>ERZ1032915.17-NODE-17-length-46625-cov-8.075220_pt1 | contig 46625 bp, 48 predicted proteins | sample MGYA00517090_ERZ1032915 | MGnify/ENA primary metagenome ERZ1032915 (study PRJEB33719, sample SAMN04261607) | wastewater metagenome | biome: rural village; feature: latrine urine exit; material: soil | place: El Salvador | collected 2013-01-14 ...
TTCGAACGGCCTCCCGATAACTGTCTACCAGTTTATGTTCGACTAAACATACAAGGTTTGCAGTAGCAACGGTTTTTGATGGCTGCCGCAGCGGATGCCCACTTTGTCGTCGAACACCCGCTTGGTACGGTTGTGCAGGTAGTCATGTCCGGCATCGCCGGTCAGTGGCTGGCTGTAGATCTTGTTGTGAGTCGGAATATAGCCTTTGGGTGTGGCGCTGATGGCAAAGACCACCCCGGGATGCTGCAGGACCGGTTCCTGGTATTCATGCAGGACCGAGTCGGTATAGCGGTCGAAGCTGCTGCTGAATTTCTGCGGGCTGCTGCCTGGAATGGCCACGAGCTCCTGGTTGAACAAATCGGCTTCACCGATGGCTCCTCTGGCAATGTCCGCGCTGAAGCGCTCGCCAATGGCCTGTGCGGTTTTCAGGGCCAGCTGGTAGACGGTCTGGTGATAGTCGGACAGGCTGATTTCGGACAGTCGTTCACTGATGCTTTCCGTGCGTCCCTCCAGGGTACTGGCATCATGGCTTAGCTGCTGGGTCTGGCTGTCACTGACGGACAGGTCCTGACGTACCTGGGCAACCGCCTTGAACAGCTCGCCAAGACGCAGGCGGTTGCTTTGCGTGCCACCGGCAATCTGTCCCATTTGCTGTTCCACCTCGCCGGCCAGCCGGGTGATGGTGTCCAGTTGCTGACCGGCATTTTCCACCAGACCGACGCTGTGCGTCAGCTCCATCATCAGATGCTGCAACTGGCTGGCCACTTCGGTGGTGTGGGTGCGAATGTCGCTGACCATGGTCTCCACTTCCTCGGTTGCGGTAGCGGTCCGGCTGGCCAGTGCCCGCACCTCATCGGCCACCACGGCAAATCCGCGTCCGGCCTCACCGGCGCGGGCGGCTTCGATGGCCGCATTCAATGCCAGCAGGTTGGTCTGGCTGGCAATGTTCTGGATGACTGCGGTCACCTGCTGGATTTCCTCGCTGCGCTGGCTCAGGTTTTCCACCAGTTCGCTGTTGTTGTTGGCCTGCTGGCTGAGCTCGCGGATGCCGACAATGGCTTCATTGAGGCCCGCCAGCCCCTGTTCGCTGCTGGTGCGAACGGTGCTGGCACTGTCCAGGCCGTCTTCGCTGAGCCGTGCGGTTTGCTCCTCGGTCACGATCATCTGCTCGGCGCTGCTCTCGATTTCCGTGGCGGCTGCCACCAGCGAGTCAAGGTTGGAACTCAGTTTGGCGGCGGCATGGCTGACCCCTGCGGCAGCCAGCGCGTTCTGGCTGGTGGTGTGTGAGAGTTCGCGGGCCAGCACAATGATGGGATCGGTCTTTTCCCGTGCCGGGCCGACAGAGTCCTGTTTCCTGGCATCGGGCCAGAAGAAGCCGGCAGCCAGCGGCAGCAGGGCAAGGGGAGTCATCCAGGGCGAGACTGCGAGCCAGGCCATCACCAGCAGAATGCCGGCACTGAGCAGAAGGGTTGCAAGCAGGGCGGGATTACCGGGTTTGTTGGTGTTCATGAGGGTCCCTATCTTGTGAAGGCGGTGGCAAAACGATCCTGTTCCACTGAAAATCCGTGGCACATGTCAGCATGTATCGGCCGCAACCGGCAGCTCTTGACGGCTCTTTACTGCAGCCGGTACAGCAGTACAGCAGTGTAGATGGCGCAGGGCGGTGGGCAGTCCCGGTATTTCGCCAACGAAAACCCCCGGTCGGGCCGGGGCTGTGCAGAGCGGGATGGCAGCGGCTATTTGCCGAAAGAGGCGCAATGTCCGCCGGAGGGTGCCTGGCCGGAGCCGATGGCAATGATCGGTGACTCCAGGCGCAGGTTCACCGGGGCGGAATCCAGCCAGTCCCAGACAAAGAAGGCAGCCAAGGCCAGCCAGAAAACCAGGATGCGAGTCGTCTTGAGTGTTGCCATGATGCTAGTACCCGTAATGTTTGCGGATGCGCACACCCGCCAGTGAGCCGGCAAATGCCAGGACCACCCAGATCCAGCCGTGCAGGCTGCCGGTGCTGATACCGCTGACCATGGCGCCCACGTTACAGCCAAAGGCCAGCCGTGAGCTGTAGCCAAGCAAGAAACCGGCGATGATGCCGACCGCCCACTGGGTCGGGGTCAGTTTTTTCTGTGCATCGCCGCGCTTGCCGGCAAACACCAGCAAAGCACCGGCCAGAATGCCCAGGCTGGTGATGGTGGTGACATCCAGGAACACCGATTGCTGCAGGGCGGTGGCATTGCTGGCCTGGCTCCAGAAGGCGTTGCTGGCCGGATCGAACAGGTTGGCAGCCTGGGCGATCTTGGCACCCCACAGACCGAAGCTGTACACGATGCCCCATGGCTGACCGGCAATCACCAGGTTGAGTACCGCCAGCACGGCCAGCAGTACGGCGCCGATCATCAGGCCTTTGCTGAAGGCGGGACGCTGCACGCCGGCACCCTTGCTCCACCAGAAACAGAGCGCCCCCAGCGCCGCCAGTCCGGCAAAGGTCAGCAGCAGTGCACCGCCAAGCCCGGCGCTGTCCAGCAGACTGACCGGTTGCATGCTGCCCAGTTCCAGCCACCAGCCCAGGTGAGCCGATCCCAGAAAGCTGCCCAGTGCAAACAGGGGCAGGATGGCCATGTTCAACGGAATGCCCAGTCCGGCCTTGTACAGGGTACCCGAGCCGCAGCCATCGGCAATCTGCATGGCGGTTCCGAACACCAGTGCGCCGATCAGCAGGCTGATGCTGGGAGGCCCCAATGCGGCGCTCAGTTCGCCGGGAAATGCGGCCAGCAAGGGCAGGGATACCGCTGCGGCCAGGGCCAGCAACAGGATCTGTGCATAGGCGCCGCTCGGGTCACGTTCTTCAATCAGCTTGCGCCAGCCGGTGGTGAAACCGAAGCGTAAGCCGGCCAGCACCAGGCCCAGGCCGATGCCCACCACAAACAGCAGGCTTTGCCGGATGGAAACAAACCACAACAGGAACAGGGCAAACACTGCCAGTGCCAGAATGAGTCCGCTACGTTGCTTGATCATGGGTCAGTCCACCAGTTGCTTGAATTTGGCCTGGATCTGTTGCCAGCGCGAAGGAGTGTTGTCCATGGGCAGGGCCACCGGACTCTGGGTCCACTCGGCCATGGAGGCGGGATAGAGGCGTACGTTGTCCAGACCGGCCAGTTCGGACAGCACAAACCAGTTGGTTGCCGCCCAGTGTCCGGTGTTGCAGAAGGAAAGCAGCTCCTCGGCGCCGGTCAGTTGCTGGCTGGCTACCAGCTGGCGGATTTCTTCGGCAGGGCGGATCCGGGTTTCGCCTTCCCTGAACCACTGCTGGAAGGGCAGGTTGCGTGCCCCGGCAATAGTGCCGCCGATGCTTGCGGTAGGGGCCTTCATGGTGCCCTCGAAAAAGGCCGGCGGCCGGGAGTCCAGCAGCAGGTAGCCATCCTGCTGACGGGTGATCCTGTCCAGCAGCTCATCGGTGCCCACCGCCAGTTCCGGCTTGAGGTGGATGGCGGTCTGACTGGACGGCAGCGTGCTGGTATTGTGCTCCAGCTGGTCCTGCCGGTCCTGTTGCCAGTAGCGGAAGCCGCCATTGAGCACACTGAGATGCTCAAAACCAAGGTATTTCAGTGTCCAGTAGACGCGGGCGGCGGCACCGAAGTCCGTTTCATCCTCGCCGGTGGCGTAGACCAGCAGGTGCTGCTCGGGACTCAGACCGAGCTCGCGGATCAGGGCTTCGAACTCTTCCGGCTCGAGCAGCTTGCCGGGATTGCTGGCCGGCCCGCGCCAGCGGCCGTAAGGGGCGGAGATGGCGCCGGGAATATGTGCTTGCTGGTAGGCTTCCGGACTACGGATGTCCACTGCCTGCAGGGTTCCGTTTACCAGCAGGGCGGCAGCCTCGTCCGTTTCAAGCAGCGGGCTGGCCAGCAGGTTGCCGCAGAGCAGCAACAAGCCAAGGCCCAGAAAGCGTCTGAATGAAAGCATGACAACCTCGGTGTGGGTGAAGCAGGACGCGCATTCTCACACAATACAAGGCGTAATTAAAAATAACATTTTCATATATATTTAGAATAAGAGGCCAACAAAAAACCCGGGGCATGCCCCGGGTCTTGTCCATCGGCGCAAGGAAAGCCCTTGCGCAGCAGGAGGTTAGCTGTTTTCCGCGAGGAAGAACCAGGTATCCAGCACCGAGTCGGGGTTGAGCGACACGGTATCGATACCTTCTTCCATCAGCCAGTGGGCCAGATCCGGATGGTCGGACGGACCCTGACCACAGATGCCGACATACTTGCCGGCCTTGCGGCAGGCCTGGATGGCCATGGACAGCATCTTCTTGACCGCCGGATCACGCTCGTCAAACAGGTGGGCAATGATGCCGGAGTCGCGGTCCAGTCCCAGGGTCAGCTGGGTCAGGTCGTTGGAACCGATGGAGAAACCGTCGAAATGCTCCAGGAACTCCTCGGCCAGCAAGGCGTTGGATGGCAGCTCGCACATCATGATCAGGCGCAGGCCGTTCTCGCCACGCTTGAGGCCGTACTGCGCAAGCAGTTCGACCGTCTGCGCGGCTTCTTCCGGAGTGCGCACGAAGGGAATCATCAGCTCGACGTTGGTCAGGCCCATTTCATCGCGCACCTTCTTCATGGCACGGCATTCCAGCTCGAAGCAGTCGCGGAAGCTGTCACTGATGTAACGGGAGGCACCACGGAAGCCCAGCATGGGGTTCTCTTCGTGTGGCTCGTACAGCTTGCCGCCGATCAGGTTGGCGTACTCGTTGGACTTGAAGTCGGACATGCGCACGATGACCTTCTTCGGCCAGAAGGCCGCGGCCAGGGTGCTGACCCCTTCGGCGATCTTGTCGATGTAGAAGTCGACCGGGGAAGCATAGCCGGCCATGCGGCGGCTGATGATGTCCTTCAGGTCGGGAGCCATCTTGTCGAAGTTGAGCAGCGCCTTGGGATGCACACCGACCATGCGGTTGATGATGAACTCCAGGCGGGCCAGGCCGATACCCTCGTTGGGCAGCTGGGCAAAATCGAAGGCACGGTCGGGGTTGCCGACGTTCATCATGATCTTGAAGTCCAGCTCGGGCATCTGGTCGATGGCGTTGGTGCGGATGTCGAAGTCGAGCGCGCCTTCAAAGACGAAACCGGTGTCACCCTCGGCACAGGAAACGGTCACCTGCTGGCCGTCCTCCAGGGCTTCGGTGGCATCACCGCAGCCGACCACGGCAGGAATTCCCAGCTCGCGGGCGATGATGGCGGCGTGACAGGTGCGGCCGCCACGGTTGGTGACAATGGCGCTGGCGCGCTTCATGACCGGCTCCCAGTCCGGGTCGGTCATGTCGGAAACCAGCACGTCGCCGGGCTGGACCTTGTCCATGTGGGCAACGTCGTTGATGACGCGTACCGGACCGGAACCGATGCGCTGGCCAATGGCACGGCCCTCGACCAGCACCTTGCCTTTCTCGTGCAGCTGGTAGCGCTCCATGACGTTGGCGTTGCTGCGGCTTTTCACGGTCTCGGGACGGGCCTGGACAATATACAGCTGGTTGTCGTCACCGTCCTTGGCCCACTCGATGTCCATCGGGCAGCCGTAGTGCTTCTCGATGATCATGGCCTGCTTGGCCAGTTCGCTCACTTCGGCATCGCTCAGGCAGAAGCGCTGGCGGTCTTCCTGGGGAACATCCACGGTTTCCACGGATTTGCCGGCGGTGGCTTCGCTGCCGTAGATCATCTTGATGGCCTTGCTGCCCAGATTGCGGCGCAGCACGGCAGGACGACCGGCCTCGAGGGTGGGCTTGTGCACATAGAATTCGTCGGGGTTGACCGCACCCTGAACCACGGTTTCACCCAGGCCGTAGGCACCGGTGATGAACACCACGTCACGGAAACCGGACTCGGTATCCAGGGTGAACATGACGCCGGCTGCGCCGGTTTCGGAACGGATCATGCGCTGGATGCCCGCGGACAGGGCCACCTGACGGTGATCGAAGCCCTGGTGCACGCGGTAGGCAATGGCACGGTCGTTGAACAGGGAGGCAAACACCTCCTTGGCGGCGCGGATCACGTTGTCCACGCCACGAATGTTCAGGAAGGTCTCCTGCTGGCCGGCAAAGGAGGCGTCCGGCAGGTCTTCGGCGGTGGCGGAAGAGCGTACGGCCACGGCCATGTCTTCGTTGCCGCCGGACATTTCGGCAAAGGCCTTGCGGATGTCGGTATCCAGTTGTGCCGGAAACTCGGCATCCATGATCCACTGGCGGATCTGGCTGCCGGCCTGGGTCAGGGCGTTTACATCATCCACATCCAGGGTATCGAGCAGGCCATGAATGCGCTCGTTGAGGTTGTTGTGGTCAATGAAGTCGCGATAAGCCTGGGAAGTTGTAGCGAAACCACCCGGAACACTTACGCCTGCTCCGGCCAGATTGCTGATCATTTCGCCAAGGGAGGCATTCTTGCCACCCACCCGCTCAACATCGTGATTGCCGAGCTTATCGAGGGAAACTACGTATTCAACCAAGGTGATTTCTCCACGTTTATTTGCAAGAGCCTTGTGGCCGGTGACCGATTTTAGAACAAACAGCACCGATTGTCATGATTTTGCCATCCGATGGAGCGGGATGATATCCGGACAATTGTCACAGTAGGCAATTGTTTTGTAATTGTGGTTTCCATAATACAAGCAAATTGCACAAACTCTGCCTATACTGATGTGCAATACTTTTTTTCCCAGGATTTTTTATCAGCATGAAACGCACTGCACTGTTTATTTCCGACGGGACCGGCATTACCGCAGAAACCCTTGGTCAGAGCCTGCTGGCCCAGTTTGACGGGGTGGAGTTCACCTATCTGACCCGTCCCTATATAGATACCGAAGAAAAAGCACGTGCCGTGGTTGAAGAAATCAACACCATGGTCAGTAACGGGGAAAGCCGTCCCATTGTAGTGGATACCGTCATCAATACCGGCATTCGTGACATCCTGCTGGAGGCCGATGCATTCCGGGTGGATATCTTTGCCAGCTATCTGGGGCCACTGGAAGAGGAGTTGGAGATCCGTTCCAGCTACTCGGTGGGCAAGTCACACTCCATTGCCGGCAGCAAGAACTACATGGAGCGCATTGATGCGGTCCACTTTGCGCTGGACAACGATGATGGTGGACGCACACGTCATTATGATAGTGCCGACATCATCCTGGTGGGTGTGTCACGCTGCGGCAAGACGCCGACCTGCCTGTACATGGCCATGCAGTACGGTATCCGTGCGGCCAACTATCCGCTGACCGAAGACGATATGGAAAACATGCTGCAGCTGCCAAGAGCACTGCAGGAACACAAGAGCAAGCTGTTCGGCCTGACCATTGACGTGGACCGGCTGGCGGCCATCCGCAACGAGCGCAAGCCCAATAGCCGCTACTCCAGCTATTCCCAGTGCGAGTACGAGGTGCGGGAGGTGGAGAACCTGTTTGCCCGGGAAGGCATCAAGTTCATCAACACCACGCATTTCTCGGTGGAGGAGATTTCCGCCAAGATCCTGGTGGACAAGGGTATCGAGCGTCGCTTCAAGTAGACCGTTATCCGTATCCAGGACAGCAAAAAGCCCGCATTCGAACTGCGGGCTTTTTCGTGGCCGGTCGGTCAGTAGTCGTTCCAGCCGCCCATGTCTTTCCAGCGGTTGACGATGTCGAAAAACAGCTCGGCGGTTTTTTCGGTGTCGTAGCGGGCATTGTGTGCCTCGCGAGTGTCAAACTCGATGCCGGCCGCCTCGCAGGCCTTGGCCAGCACGGTCTGCCCGTAGGCCAGGCCGGCCAGGGTGGCGGTGTCGAAGCTGGAGAAGGGATGGAAAGGATTGCGCCTGAGATTGCAGCGCTCGGCGGCTGCCTGCACGAAGCCAAGGTCGAAGTGGCTGTTGTGGCCGACCAGGATGGCGCGTTTGCAGCCGGCGGTTTTCATCGACTTGCGGATGCTGCGGAAAATCTCGCCCAGGGCATGCCCCTCGCTGACGGCCATGCGCAGGGGATGATCCAGTTTGATGCCAGTGAACTCCAGTGCCGAGGGCTCGATATTGGCCCCCTCAAAGGGTTCCACCCGGAAAAACAGGCTGTGCTCGGCATAGAGCACGCCGCGTTCGTCCATGTTGGGAATCACGGCGGCGATTTCCAGCAGCGCATCGGTGGTGCTGTTGAAGCCGCCGGTTTCCACATCAACGACCACCGGCAGATAGCCGCGAAAGCGCTGGGCCAGCAGCGAGCGGGGCTTGCTCTTGGCCGGCTGCGACTCTTCTTGCGCGTCGAAATCCTCGTAGTCGTCGTATTCCTGGCTCATGCCGGGTTCTCCAGCAGGCGCCAGTTGAGGGTGTCACCGGCGCACAGCGGAACCACCTGGCTGTCTCCGAAGGGCAGCTGTTCCGGTACCTGCCAGGGCTCGCGCACCAGGGTGACGGTTTCCGTATTGCGTGGCAGGCCGTAGAAATCCGCACCGAAGTGACTGGCAAATGCTTCCAGTTTGTCCAGCGCACCCTGCTGCTCGAAGGCTTCGGCATAGAGTTCGATGGCGGCGAAGGCGCTGTAGCAACCGGCACAACCACAGGCGGCTTCCTTGGTGTGTTGCGCGTGGGGAGCCGAGTCGGTACCCAGGAAGAACTTGGGGTTGCCGCTGGTGGCCGCCTTGAGCAGGGCTTCCTGGTGGGTGTTGCGCTTGAGGATCGGCAGACAGTAGAAGTGCGGCCGGATTCCGCCGACCAGCATGTGGTTGCGGTTGAACAGCAGGTGGTGCGGAGTGATGGTGGCAGCCACGTTGCTGCCGGTACCCAGCACGAACTCCACCGCATCGGCGGTGGTGATGTGCTCCATGACCACCTTGATGCCGGGGAAACGCTCTACCAGTCCAATCAGCTGGTCATCGATGAAACGCTGCTCGCGGTCGAAAATGTCCACATCGCTGTGGGTGACCTCGCCGTGCACCAGCAGTGGCATGCCGGCTTCCACCATGGCTTCCAGGGCCGGGTAGATGTGCTCCAGCGCGGTTACCCCGGAGTCGGAGTTGGTGGTAGCGCCCGCCGGGTACAGCTTGGCGGCATGCACGAAGCCGCTGCCCAAGGCGGTACGGATGTCGGCGGGGCTGGTCTGGTCGGTCAGATACAGGGTCATCAGGGGTTCGAACTGCCGTCCGGCCGGTGTCACGGCCTGGATACGCTGACGGTACTGGCCGGCCTCTTCGAGATTGCGCACCGGCGGTACCAGGTTGGGCATGATGATGGCCCGGGAGAACATGCGTGCCGCATCGGCGACGGTGTGCTGCAGTGCTGCGCCATCGCGCAGGTGGATGTGCCAGTCGTCGGGGCGTGAAATGGTCAGGCGATCAGTCATCTTGGTTTTCCGTGAACTCGTTAACGTCAGGTATCAGGAAATCCTACCGTAAAACGCAGTCTTTCGCACCTTGCCTTCAAGTTTGACGGCCTGTTGACGATAGCCCTATCAGATGTGTTTGTTCGGAGGAGTCTGCATGCGCCGTTTGCTTTTGCTGGGTATTCTGGCCTGTCCGCTGCTGGCGCATGGGCTGACATTCCAGGAGCGTCTGGAGAAGGCGGGCTGGGAAGTGGTCGGCGACCGCTTCGAGTGCCGGCTGAAGCAGCCGGTTACCGGTTTCGGGCACGGCGAGTTTGTCCGCAGGGCCGGCGAGAAGCCGGTGTTCCGGCTGGTGGCACACGAGGCCTGGCTGGCGCGTGGCAATGCCAGACTGTACGCCGCAGCCAACAGCTGGCAGAGCAGGGAGAGCGACTTGCAGCTGGGCAGTTTGCCGGTAACCAACAACGAGCGCTCGGCCCAGTCCAGTCAGCACCAGGCCGGTCGCTTGCTGAGCGGCCTGCTGGAGGGGCGTGCACCGGTGGTACGGCACCGGACTGTGCAGGGCGAGCGACTGGAGGTACGTTTGCAGCCGGTCCGCTTCCGCGAGGCCTATCAGGAATACCTGGACTGTGCAGCCAGAATGCTACCGGTCAACTTCGATCAGGCACGGTTCACCCTGGTGCGTTTCGAAGGCGGCGGTCACGATCTGAGCGAACGGGCCATGGCCCATCTGGATATCCTGCTGGATTACATGCGCGAGGACACCACCGTGAACCGCATCCGGCTGGACGGCTACTCCGACAGCAGCGGGGACCGCTTGTCCAACCGCGATCTTTCCCGCCGTCGCGCGCTGGTGGTGAAAAACTATCTGCAAGCCAAGGGTTTCGACGGTGATGCCATCACCGTCCGTTTCCATGGCGAGCGTTATCCGGCCAAGCCCAACAACTCGGTGGCCAACCGTGCGGAAAACCGCCGCGTGACCATCCAGCTGGAACGGGTGGACGAGCGCTACGCACTTACCGAGGAACAAGAGCAGGAGCGCATGGACCTGTGATCAGCTGAAGCTTGCGAACCGTCCGCTCATGCCGCTTGTTGCCGGTTGTTCTTGAAGTGGGCATAGGTCTTGTTCAGCACCAGCGGGCTGAGCAGCAACAGGGACATCAGGTTGGGCAGTGCCATCAGGCCGTTCAGGGTGTCGGCCAGCAGCCAGACGGCATCCAGCTGGGTTAGGGCACCGACCGGAATGGCCGCCACCCAGATCAGCCGGTAGGGCAGGATGGCTCTGTGGCCCAGCAAGAATTCCCAGCAACGTTCGCCGTAGTAGCTCCAGCCGAGAATGGTGGTGAAGGCGAAGACCATCAGTGACAGGCTGATGATGTACTGGCCCAGCCCGGGCATGGCCGCCTCGAAAGCGGATGATGACAGTAAGGCACCGCTTTCCCCGTTGGACCAGACGCCGCTGCAGACAATGGCCAGACCGGTCATGCTGCAGACAATGATGCTGTCGATGAAGGTGCCCATCATGCCGATCAGGCCGGAGCGTACCGGGTCGTTGCTGGTGCCGGCAGCCTGGGCAATGCCGGCGCTGCCGAGACCTGCCTCGTTGGAGAAAATGCCCCTGGCCACGCCAAAGCGGATGGCTGCCATCATGGCTGCTCCGGCAAAACCTCCCACTGCCGCATGGCCGTTGAAGGCGGAGTCGACAATCAGTACAAGGGCCGTGGGCACGTCACGCCAGAAATAGCTCAGCACCAGCAGTGCAGCCAGACAGTAGGCGACACACATGAAAGGAACCAGGGTCTGGGCCACCGCGCCAATGCGCTTGATGCCGCCGAGCGTGACCAGCGCCACTGCAAGCATGGTGACGACGCCGGTTATCCAGAGTGGCAGGTTGAAGCTGCCTTCCAGGCTGGCGGCCATGCTGTTGACCTGCACCATGTTGCCGATGCCGAAACTGGCCAGCCCGCCAAACAGGGCGAAGGCCGCTCCCAGCCAGGCCCAGTGAGGGCCCAAGCCATTCTTGATGGCATACATGGGGCCGCCGACAAAGTGCCCCTGCGCGGTTTTTTCACGAAAGTGCACGGCCAGGAAGACTTCGCAATACTTGGTCGCCATGCCGACCAGTGCCGTGCACCACATCCAGAACAGCGCGCCCGGACCGCCCAGGGCAATGGCTGTGGCGACACCGGCGATGTTGCCCGTGCCGACGGTGGAGGCCAGGGTGGTCATCAGGGCTGCAAATGGGCTGATGTGGCCAGAGGATTCATCGCCCAGGCTGCGGCCGTGCCACATTTCCCGGAAGCCGCGGCCGATGTTGAGAATTGGCATGGCCTTGAGGGCGATGGTCAGGAACAGGCCCGTGCCGAGGATCACCACCAGCATGGGGGTGCCCCACACCAGGTTGTTGATCTGCCCGATCAGTTGATAGACGAGATTCATGCGTTTTTTCCGTTCTTTTTGAACGCGCAAGGATTACTCCGCTGCAGACCGATTGCAAGTGCAAGTGGCGGATTTCGCATCATTGCGTGGTGCGTGCGGCGAATGCCGGCAGACTGGGCTAGAATGCACGCTGTTTTCAGTACGAACCGGTTTATATAGATGTTCAGAGTCATCTGCGTAGCGGCAATCCTGCTGATCAGTGGGCAGGCATGGGGCTTTCCCGTCGAGGTCAGCGAAAAAATCGAAGGTGTCCAGGTGGCTGTCGAAGCCATGGACCTGGGTGAAAATACGGCTGCGGTCGCCCTGCTCAATTACGGGGAGGTGGCGGCCCAGTGCAGGGTGCGTTTCCGCAGTGGCCCCGGCGTGCCGGTTACCCGTAATGCCCGGGTGGAAGCCGGCCAGCGGATGCATGTGACCGCCGGTTTCAGCCACGAGGTGATCCGCATGCGTGTGGATGTGAATTGCCGACCGGCCAAAGGAAAGAAGAGGTAAGCATGGCAGCTATTGTCAAACCTTTCTGGGAGAGCAAGAGCCTGGAGCAGATGAGCGACGAGGAGTGGGAATCCCTGTGCGATGGCTGCGGACTATGCTGTCTGCAGAAGCTGGAAGATGCCGATGACCCGGACAGCGTGTACTACACGCGGATCGCCTGCAAACTGCTGGATCTGGGTACGGCCCGTTGCAGCAACTACGCCGAGCGCCAGCGGCATGTTGCCAACTGTGTGCAGCTCAGACCGCAGGACATCGCTGCGTACAACTGGCTGCCACCCACCTGCGCCTATCGGCTGGTGGCTGCCGGCAAGCCGTTGCCGCCCTGGCATCACCTGGTGTGCGGGGACGTCAATGCGGTGCATGCTGCGGGCGTTTCACAACTGGGCCGCATGTTCAGCGAGGAGGAAGTGCCCGAGGAAGAGTGGGAGAACCACCTGATCTTCCGCTGCTGAGCGGGTGCGATCAACCCATACGCTTGAGCTGGTCTTTCAGCTGGGTGGGTAGCTGACGGATGATCAGCATGTCGCGGCCTTCGTCATATTCCACCCGCGAGCCGAGCAGGTGCGCCTCGAAGCTGATGGAGATGCCTTCGGCACGGCCGGTGAAACGCTGGAACTGGCTGATGACACGCCGGTCGGTGGGCACGTAATCGCTCAGGCCGTAATCCAGGTTGCGGATGTGTTCGTAAAAGGCGCGCGGGTTGTCCTCGTCCAGTGCTTCGGAAAGGCCGGTCAGTTCCACGGGCTCGCCCTTGCGTTGCTGTTCCCTGGTGTACTGCACCAGTGCCTTGGTCTTTTCCTGTACCGGCTCTTCTTCCAGGTCACTGTTTTCAATGTAGTCACTGAAAGCCCGCAGCAACGTGCGGGTGTCGGCCGGCGCATCGCCGTGTTCTTCGGCGTGCAGCAGCTCCAGGAAGGCGTCGGCCAGCTTCTTGCCGCCCTTGCCCCTGAGCAGGGAGATGTAATGTTTCGAGCTGGCGTTGTTGCGCCACTCGCTGAGATTGATGCGACAGGCCAGCTGCAGCTGGGTCAGATCCAGATGCCGGATGTCCTCGGGTTGCAGGGCGGAATTGATGTAGATTCCGCGGCTCTGGGGGAGCAGAGCGACCACACAGTAGTCGGACAGGTTGTGCTGGTAGAGCATCAGGCACAGGTGGCTGCCCTGGTAGAGCTGCTGTTCATCCAGCAGACGCTGCCAGTGCCGTGCCAATTGCAGCCCCAGTTGATGAAAGTCCAGCTCGCCCGCCTGCAGGGCTTCGAGTCCGGCCGGCAGGGCCTGTCCGGCGTCCCGGAAACAGGCCCAGCCCTTGCCGGGCTTGGCGTTGTAGCTTTCATTGAGATCGACCAGCAGATCTTCCAGCTGGCTGGTTGTCTCCAGCGGTTGCTCCGCCGCCTGAAGGATGGCCGGACTGTCATCCGGTTTCTTTTCCAGATAATGGATGACGCAATGTTGGATGGGCATGGTCAGTCTGTGGCCTCGGCTGTTTCGTTGCGGCTTTCCTTCAGCTCCTGCAAGCGGCGGATGACAAAGCGGACGTGCAGATGCAGCTCGTACAGCTCGTGTGTATAGGACAGGGGAACTTCCACCTTGGCCAGTTCGCTCTGCAGCGCTTCCAGCCGCAGGATCTCGGCATCGATATGCTGTGCCGAAGTGTCCTGGTTGAACTGCTTGTCGATATCACGCAGATACCGGTACCAGCGGTAGATGCGGGCACGGATGCGCCAGCGGTACACGGGGCCGGCAATCTTGAACAGCGGGAAGAGCACCACCAGCAGCGGGATCACCAGAATGATATAGCGGTCGGCCAGCGAGGCGATGCGGAACGGCAGGTACTGCTGCAGCAGGGGCGGACCCTTGCGATGGAAGTATTCGGCCTCGGGCAGCATTTCGAACGCTTGCGGGTCGGCCTTGGGCCAGTCGCCGGGCTGCTCCAGCAGGGTGCCTTCCGCCATGATTTTCTGCGCGGTGGCCAGAATCAGCGGTGCAATGGCCGGGTGGAATCTATCGTTGACCACCAGCAGGGCCTGGGCGCCCAGAATCTGCATGTCGCTGGCCGGCTGATCATTGGGCAGGCTAAGCAAGCCACGACTGACGCTGATTCCGTTGACGAACGGCAGACGGTGTTCGTAGGCTCCGGCTCTGGCAAATGGAAACAGGCGCACTTCCGGGTGGGCGGCCAGCTCCTGGATCAGTTCGCTTTCGGCGGTCGCCATGAAGAAGGCGCCATCCAGCCGGCCAGCCAGCAGCTCGTCGGCTGCCTTGCGTCCGGTGTAGGGTTGCCAGTTGCCGCCGGGGTTGTCCATGTCCACGCCACTGGCCTGCAACAGCGGACCGGTCAGCATGCGCAGCCCGCCACTCTTGCTGCCGATGGCGACTTTGCGCTCCGTCAGGTCCTGCAGGGTTTCGGCCTGCAGATGGCGGCGCACAAACAGCCAGAGCGGCTCCTGATAGACCGCGCCCAAGCTGTGCAAGAGTTCCTGTTGCCCTGCATCCAGCTCCAGCTCCTGACCGCTTTGCAGCAGACTGATGTTGATTTCGGATTCCTTGTCCAGCAGACGCTCCAGGTTCTGGCGCGAGCCGCTGCTGTTGACCAGTCTGAGCTCGAAATGTTCGCGTGCCAGTTCTTCCTGGAGGCGCAGGGCAAAGGCATGGTATCCGCCGCCTTCCGAACCGCTGCTCATGGTGGCGGACATGGGCGGAGGCGGTGCCACGAAGTAGAACAGGGCAGCGACCAGTGCGCCAATTACAGGCACCAACCAGAGGTTGGCGCGGATCATGATGGACAGGTCCTGGAAAAAACGGCTCATGGCAAGGTGCTTGTCGTGTCGAAAAGGTGCCGGCCATTATACGCAGAAGCATGGCGGCTGTTGCAGGGGCAGGATTTCAGTGTGGCGGCTGGCCGGAACGGCCTGCGCGCAGGCAGTGCTCAAGCCGGTGGCCTGATCAGCTGTTTTCCTCGGCTTCCGCGCCTGCCTTGCGTCTGGGGATGCCCAATCGCTGGCGCCGCTCCCAGAGTGACTTGCGACTGATGCCCAGGCGGCTGGCCAGCTCGGTTTCCGTCATCTGGTCCTGGTGTTCCAGCACGAACTGCTGGAAGTAGTCTTCCAGCGACAGGCTGGGTTGTGTCTGCTGTGCGGCCTTGGTCCGGGTGGCGGCCTCTTCTTCGAGGCTGACATCAATACCCAGCAGATCCAGGGTGACCAGATTGCCCTCGCACAGGATGACTGCACGTTCGATGGCGTTTTCCAGCTCACGCACGTTGCCCGGCCAGCTGTAGCGCTGCATGGCTTCCAGGGCGGCCTCGTCGAACTGCATGGGCTCGCGTTCGGCCTTCAGGCGCTGGCGCTCCAGCAGGGCGGTGGCGATGTCGATGATGTCCTGGCCGCGTTCGCGCAGTGCCGGCAGCTGCAGACCGATGACATGCAGGCGGTAATAGAGGTCTTCGCGAAACTTGCCTTCCCTTGCCAGTGCCTTGAGGTCGCGGTGGGTGGCGGCAATCAGGCGGATATCGACCTTTTGCGAGCGGGTCGAGCCCACCCGGCGGATCTCGCTTTCCTGCAGGACACGCAGCAGGCGTGCCTGGGCCTCCAGCGGCAACTCGCCGATCTCGTCCAGAAACAGGGTGCCGCCGTCCGCCGCTTCCACCAGCCCGGCACGGGCCTTGTCGGCACCGGTGAAGGCGCCTTTTTCGTGTCCGAACAGTTCGGATTCGATCAGGCTTTCCGGAATGGCGGCACAGTTGACGCAGATCATCGGTGCCTTGCTGCGCGCCGAAAGGTTGTGCAGGGCTCGCGCCACCAGCTCTTTTCCGGTGCCGGACTCGCCATGAATCAGCACGTTCGAGCCGGTCGGCGCCACCTTGCGGATCTTGCCGAACAGGCTCTGCATGGCCGGACAGCTGCCGATGATGCCGATATCGGCGTTGTCCGCTGCGATTTCCCGCTTCTCTGCGGCAGCAGGGGTAACGTCGCGCTCGCCAAGGATCCTGGCCACGGTTGCCAGCATGTCCTGGTGGTCAAAGGGCTTGGCGATGTAGTCCATGGCACCCAGCTTCATGCTGTCAACCGCGGAGCGCAGACTGGCATAGCTGGTCATGATCAGCACCGGAACCGTGCCGGCATGCTGGATGATCTCGGTTCCGGGTGCACCCGGCAGGCGCAGGTCACTGATGATCAGGTCGAAGCCGGCTGGGGCATGATTGTCCAGGGCCTCCTGGACCGAGCCTGCTTCGCTTGTTTGATAACCGTTGCGCTCCAACAGGCGCTTGAGCGACGAGCGGATGATGGGCTCGTCTTCGATAATCAGGATACGGGACATCAATGTGCTCTCTTAGTGTTCAGTGGTGCCGCCGGGGCCGGATTGCGGGTTGCCGTTTGTTGTTGGATGGTGTCTCGGCAGCCGAATGCAGAACCGGGTACCTTGCCGGTTGTCTTCCAGCGGACTGGTCACCTGGATATCGCCCTGGTGCTCCTTGATGATGGAATAGGCCATGGCTAAGCCCAGGCCGGTACCCTCACCGGGGTCCTTGGTGGTAAAAAAAGGCTCGAACAGCTGTGCCTGCAAGGCGTCCGGAATGCCGCAGCCCCGGTCGGTGATGCAGAGCTCGATCCAGTTGCCGGCGGCAAGGGTTTCCATGATGATCTGCCCGCCTTCCGGGCTGGCGTCGCGGGCATTGCCCAGCAGGTTGACCACCACCTGGCCGAGACGCTGCGGATCACCGCTCACCAGGTGCCCGGCGTGGCAACGGTTGATGAATTCCACGCTGCGTGCCTCAGCGTTCAACGATAAGAGGTTCGCCGCCTCTTTGCAAACTTCCAGCCAGCAGACCGGTTCGAGGCTCTGTTCGTGCAGCTGTCCGCTGCGCGAAAAGCTCATCATGGACTGGACTATGCGGGTGATGCGCCGGGTCTGTTCGATGATCTGGTTGCTGATTTCCCGCAGCTCCGGGTCTTCGTCACGCTCTTCCCGGACGATTTGTGCCAGGCAGGCAATGCCGGTTACCGGATTGCCGATCTCGTGGGCCACGCCGGCGGCCATGCGTCCCAGCGATGCCAGTCGCTGGGCATGTTCAAGCTGCTCTTCCAGCTGGCGGGTTTCCGTGATGTCCTCGATCAGCAGCACCATGCCGCTGCCACCCTGGGTGCCGGGCTCGGCGATGGCCGCCTTGTGCAGGTTGAGCCAGCGGGATTCATAGTTGCCCTGCAGAGGTTTCTTGTGCAGCCGGCTGTCACCGGCCAGGCTGAAATCCACCAGCAGTTCACGCCAGGGCGGATCGATATGGGCGAGCGGCGAGCCCAGCACACGCGAAGCGGCAATGCCGGTCAGGCTTTCCATGGCATGGTTCCACATGAGGATCTCGGACTCGCGCGACAGCGAGCAGATTGCCAGAGGCAGGTTCTGCAGGGTCTGCCGGTGATGGCGTCGGGCTGCGTCCAGTTCGGCGGCCAGGCCGGTCAGGCGGGAGCGGTAGTCTTCCAGACGGTTTTCGATGAAATGGATGTCTTCGGTGACATAGCCGGCGGCGCTGTCCTGATAGGGAATGAAACTGGTGACCAGGTCGCGGGCAACTCCCGGACCCAGCAGGCCGGACAGGTTGGCCTCGATGCGGTCACGCAGACGCCGCAAGGCAAAGGGGCGCGCTTCGTCCATGGGCAGCTGCAGATCCCCGAGGGCACGCTCCACTTCACGCTGTGCGGTGACCGCACCCAGCGGTCTGGACAGGGCAAAGGCAAACTCGTGGGGCGAACGGGCCTGCAGACGGCGGCTTTCCGGCAGCCTTGTGCGGTTGACCAGACAAGCCTGCCGGCTGAGCTGCTCTTCCTGGCGGGTGTCGCTGAACAGTGAAACCAGGGCGAAGACCAGGCTGTTGGCAAGGATTGCGGTGGCCGCGGCCAGATACCAGTCCCGGCCATCCAGATGGAGATCGGGCTCGGGCCAGGGCAGGGGCGTAGTGAAACCGAGCATCGGCAACAGCATGCTGTAGAACCAGACCAGCAGACCGGTCAGGGTGCCGGCAATGAAACCGTTGCGGTTGGCCTTTGGCCAGTACAGCAGGGCCACGAGTCCGGGCAGCAGTTGCAGGGCTCCGGCGAAGGAAACACTACCCAGATAGGAAAGCTCGTGGCTGGAGGCGAGCAGCCGGTAGAACACGTAACTGCAGAAGATGATGGTCGCGATCAGCAGCCTGCGCACCCATTTGAGCCAGCGGTAGATGTTGCCCTCGGCCGAGGGCTGGTAGACCGGCAGGATCAGGTGGTTGAGCACCATGCCGGAAAGGGCGATGGTGCAGACAATGATCACGCCGCTGGCCGCGGACATGCCGCCCATGAAGGACAGTAGAGCCAGCTTTTCGCTGTTCAGGCTGAACCCGAGGCCGATGGAGAAATACTGCGGGGCCGTGTCCACGCCGACCTTGATGCCGGCCCAGAGAATGACCGGAATGGGCAGACTCATCAGCAGCAGGAACAGCGGCAGTCCCCAGACGGCCCGCGCCATCGCCCCGGGATTGAGATTTTCGGTAAACACCATGTGGAACATGTGCGGCATGACCAGCACCGCGGCAAAGAACAGCAGAAGCAGCGTGCGCCAGTGGCCGGCCTGCATGGGTTCCTGCAGGCTGGCCAGCATGGCCTGGTTGTCGGTTAGCCAGTCCTGCAGGCCCTGCGGCCCTTCAAAGACGCTGTAGAGCAGCCAGATGCCGATGGCGAGAATCGCCAACAGCTTGAGCAGGGACTCGAAGGCCATGGCAAACACCACACCTTCGTGTTTTTCCCGGGTGGCGATGTGGCGGGCGCCGAAGAGGATGGAAAACAGCGTCATGACCAGACAGAACACCAGGGCAATGCGCTCCTGTAACGGTTCGCCGGTCAGCAGCTGGGCGGTATCGGCCACGGCCTGGATCTGCAGGGCCAGCAGCGGCAGGGTGCACAGCAGCAGCCCCAGCGTGGTCAGGGTGCCGGCCAGATTGCTGCGATAGCGGAACGCAAAGAGGTCGGCCAGTGAAGCCAGCTGGTGGGTACGGGTCAGGTGCAGGACCGGGTAGAGCAGTACGGGAGCCAGCATGAAGGCTGCGGAAATGCCCAGATAGATGGCCAGAAAGCCGAAGCCGTACTGGTGAGCCATGCCTACCGAACCATAAAAGGCCCAGGCACTGGCGTACACACCCAGTGACAGGATGTAGATCAGTGGATGGCGCACCAGCCTGCGTGGCAGCACGCCGTTCTCGGCGAGCCAGGCAGCGGCAAACAGGGCCAGCAGGTAGCTGATGCCAATGACCACCAGCTGGGTGACGCTAAGCGGGGTCAGCATCGTGCTTGCCCTGCAGCAGCAGAGTGATCCCGATCAGTGTCAGCCAAAGCAGATAGGGGCGATACCAGGCTCCGGAACTGTCGGTCCACCAGTCCATGATCGCCGGTGAAAACAGATAGATGCCGGCCACCAGCAGTAGAACCAGACGATAGATATGCATTGTGAAACTTCTTGTTACCAGGTGTTACCGATGGTAACCGGTGCGCTGGCCGGCAGCCAGCATCTCCCTGCATCCTTTAGGCGTATGGCCGTGGCAAAGATGCCGCATTGCGGCATGCCGGATTTGAATGTAAATTGTTTCGGTCTTTATTAACCTTTGGAGCAGCCAATGCAGTTTTCACAATTCATGGACAAGTATCCGGTTTTCAGTCAGGAAATCCTCAAGAGCCAGACACGTTTTGGTAACGTGGACGAGATTCTTGCCGTGCTGGAAGAAAAGGTGGACAACAGTCCCGTAGCGCAAAAGATTGCCCTGTTCGACCACTATGCACACACCAAATCCTTGCCGGAAGGCGAGATTGCCGACAGCATCCTGGCCGCCAAGCACATTGTCTTCTGCTTTGGCATCAAGCTGCCCAGCCCGCAAGCCATGGCTCCGCGCCCGCGCTCCATTGGTGTTTGCGAGCTGGAGGACCGCTTTGTGGTGACTTTCATGGAAGCACCCAACCCGCAGATGAACGAGACCATCAAGAGCTGGGTTAGCGAGCTGGCGGCCGACTAGTCCAGGAAAGTCGCGTTATGCTTCTGATGCCGGTTGCGCTGTTCAGTGCAACCGGCATTTTTATAGAAATCGTCCCTGGCGCTTTTCGACACGAAACTCCAGAGTGGCGGGCCGGTAACCGCTGCGCAGCTCCGGCAGCGGCAGGCAATGCTGCCAGTGTTGCCCGGGGGCCAGCGGACTGTCGCCGCTGTAGACCGGATTGTTGTAGCGCTCCTCCACCAGATTGGTACGCTCGCCGGGACGGTAGGCGGCAATCCTCCAGCCCAGGCTGTCCAGTGGACGGCTGCTGTTGTTTTCGATGCGCACCAGCAGCGGCATGTCTTCGGGGCAGCTGTCGGGTGCATACTCCAGAGTCATCTGCAGCTGGGCCAGCAGCTGCTCGTTGCTTTTTTCCTGCCACTGCACCCAGACAGCCAGCGCCAGCAGCAGGCTGAACAGGGGAATGGCCACCGCCAGCGTGCGCTTCGGGTAGCGCAGCAGCAGGGCGATCCAGGTCAGTGCGGGAAGTAGCGGCGGCAGCATGGTCGGTCAGCCTTCGCTGTGGTCGCGCAGAAAGACCAGCTGATTGGCGGTGGAGTGTTCCTCGCTGAAGTAATAGCCGTCCACGTCGAACTGGCGCAGCGCGGCCACCGATTCGATGCGGTTCCGGATCACGTAGCGGGCCATCAGGCCGCGTGCCTTCTTGGCGTAGAAGCTGATGATCTTGTACTGGCCGTTTTTCTGGTCCTTGAAGTCCACGTTGACCAGATTGGCCTTGAGCTTGCCCGGCTTGATGGCCTTGAAATACTCGTTGGAAGCCAGGTTGAGCAGTGTGCCCAGCCCCTGTTCTTCCATATGGGCATTCAGGGTATCGGTCAGCAGGTCACCCCAGAACTCGTACAGATCCTTGCCGCCCGGATTGGCCACCCGGGTGCCCATTTCCAGGCGGTAGGGCTGCATCAGGTCCAGCGGGCGCAGCAGGCCATAGAGGCCGGACAGCATGCGCAGGTGGGTCTGGGCATAGTCCAGCTCGTCGGCCGTGAGACTGTTGGCGTCCAGCCCGGTATAGACATCGCCCTTGAAGGCCAGCAATGCCTGTTTGGAGTTGTCGGTGGTGAACTCCGAACTCCATTCGGTGAAGCGGGCCACGTTGAGGCCAGCCAGCTTGTCGGAGATTTTCATCAGCCGGCTGAGCTGGTCGGGGCTGTACTCGCGCATGACCTCGATCAGCTGTGCAGCCTGTGCAACAAACAGGGGTTGGGTGTGCTGGTCGGTGACGGGCGGGGTTTCGTAGTCCAGCGTCTTGGCCGGAGAAATAACCATCAACATGGGATGCTGTTTCCTGACTGGGTGGCAGGCTTGCCGGGAATGGCGAGCCTTGCCGGTGATCCAAGGGTCTTTTGGGCCAGTATACGCAGGCTGCCCGCGCTTTGCAGGGCGGCAGTCCGCCTGACGACCGCTTCAGCTGTCAGCCGGCGGATTCTTTTTCAGCAGGTCGGCCAGCCCGGCCAGTCCCTTGTAGGTCTGCTGCGGGCCTTTCTGGCCGGCGGCTTCCTCTTTCTGGTAGTGCAGATCGACCTGGCGTTGGTGCTCGTTGTCGTGACAGTACAGGCACAGCAGTTCCCAGTTGGAGCCGTCCGGCGGATTGTTGTCGTGGTTGTGGTCGCGGTGATGCACGGTCAGTTCGCTCAGACGCCTGCCGCTGAACTCGCGACCGCACCGCCCGCAAAAGTGCGGATACATGCGCAATGCCTTTTCGCGATAACCGCGCTCCGTATCGCGGCGGTTTTGTGCCAGGATTTCGTCCAGTCTGCTCATATGGGTGCCCTGTCGATCAGGCTCAGCGCCTGGTTCACGGCAAAGATGCGGCTGCGGATGTTGCGTATGCCGGCAGCCTGCAGGCGCTGGCTGTGCTTGTCCAGATAGGCTTGTGCCGCCGCCCGGTCGTCGAACAGATAGATGCCACCGGCCTGACGGCCATCGGCATCTTCGGTCCAGATCTTCCAGCGCAGCTGTTCCTCGCCGGCGATGTCTTCGGCCAGCGGGCGTAGCGCCTGCGCCATTTCCTCAGCGAACGGGCCGTCAAAAGGAAAATCCACTTGCAGGATGTACATGGCTTGCCTCGTGTCGAATGCTTGCAGGAAGTATAGAGGAAAGCGCGACCGGGGTGAAAGGAGGCAGGGTATGTATAGGCTGGTGACGGCAGCATGGCTGCCGTCACGGGAGAAGTGTCAGCCGGCGGTCTGGGGGCGGGTGGCTGGCTGCTGTTGTCTGGCTGCCGCCTCGCCGAAGGCTTCCAGGGTGCTCCACAGCCATTTGGGCAGGCTTTCCGGATCCAGGCTGTCGATCAGGTTCTTGACCGCCAGGCCCAGCTCGGTGTCACCGTCAATCTGCAGGCGGCGACGGAAGAACAGCGTGTCCGGATCCTCCTGACGACTGGCCAGCAACAGGAATTCACGCCAGTTGCCGCCAATGGTGACCTCGACGGGAGCCTGCCTGGCGACCAGCAGCTGATTGCTGCGCGGGCTTTTGGTGATGCACCAGTGCAAGCCCAGATCGTGGATGCTCAGCTGCACCCAGCGATCGTCCAGGATGTCGAACAGGCCGTCCTCGACGGCTTCGGCAAACACCTTGTTCAGGCCGCGCTGGACGGCAAGGCGCTGGGCAAGGAAAGGTGTGTGGCGGGCCAGCGGCAGGACACGGTCGCTGACCGAGAGCAGCAGCGGGATGGGTTTTTTCAGCATAGTCCGGCCTCCTCGGCGGTTACCATTCCGGGTCGCCCGTGCCAGTAGCCGTTGCAACCTTCCACCGCCAGCGGGGGAGGATTGCCCTGGCGTACCTGGTCCCAGGCGCGGATCACTTCGGTCATGCCCCGCGCACGCGGGCTCAGACGGGCGATGTCGGCACCGCACTCCTTCAGGGAAGGGTAGTCGGCCAACAGGTTGTTGACTGCGGCAGACATGGTCTGGATGCCGTTGATGGTGAACAGGGTCTGTCCTTCCTGGCTGGCCAGGGGGATGCCTTCCTCATAGTTGATGCAGCAGAATTCGCACTCGTCCTTGGGGCGGTTTTCCGCGCGGGCGGTGAAGCAGCGTGCGGAATAGGCCAGCGGCAGATGGCCGTAGGCAAAGACCTCCACCTCTGGACGCTCGATGCCCATGTCATCGAGCTGTTCCAGCGTGTTGCGGATCAGCCGGCCGGAACATTCGACCGGCGGTGCCCAGCGGATCATCCCGCTGTCGATGAACTCGGCCAGCGCATGGCCGCTGTAGATGTTGAGTGCAGGGCCGCCGGCAAAGGACAGCTTGCGTTCGGACAGGAACTGCACGGCGGCCATGTCGTTGGCTTCCACCATGAAGTCACCGTTGTCGCACAGGCGCTTGAGGCTGGAAACCTCGGAGTTGGCCTCGATCAGGGTCAGACCGGACAGCACGATCTGTGCCCTGGTGGCCTGCTGCAGTTCGCGGGCCAGTCCGATCCAGCCGTCCAGGTTGAATTCGCGCCGCTTGGAACAGACGGTCTCGCCCATGTAGATGATGTCCAGTGGCTGCTCGGCCATGTCGGCATAGAACTGTGTGACCTGGTCGCGGGGCCAGAAAAACAGGATGGGGCCCAGGGAAAGCTTCATTGTTCAATACACTCCTATTGCCAGGCGCGGTGGTAGGCACCGAGGGTGGTCTGACTACCTTCGGACAGGCCGGCCAGGGTCTGGCGCCAGCTGTCTTCCACGCGAAAGTCCGAAGGGTTGCGCTGGTAGCTGTCCAGCGCCTCGCGCCAGGCACGGGTCACCTGTTCGGTGTAGGCCGGACTGCGCTGACGACCCTCGATCTTCACCGCACTGACGCCGATCCCGGCCAGCTCGGGGATCAGGTCCATGGTGTCCAGGCTGGTGGGTTCTTCCAGTGCGTGGAATTTCTTGCCGTTGACGATGAAGCGGCCCTTGCACAGGGTCGGATAACCGGCGGATTCGCCTTCCTCGTAACGGTCGATCAGCACCTCGTTGAGGCGCGAGCTGAGCTTGCCGTCCTCGTTGCTCCAGCGCACCGCCTTGGCGGGTGAGCAGACGCCGCACAGGTTGGGTGATTCGCCGGTCATGTAGGACGACAGGTGGCAGCGGCCCTCGGCCATGATGCACAGGCTGCCGAAGGCAAACACCTCGATGGGCACCGTGGTGCTTTCCGCCACCTGTTTGACTTGGGCCAGTGACAACACGCGCGGCAGTACGGCGCGCTTGATGTTGTAGCGCTGCTGGTAGAAGGACAGGGCCGGTCCGTTGGTGGCCGAGCCCTGTACCGACAGGTGCAGGTTCAAGTCCGGGTGGGTCTTGCTGGCGTAGGCCAGTACGGCCGGATCGGCGGCGATCAACGCATCGACACCCAGGGCGGCGGCGTGGTCAACGGCGCGCTGCCAACGCTCCCAGCCGTCGGACTGGGCGTAGGTGTTGACGGCCACGTAGAGCTTCTTGCCGTTCTGGCGGACAAATTCGATGCCTTGCAGCAGCTGCTTGTCGGTCAGGTTGAGACCGGCAAAATGTCTGGCGTTGGTGTCGTCCTTGAAGCCGACGTAAACGGCGTCGGCGCCTTGGCGGACGGCGGCTTTGAGTGCTGGCAGGCTGCCAGCCGGGCAAACCAGTTGCATGGGGACTCCCTGAAAACCAGTGGATAGGGGCCGGTACGGCCACAGGGGAAGCCGGGCAGCGGAGTACGGGTCTGTACCGGTATGGCTGGGCCTCCTGGGTTGCAGGCCAGTGGCAGAGAAGCCTGTGCAGCTGGCTGACTGACAGGCGGTGCGGGTTTCTGGCTATGACAGGGCAATCTAGGTGGTTTGCCGGGAAAATACCTTGACTGAAGTCAAAGCGGCCGGGGTAGACGGATTTGAAATAACCCTTTTGATATCAGGGGTTAGCCCTGCAGCATGCGAGTGGCCGCTTCCAGGGAGGCGGTCAGGTCTTCCGCACTGTCCAACCGGCATTCCTCGACTTCCAGCCCCAGCTTGTCGAAGGCGTTGACCTGGGTCCAGTCCACCTGACCCAGCGGGTGATCCGAGCCGACATGACTTTGCAAAACGGCAACCTGGACGATGTCCACGTAGTCCACTTCGGGCGTCTGGCGGTCGAAGTCGAGATACTCGGCAGGTACGCAGGACAGCTCGGGGGAGAAATTCCAGGCGGTCAGGATTTGCTGGCCCAGCCTGGGGTGCAGTCTGTCGATCACCTGCTCCAGGGTGAAGGTGTCGCCAAGCAGGCTGCTGTTCTCTTCCGCGTAGGCAAGGATCGGCAAGATGCCGATCTGGTGCACCAGTCCGGCCAGGGTAGCCTCGTCGGGACGCAGGCGGGTGAACTGGCGGCACAGGACATGGCTGATGCCGGCCACCTCGGTACTGCGTTCCCAGACCTCGCGCAGGCGCCGGTCGACCAGGTCCGATGTGGCCTGGAACATCTGCTCGATGGCCAGTCCCATGGCGAGGTTGGCCGTGTAGTTCATCCCCAGGCGGCTGATGGCCGAATTCAGGTCGCTGATCTCGCTGGCCGCACGCAGCAGCGGGCTGTTGACCACCTTGACGATACGGGTGGTCAGCGCCGCGTCGGTACTGATGATCTTGCCCAGTTCGACAAGACCGACATCCGGGTCATCGGCCGCCTCGCGTACACGCAGTGCCACTTCAGGCAAGGTCGGCAGAACCAGCTCGTCGTTATGGATGGCGTCAAGAAGTTCGGACTGGACCTTGTCAATCAGTGTGCTCATTGGGACTCCATGACCAGCGGGCGGTTAGCGCTGGATTTCGCGTTCGTTATCGATTTCGTACGGCAGTGCAGCCGGGATCAGTTGTGGCCGGTCCGCAACATCCAGCAGCAGACCGGGCTCTGCAGCCACATCCACCAGGGTCACGGCCAGTAGCTCGACGCCGGTTGCGCTTTTTGCTGCAACCACAACCTCGCCTACCTTGCTGGCTCCATCGGGGCCCAGCAGGGCCGTGCCGGCTTCAGGCAGGGTGGGGTTGTTGGTGGTAAAGCGGAACATCTGACGTTTCTGCTTGCCCAGATACTGCATGCGGGCGACTATTTCCTGGCCGGTGTAGCAGCCTTTCTTGAAGCTGACGCCGTCCAGTGCAGGCAAGTTTATCATTTGTGGAATGAAACTTTCCCACAAGGGTGCAGAAACGTGACCTATGCCACTACGAATCAGCTCCAGCTGCCAGTGGTTGGTGTTTGTCTGCTCCAGCAGACCGGCCAGTTTCTTGCCGGTGCAGCCAGCCTGTGCGGCGGGCAGCCAGAGTTCGCTGAGCAGGGGTGTGACACGGATCGCCAGCATCCCGTTGTGCTGGGTTACCGCGTTGGGCTCGGCAGCCAGTTCAATGCCGAGTTCCTGCAGGGCGGCATCCGCGCCGATCAGGCCGAACTGCGCCCAGGCCTGGCTTTCGTCCAGCAGGGTGGACTTGGAGAAAATGGCGAATTTCTTCAGATCGGCCAGTTGGCTGTCCACCAGTTCGCGCTGCATGGACAGCAGGTAGCCATCGCCCTGCATGACCAGCCGGAAGCTGGACTGCATGCGCCCCTTGGGCGTGCAGCGGGCACCGAGGCTGCTTCGGTCATGGGAGACATAATCGAGATTGCAGGTCAGCTGTCCCTGCAGGAATTTGCCGGCATCCACGCCCCGCACGGCAAGGATGCCCTGTTGCTCAAGTAGTGTAAAAGCGGCGGTCTGGTTCATGGGTGGTCTCCCTGGATTCATGTCGGTCAATATCATAGGGCTTTGGTCGGGAATTGTCAGTGATGCGCAAAGCAGGTGTCTGGCTTATACTTGCGCGCGGTCAAACGGAGATTTTCTATGACAACTGAAACCGAACTCAACCGTCTGTTCTGGCATAGCCGTCGTGGCATGCTGGAGCTGGACGAACTGCTGGTCCCCTTCGTGCGTGAAGCCTATGCAGGGCTGGCCGACGAGGACAAGCAGCGTTATGTGAAGCTGCTGAGCTGTGAGGACCAGGATCTGTTTGGCTGGTTCATGCGCCGCAACCAGCCAGAAGATGAAGACCTGCAGAAAATCATCGACATCGTCCTGGAACACAGCCGCACCCGCCCCAGGTGATGCAGGCCTATTTCTGGCAACCCTCGCGCCTGCTGCTGCAGGCACGCATGCTGGCCGGTTTTCTGGCGATATGTGCGGTAACTGCCAGCGGCTTGCCTGCGGGAGTGTCCGGCTGGCTGGTTGTCCTCTGCACGGTCTGGCTGGCCGGTCAGTACGGGCAGCTGCGTGCCTGTTCGCATCCTCGCCACCGGCGGGGGCTGCGTCATGACCGGCTGCGGGGCTGGCAGCTGTGGCGTCCGGACACCGGCTGGCGATCGGTCAGGGTTCTTTCCGGCAGTCTGGTCAGCCATCGCCTGATGGTCATTCGTTACCGTTATCCGGGCCGGTTGCGCAGCATCCATCTGGCTGTTCCTTTTGACGTGCTGGATGCGGATGCACACCGCCGCATGCGTGTGCACTTGCGGTTCATGACCATGTCTGATCCGGTTGCAGTATGGTTTCCCGTGCTTCGGGCAGGCGGTCGGGGTAGTCAAGGGTGAAGTGCAGGCCGCGACTTTCCTTGCGCTGCATGGCGCAGCGAATCATCAGCTCGGCAACCAGTGCCAGGTTGCGCAATTCCAGCAGGTCGGGGCTGACCTTGTAATTGCTGTAGAACTCGTCAATCTCATTGAGCAGCAAGCGCACTCGATGCTGGGCGCGACGCAGGCGTTTGTCGGTGCGTACGATGCCGACGTAGTTCCACATGAAGCGGCGCAGCTCGTCCCAGTTATGGGAAATGATCACGTCCTCGTCCGAGTCGGTGACCTGACTGGCGTCCCAGGCGGGCGGTGGCTCCGGTGGGTCGACCCGCTCCAGCTGGCTGTCGATGTGCTCGGCAGCCGATTGTGCATACACGAAACATTCCAGCAGCGAGTTGCTGGCCATGCGGTTGGCGCCATGCAGACCGGTATAGCTGGTCTCGCCGATGGCATACAGGCCGTCCAGATCGGTGCGGCCGTACTGGTCGACCACGATGCCGCCACAGGTATAGTGGGCCGCCGGCACCACGGGAATGGGCTCGCGTGAAATGTCGAGGCCGAATTTCAGGCAGTTGCGATATACCGTGGGAAAGTGCTCACGGATGAAGGCCGCCGGCTTGTGGGTGATGTCCAGATAGACATGATCCAGGCCGAGACGCTTCATCTCGTGGTCGATGGCGCGTGCCACTATGTCGCGTGGGGCCAGCTCCATGCGCGGATCGAAGCGCTCCATGAAACGCTCCCCGCCGGGCAGCCTCAGATAGGCTCCTTCGCCGCGCAGGGCCTCGGTGATCAGGAAGCTTTTTGCCTGCGGGTGGTACAGGCAGGTTGGGTGGAACTGGTTGAACTCCAGGTTGGCGACCCGGCAGCCGGCACGCCAGGCCATGGCGATGCCGTCTCCGCAGGCACCATCCGGGTTGCTGGTATACAGATAGACCTTGGCGGCACCACCGGTGGCCAGAATGACAAAACGGGCGGTATGGGTTTCCACCGCACCGGTTTTGCTGTTCAGCACATAGGCACCAATGCAGCGGTTTCCCGGGCGGCCCAGCTTCTGCTCGGTGATCAGGTCGACGGCCGCCTGGTGTTCCAGCAGGTGGATGTTGCTACGCAGCCGGCAGTGGCGCAGTAGGGTCTCGAAGATTGCCGCCCCGGTGGCGTCCGCAGCGTGGATGATACGTCTGTGGCTGTGTCCGCCTTCGCGGGTCAGATGATAGGCGTAGTGCTGCTCCAGCTTCTGTTCCGGGGTGTTGCGGGTGAAGGGTACGCCCAAGTCCAGCAGCCAGTTGATGGCGGCATGGCTGTTGGCCACGGTAAAATGAACCGCATCTTCACGGCACAGGCCGTCGCCGGCGTTGAGTGTGTCGCGCACATGGGACTCGATGCTGTCCGTCTCGTCCAGTACGGCAGCCACGCCGCCCTGGGCATAGTAGGTAGAGCCGGAGTGGAGCCTGTCCTTGCTCAGCACCGCGACCCGCAAGTGTCCGGGCAGTTTGAGGGCTGCGCTCAGGCCGGCGGCTCCGCTACCGATAATGAGTACATCATGGAAATGGGACTGGCTCATTTTGTATGATCCGTGGTGATCGGACGACGCTAGTGGCTTGTTTGGTTGGTTTGTCACTTCAAGACGGACCACTAGTATAGCGCCGCTCCAGTGGCAAAATGCATTTTGCGGAACTTTTTCCGTGGCACCTGTTCCATACAAGTGCCTGTGGTTGCCCGATGCAGAAGGGCCGCCGGATTACAGGATGCTGTACGCGGGCCGTGTACGGCCAAGAGGAATTTCAATGACAACCAGAACACATAAACGGGGAAACCGCGGTCAGGTCGGGGACAGTTCATGACCGCTGACGATGACAGGCAGCTGGTGGAGCGCGTACAGAAAGGGGACAAACGCGCCTTTGACATGCTGGTGCTGAAGTATCAGGGCAGGATCATGGCTCTGGTGGTTCGTTTCGTGCACGACTCGCATGAAGCACAGGATGTGACCCAGGAAGCCTTTATCAAGGCCTATCGTGCGCTGGGCAACTTTCGTGGCGAAAGCGCCTTTTATACCTGGCTGTACCGGATCGCCATCAATACAGCCAAGAACTACCTGGTGTCCCGCAACCGCAGGCCGCCCAGCGAAGATGTGGATGCCGCCGATGCCGAATTCTATGACGGTGATCACGGCCTGAAGAATGTGGACACACCCGAGCGCATGCTGCTGCGTGATGAAATCGACGAGGCGATCCAGGAAAGCATTCGCAAGCTGCCGGAGGATTTGCGGGTTGCATTGACCCTGCGTGAATACGAAGGCCTCAGCTACGAAGACATTGCGCATGTCATGCAGTGTCCGGTAGGCACTGTACGCTCGCGCATCTTCCGGGCGAGGGAAGCGGTTGACAAAGCTTTACAGCCCTTGTTGCGTGACAATTGAGATATGGATCCAGAGGAATCACTAGATGAACGAACCAAGCCTTGAACAGGCGTTATCAGCCCTGATGGACGGCGAAGCCAGCGAGCTGGAGTTGATGCGTGTGCTCAAGCATGCCGAAGACGACCAGCTGCGCCAGACCTGGCAGCGCTACCAGACAGTGCGCGCGGCCATGCATCAGGAACCGGTGATGTCCGTGGACGTGTCGGCCGCCGTGCGTGAAGCCGTGGCCGGCATCGAGCCGGGCCGGGCAGAGGCACCTGTGGCGCCGGCTCCGGTGCGCAGAGGATTCTGGCAGGCCTGGAGCAAAGTGGCCGTGGCTGCTTCGGTAACCCTGGCCGTGCTGGGTGGTGCACGCTTCTATACCCAGATGCAGGAAGACATCCGGCAGCCGGCACTGGCCAGTGCGGAGCAGCCGGCAGCACCGGTGGAAAAGGCCGTATCGGCTCCGTTGGTGCCGGCCGTAGCCGCTCCGGTGGTGCCCGCCCGCCCGGTGGTGCTGGTCAGCCATAGTGGCCAGGCCCCTCAGCAGGAGCAGCAGGAAGAAGGCCCGATGTCGCGCTGGCATCGCGAGCAGCTGCCCATGTATCTGCGCCAGCATGTACAGCAGGCCGGCATGGGCGGTAGCGAAGGCGCCTTGCCCTACGCACGCTCTGCCAGCATGGAAGGGCACTGATTCATGTGGTGTCGCCTCGCCTGGCTGGTGGTACTGGCTGCACTGCTGGTGGCCGGGCGCGTGGCATCGGCACAGACCATAGAGCAGCAGCTCGGGCTCTGGGAACAGACGCATGCAGGTGTCAGCTACCAGGGCAGCTTTGTCTATGAGCGCAAGGGTGTCTTCTCCACGCATCAGGTCTGGCATCGCGGCGGACAGGACGGCAGCTATCAGGAGCGTTTTCTGCGCCTGAATGGCACCCCTTTCGAGGTTCTGCGCGAGGATGGCCGCCTGCGCTGCATGACGCGTCTGCATGATGCCGGACCGGTGGTGAGCAATCAGAGTGCCTTGCCTCTGCGCCAGTTTGATGTGGAACGCATCCGCAAGGGCTATCGCATCGAGCTGCTTGGCGAAAGCCGTGTGGCTGATCGCGTAGCGGCTGCGGTGCTGTTTGCTCCCCGGGATGTCCATCGCTATCCGCTCGAGGTCCACTTCGACATGGACACCGGTGTTGTCCTCAAGTCGTTGCTGTTGAACGAGCAGGGCGAGCTGCTGGAGCGTTTCCAGTTTGTCCATTTCGCGCCGGGCGAGGTGGAACGCATCCATCTGGAGCCGCAGCATTGCCAGAACATGGAGCCTGCCGCGCAGTCCGCTGCGGAGCCTGCCGTAGGCTGGCAGGAGGGCTGGCTGCCGGAGGGCTATGACCCGGTCGGCAATGGCCAGCTATACGGGCCCGACGGCCTGAGCAGCCACCTCTATTCGGACGGACTGTCCTATTTCAGCATCTTTATCGAACCTGTGGATGGTGTAGGCCCGGAAATCGAGCATCGCCAGATGGGGCCGACAGCCGTCATTTCGCGTCCGCTGAATGGTGACGACGGGTTGCGAATGGTTACCGTGCTGGGTGAAATTCCGGCGGCAACCGCGCAGCGCATAGCTTTATCCGTCTCCCTTGCGCAAGGAGAAAGCCCGCATGATTGAAGAACGGGGCAAGGTCGTGGCGATCGAGCCGGGTGGCAGGATCCGCGTGGCCGTGAACCGGCAGAGTAGCTGTGGCAGCTGTTCGGCACGTGCCGCCTGCGGACAGGGCTTGCTGCAGACACTGCGGCCCGGCCGCAGCCATGAGGTCAGTGCGGTTTCCCGCCTGCCGGTGCGCGTGGGCGACACCGTGGTGCTGGGCGTGGTGGAATCGCTGCTGGTACGTGGTGCCGTGCTGGTCTATCTGCTGCCCTTGCTGGCCTTGCTGACCGGGGCGCTGCTGGCCGAGTGGCTGGGCCTGCCCGAGACGGGCAGCATCGCATTTGGTGCGGCAGGGTTCGGTCTGGCCGTCCTCTGGCTGTATTTCTTCAACCGCAAGCTGGCGGGCAATGAGGAATTGCTGCCGGAAGTGCTGCGGATCGAGGCTCATGCGGCAATGAATGAGAGGATCCGCTGGCAGGTCTGAGCGACAGCTGCAACTTGTTTTTTGCAAAACGATCCCCAATAACGATTGTTCAGGTTTTCATAACTGGAGTAAAACAGCATGCAACATACAAGAGCCCTGATGGCAGGACTTTGGGCAAGTATTCTGATCATGTTTGCACCTGTGGCGCAGGCGCAACTGCCCGATTTCACCGCGCTGGTGGAAGAGTCGGCACCCGCGGTAGTCAACATCAGTACACGACAGAAACCGCGCGCCGCGGCTGCCGGCAGGGGGCAGTTGATGATTCCCGAGCTGGAGGCGCTGCCACCGATCTTCCGTGATTTTTTCGAGCATGCGCTACCCATGCCACGCACACCCGGTGCGCCGCGCCAGCGCCAGGAAGCACAGTCGCTGGGCTCCGGATTCATCATTTCGGCGGATGGCTACATCCTGACCAACAACCACGTGGTTGAGGGTGCGGATGAAATCATTGTCCGCCTGTCGGATCGCAGCGAGCTGGTTGCCGAACTGGTGGGCACCGACCCGCGTACCGACGTGGCCCTGCTCAAGGTGGAAGGCAAGAAGCTGCCCGTGGTGCGTACCGGCAAGTCCCGCGACCTGAAGGTCGGCGAGTGGGTGCTGGCTATCGGTTCGCCGTTCGGCTTCGACCACTCGGTAACGGCCGGCATCGTTTCGGCCAAGGGCCGCAACCTGCCCAACGAAAGCTATGTGCCCTTTATCCAGACCGATGTGGCCATCAACCCCGGCAATTCCGGCGGCCCGCTGTTCAACCTGAACGGCGAGGTGGTGGGCATCAACTCGCAGATCTTCACCCGCTCAGGCGGTTTCATGGGTCTGTCCTTTGCCATCCCGATGGAAGTGGCCATGGATGTGGCGGACCAGCTCAAGAGCAGCGGCAGGGTCGAGCGTGGCTGGCTGGGTGTGGTGATCCAGGAAGTCAACAAGGATCTGGCCGAATCCTTCGGCCTGGACAAGCCGGCCGGTGCACTGGTGGTGCAGGTGCTGGAAGACAGCCCGGCGCTCAAGGGCGGCCTGCAACTGGGTGACGTGATCATGTCCATGAACGGTCAGCCGGTGGTCATGTCAGCCGACCTGCCACACCTGATCGGCGTGCTCAAGCCGGGCGATACGGCCAAGCTGGAAGTGGTGCGTGAAGGCAAGCGCCAAACCGTCAAGGTCAAGGTCGGCAATGCGCCGGGTGACGAGGACGAGCTGCGGAAAGAGTCCCGTGAAAGCGCGCGCGGCAAGGGTGGTAACCGCCTTGGTGTGGTAGTGGGTGAGCTGACCGCCGAGCAGAAGAGCCTGATCGATCTGGAAAGTGGTGTGGTCATTCAGGAGGTGCGTGAAGGGCCGGCAGCAATGATCGGCCTGCGTCCGGGTGATGTCATCACCCACCTCAACAACCAGCGGGTGGATTCCGTCAAGACGTTCAACGCCATCGTGCAGAAGCTGCCCAGGGACCGTTCGCTGTCCATGCGGGTATTGCGTCAGGGACGTGCCAGCTTCATCACGTTCAGGCTGTCACGCTAGGTGACCGGCCAGGGAAACGGGCAGCACTGCTGCCCGTTTTTCGTTGTGACGCCAAAAGAGCCTCTGCCACGGACGGTTTTGCACGGTACGGCGGAAAAGATGACGCAGGGCAGGCAAATCAGGTAAACTCTGTGCCTATTTTTTGCCGGCCGGCGGCCTGCAAGTCATTAAATCTAGAGTGAAGTTCTGTGAGCGACCTGAGTCATATCCGTAATTTTTCCATCATTGCCCATATCGACCACGGCAAGTCCACCCTGGCCGACCGCATCATCCAGATTTGCGGTGGGCTGACCGAGCGTGAAATGGAATCACGGGTGCTGGACTCGATGGATCTGGAGCGTGAACGGGGCATCACCATCAAGGCGCAGAGCGTCACGCTCGACTATCAGGCGCAGGATGGCCAGACCTATCAGCTGAACTTCATCGATACCCCCGGCCACGTCGACTTCACCTATGAGGTCAGCCGCTCGCTGGCTGCCTGTGAAGGCGCGCTGCTGGTGGTGGATGCCGGACAGGGCGTGGAGGCCCAGTCGGTCGCCAACTGCTATACCGCCATCGAGATGGGCCTGGAGGTCATGCCGGTTCTCAACAAGATCGATCTGCCCCAGGCCGAGCCGGAGCGGGTCGAGGAAGAGATCGAGCAGGTCATTGGCATCGATGCGACCGATTCCGTGCGCTGCAGCGCCAAGACCGGCGAAGGCGTGGTGGACGTGCTGGAGCGGCTGGTACAGACCATTCCGGCACCGGAAGGCACGATTGATGCGCCCCTGCAGGCGCTGATCATCGACTCCTGGTTTGACAACTACCTGGGTGTGGTCTCGCTGGTGCGGGTCAAGCATGGCCGGGTCAAGAAGGGCGACCGCATTCTGGTCAAGTCCACCGGCAGGGTGCACCAGGTGGACAGCGTGGGCGTATTCAACCCCAAGCACACCCAGACCGACGGGTTGCAGGCCGGCGAGGTGGGCTTTGTGATCGCCGGCATCAAGGACATCCAGGGCGCGCCGGTGGGCGATACCCTGACCCTGGCCAGCACGCCGGAAGTGGAGATGCTGCCCGGCTTCCAGCGCATCAAGCCGCAGGTGTATGCGGGTTTGTTTCCGGTCAGTTCCGACGACTTCGAGGACTTCCGCGATGCACTGGAAAAGCTGACCCTCAACGATGCCGCGCTGCAATACGAGCCGGAAACCTCCGAGGCGCTCGGCTTCGGCTTCCGTATCGGCTTCCTCGGCATGCTGCACATGGAGATCATCCAGGAACGCCTGGAGCGCGAATACGATCTGGACCTGATCACCACCGCACCCACGGTGGTCTTTGAGACGGTCATGAAAAACGGCGACATCGTCTATGTCGACAACCCGTCACGCATGCCGGATCCGTCCACCATCCAGGAAATGCGCGAACCCATCGTGCGCGCCACCATCCTGGTGCCGCAGGAGCATCTGGGCAACGTGATCAGCCTCTGTGTCGAAAAGCGCGGTGTGCAGGTCGACATGAACTTCCTGGGCAGCCAGGTGCAGCTCATCTACGAGCTGCCGATGAACGAGGTGGTGCTGGACTTCTTCGATCGCCTCAAGTCGGTCAGCCGCGGTTACGCCTCCCTGGAGTACAGCTTTGACCGCTTCCAGGTGGCCAACCTGACCCGCCTCGACATGCTGATCAACGGCGACCGGGTGGATGCGCTCGCGCTGATCGTGCATCGTGACCAGGCTGCCGGCAAGGGCCGCATTCTCACCGAGAAGATGAAAGAGCTGATTCCGCGCCAGATGTACGACGTGGCCATCCAGGCGGTCATCGGCGGACAGGTTGTGGCGCGCACCAACGTCAAGGCGTTGCGCAAGAACGTCCTGGCCAAGTGTTATGGCGGTGACGTCAGCCGCAAGAAGAAGCTGCTGGAAAAACAGAAAGCCGGAAAGAAACGCATGAAGCAGGTGGGCAACGTGGAGATTCCACAGGAAGCCTTCCTTGCCGTGCTGCGAGTGGATGACTGATCGATGAACCTGGATTTTCCGCTATTGCTGGTACTTGCCGTGGCCGTTAGCGGCGGCTTGGCGCTGGCCGACCGTCTCTGGCTGGCACCGAAACGCAGACAGGCGATTGCCAGTTATCGCAGCCATGCGGCCACACCCAACCCGGAAGTGCTGGAGCAGCTGGACAAGGAACCGGTGCCGGTAGAGTACGGCAAGTCGCTGTTTCCGGTATTGGCCATCGTGCTGGTGTTGCGTTCCTTCCTGTTCGAGCCGTTCCAGATTCCGTCCGGCTCGATGATTCCCACCCTGCAGGTCGGCGATTTCATTCTGGTCAACAAGTTTTCCTACGGCCTGCGCCTGCCGGTACTGGATCTCAAGGTGATTCCCACCGGCAAGCCGCAGCGTGGCGATGTCATGGTATTCAAGTATCCGGAAGATCCGCGGATCAACTACATCAAGCGGGTCATCGGCCTGCCGGGTGACATCGTCACATACAGCTTCGATAAAAGGGTTTATATTAATGGCGAGCCGGTTGCCGAGCAGTGGCTGGGCGAGGAGCCGGGCAGTCTGGGTGCGGTGCAGCTGTACCAGGAGCAGCTTGGCGAGCACAGCTACCGGATCCGCAAGGAAAAACGGCGCAGGATGGAGCCGAGTCGCGAGTGGGTGGTGCCGGAAGGACACTACTTCATGCTGGGCGACAACCGTGACAACTCCAAGGACAGCAGATACTGGGATGACCCCCATATCGATCCGGAGTACATGGGTATGGTGCCGGACTCCTATATTGTCGGCAAGGCATCCGTGATCTGGCTGAGCTGGCCGTCGCCGAAAAGCGGCCGCTTACCGAATTTCTCGCGGGTCGGCCTGATTGATTGATGCTACCCGGGCTGTCTTGCAGTCCGGAACTTGTGTTTGCAGGGAGAACAGGATGAACATTGCAAAGCAGCGTGGCGTTTCATTGCTGGGCTGGATTCTGATCCTGATCGTGGTGGGCTTCGTGGCCAGCATCGCATTCAAGATCATTCCGCACTACATGGACAACAGCACCCTTGACAAGCTGATTCTTGCCACGGAACGCGACATGGCCACCGGCAAGCGGATCAACAACGTGGGCGACCTCTACAGCCATCTGGACAAGGGCATGCAGATCAACAACATGCATGGCCTGACCGCTCGCAAGGTCATGGAAATCCGCTCGGATGGTCCGTATTACCTGGTGCATGTCAACTACGAACGGCGCGAGACCATCTTGAAGAATATCGATCTGGTGCTGACCTTCGACAAAGAATACCGCGTGCACAACCAGTGAGTAATCCGTTAGCAAGCCTGCAGCGCAAGCTCGGCTATCAATTCAAGGACAGCAGCCTGTTGACCCTGGCGCTGACCCATCGCAGCTTTTCCGGACGCAACAACGAGCGGCTGGAGTTTCTTGGTGATGCAGTGCTGAACTTCGTCGCTGGCGAGGCGTTGTACCATCATTTCACCGAAGCCAGGGAAGGGCAGCTGTCGCGCCTGCGGGCACGCCTGGTCAAGGGGGAGACCCTGGCCGTCCTGGCACGCGCCATGGATCTGGGCGATTACCTGCGGCTGGGTTCGGGCGAGCTGAAAAGTGGCGGTTTTCGCCGTGATTCCATTCTCTCCGATGCCACCGAAGCCGTCATTGGCGCCATCTATCTGGATGGCGGCATGGAGGCGGCCCGGGAACGGGTGCTGGCCTGGCTGGAGCGGGAATTCGCCGGTTTGACCCTGGTGGATACCAACAAGGACTCCAAGACCCGCCTGCAGGAGTTTCTGCAGTCCCGTGGCTGCGAACTGCCCGGCTACGAGGTGGTGGATATCCAGGGCGAGCCCCATTGCCGCACCTTCCACGTCGAGTGCGAGGTGAAGCTGCTGGAACAGAAGACGAAGGGGCAGGGCGGCAGCCGCCGCATTGCCGAGCAGGTCGCCGCAGCTGCCGCACTGGCCGCACTGGGCATCGATAACGGAAACAACCATGACTGATTCCATGACCAGCCGCTGTGGCTATGTGGCCGTGGTCGGCCGCCCCAATGTCGGCAAGTCGACCCTGATCAACCATATCCTTGGCCAGAAGCTGGCGATCACCTCGCGCAAGCCGCAAACCACCCGCCACAACATGCTGGGCATCAAGACGGAAGGTCCGGTACAGGCCATTTACATCGACACCCCGGGCTTGCACATCGGCGGTCAGACCGCGCTGAACCGTTTCATGAACCGCAGTGCGCTGACCGCACTGCGTGATGTGGATGTCTGCGTGTTCGTGGTGGACCGCATGCGCTGGACGGATGAGGACGAGCTGGTCTGGCAGCGCATCCGGCATCTGGAGTGCCCGCTGCTCGTTGCGGTCAACAAGTCCGACCGTCTGGAGGAAAAGACCGATCTACTGGAGCACCTGCAATTTCTTAGCGAGAAGCTACCGCAGGCGGAGATCGTGCCGATTTCGGCTCTGCACAGCCACAACCTGGATACCCTGGAGCGACTGATCGGCGAACGCCTGCCGGAAAGCGAGCATTTCTATCCGGAAGACCAGATCACCGACCGCTCCAGCCGTTTTCTGGCTGCCGAGCTGGTGCGCGAGAAGATCATGCGCCAGCTGGGCGCCGAGCTGCCCTACCAGATGACCGTGGAAATCGAGGATTTCAAGCAGGAAGGCCGTATTCTGCATATCCATTCACTGATTCTGGTCGAGCGGGAGGGTCAGAAGAAGATCCTGATCGGCGAGAAGGGCGAGCGCATCAAGCTGATCGGCCAGGAAGCACGCAAGGACATGGAAACCCTGTTCGATACCAAGGTCATGCTCAACCTGTGGGTCAAGGTCAAGAAGGGCTGGTCGGATGACGAGCGTGCCCTGCGTTCCCTGGGCTACCGGGAACAGTGATCCGGACGGACTGGCATGAACGGGGACAGGGCCTTTATCCTGCATGTCCGCCCATACAAGGAAACCAGCGCGATGCTGGACCTGTTCTGTCGTGAGCGGGGACGGTTGCGCGCCGTGTTGCGCGGCTATCGCAGCAGAAAGGGCAGCAGTGCACGACCCTTTGCCAGGCTGGACGTTGAGCTGCGGGGGCGCAGCGAGCTGAAAAGTCTGGCCCGGCTGGAGCCGGCCGGCGGCTTTCTGCTGCTGGAAGGCCAGCGACTGATGTGCGCCCTGTATCTGAACGAACTGAGCATGCGCCTGCTGCCGCTGGCCGATTCCCAGCCGCTGGTGTTTGACCACTACGACCTGACGTTGCAGGCGCTGGCAGCCGGCCAGCCGGTTGAGCCACTACTGCGCAGCTACGAATGGCGTCTTCTGGAACAGCTGGGTTATGCCTTTCCGCTGGAGCATGATTGTCACGGCCAGCCGCTGGAAGCTGACCTCTGGTATGCGCTGGAGCCGGAAAATGGCCTGGTGCCACTGGCGCGCCTGCAGCCCGGCGCCTTTCTGGGTGCCGACCTGCAGGCGCTGGCCGCCGTGCAATGGCACGAGCCCCGTGTCCTGCAAGTGGCCAAGCGCCTGATGCGTCAGGCACTGGCCCCCCATCTGGGCAATCGCCCGTTGCTGAGCCGCGAGCTTTTCTTGCGGCACAAGGAGTCTTCTGCATGAACAACAAACAACGCATTCTGCTGGGTGTCAACATCGACCACATCGCCACCGTGCGTCAGGCCCGGGGCGGGAAGGATCCGGAGCCGGTCAAGGCGGCCCTGCTGTGCGAGCAGGCCGGTGCGGACGGTATCACCATCCACTTGCGTGAAGACCGTCGCCATATCCAGGATCGCGATGTGGAGCTGCTGCGCGAGCTGATGCGTACGCCGATGAATTTCGAGATGGCGGTTACCGAGGAGATGCTGTCGATTGCCGAGCGGGTACGCCCGGAACATGTCTGCCTGGTGCCGGAAACTCCGGAAGAGCTGACCACCGAAGGCGGCCTGGATGTGGCCGGACAGGAAGCGCGCATCGTCGTTGCCGTCGAGCGCCTGCAGAAAGCCGGTTGTGAGGTGTCTATTTTCCTGGATGCCGACGAGCAGCAGATCCTGGCCGTCAAGCGGGCAGGCGCCACCGTTATCGAGCTGCATACCGGTCACTATGCGGCTGCGGAAACCGTGCAGGAGCAGACGCTCGAGCTGGAAAGGATCCGCAAGGCGGCAGCCTTTGCACAAAAGCAGGGGCTGGTGGTCAATGCGGGGCATGGCCTCAATTACCATAACGTGGAAGCCATCGCTGCCATTCCGGGCATCAACGAGCTGAATATCGGTCATGCGATTGTCGCGCACGCGCTCTTCGTCGGCCTGGAGAATGCTGTGGCCGAGATGAAGGCCCTGATGCTGGGAGCTGCGGCCGGCTGATCGTCTTCCGGCCGGTGCGATGGTCATGGCAACAGCTGTTCGTCATGACCGGGCCGGTCCCGAAAAAACTTCCGACAAACGGTCTTCCGCTGTAAAGCCCGATGTGCCGCGGCCTTGGCCGGCAGGCCATAATCCGGATCAAGCCTGCCGCGAAAAGAACGCTGGGATCGACTTGCCATCCACAACATGTGCGTATAGCATTCCCGCACCAACCCTATAACTTGTGTTTGCTCGCTGTGCCCTGCGGTACGGCGAGTTGCAGGAGTCATGCATGAATCAAGCCGTTCAACAGTCCCCGATCGCTACCGCCGCCCAGTCCATCGCCCTGCAGCCCGCATCCGCGGATATCTGGGATGCCAAGTACCGGCTCAAGACCAAGGACGGCCAGCCGGTGGACGAAAGCATCACCGGAACCTACCAGCGGGTTGCCCGTGCGCTGGCCGACATCGAGCTGCCCGAGGTGCGTGAGCACTGGTACGAGCAGTTTCTCTGGGCGCTGCACCGCGGAGCGATTCCGGCGGGTCGCATCATTTCCAACGCCGGTGCACTGGCCTGGAAGCCGGCCACCTCGACCATCAACTGCACGGTTTCCGCCACCGTTGGCGACTCCATGGATGACATCCTGTCCAAGCTGCATGAGGCGGGCCTGACCCTTAAGGCCGGCTGTGGCATCGGTTACGAGTTTTCCACGCTGCGTCCCCGTGGCGCCTATGTGTCCGGTGCGGGTGCCTACACGTCCGGTCCGCTGTCCTTCATGGACATCTACGACAAGATGTGCTTCACCGTATCCTCCGCCGGCGGTCGCCGCGGTGCCCAGATGGCCACCTTCGATGTCGGCCATCCGGATGTGCTGGACTTCATCCGCGCCAAGCGTGAAGACGGCCGCCTGCGCCAGTTCAACCTGTCCCTGCTGATCACCACGGAATTCATGCAGGCCGTGGAGCAGGACGCCGACTGGTCCCTGGCATTCCCGGTCAGCGCTGCCGAGCAGGAGGCCGACCGGCTGGATCTGAACGATACGGACAAGATCACCTGGCGCTACTGGCCCACCCACCGCAACTACATCGTGCGCGAGGACGGCAAGGTTGCCTGCCGCATCTACCGCACCATCAAGGCACGCCGCATCTGGGACATGATCATGGCGTCCACCTACGATTTTGCCGAACCGGGCTTCATCCTCATCGACCGTGTCAACGAGATGAACAACAACTGGTTCTGCGAGGACATCCGTGCCACCAACCCCTGCGGCGAGCAGCCTCTGCCGCCACATGGCGCCTGCCTGCTGGGTTCGGTCAACCTGACCCGCTTCGTGCGCGACCCCTTCACCGAGCAGGCCCGCTTTGACTGGGATGAATACCGCAAGGTGGTCAACATTTTCACCCGCATGCTGGACAACGTGGTGGAAATCAACGGCCTGCCGTTGCCCGAACAGCGCGACGAAATTTTCCGCAAGCGCCGCCACGGCATGGGCTTTCTGGGCCTGGGTTCGACCATGACCCTGCTGGGCATGAAGTACGGCTCGGCCCAGTCGCTGGCCTTCACCGAGCAGGTGTCCCGCGAGATGGCGCTGGAGGGCTGGCGTGCCGCTCTGGAGCTGGGTCGCGAGAAAGGCGTGGCACCGATCATGGATGAGGACTTCGAGGTGACTGGCGAGATGCTGGCACGTCGTCCGGAAATGGCCGAGGACAATCTGAAGGCCGGTGACAAGGTCAAAGGCCGGCTGCTCTGGGGACGCTACAGCCACTACATGCAACAGGTTGCCGAGGAAGAGCCCGAGCTGGTTGCGGCACTGATCGAGGAGGGCGGCCGTTTCACCCACCACACCTCCATTGCGCCGACCGGTACCATTTCCCTGTCGCTGGCCAACAACGCCTCCAACGGGATCGAGCCGAGTTTTGCCCACCACTATTTCCGCAACATCATCCGCGAAGGCCGGAAGACCAAGGAAAAGGTGGATGTGTTCAGTTACGAGCTGCTGGCCTATCGCACCCTGGTCAACCCGGATGCGACCCCGGAAGATCTGCCGGAATACTTCATCAGTGCCGACGAGGTGACCCCCATCCAGCATGTCGATGTACAGGCGGCAGCGCAGAAGTGGATCGACTCCTCCATTTCCAAGACCGCCAACGTGCCAACCGACTACCCCTATGCGGATTTCAAGGACATCTACCGGTATGCCTGGCAACAGGGCCTGAAGGGATGCACCACCTTCCGTTTCAACCCCGAGGCGTTTCAGGGTGTGCTGGTCAAGGAAGAGGACCTGGCCAATACCACCTACAGGTTCACCCTGGCCGATGGCAGCACAGTGGAAGCCAGGGGCAACGATGAAATCGAGTACGATGGCGAAACCCACACCGCCGCCAACCTGTATGAAGCCCTTAAAGAAGGCTATTACGGCAAATTCTGACCGGAGAGAGAAACACCATGAGCATTCGCATCAATGAAAAAATCACCGGTTTTGAAGTGGTCAAGCCGGGCGAGACCCCCGCAACTCCGGCCCCTGCACCTGAGCCCGACTATGTGGTCATGCACGAGAAGGTCAAGCGTCCCGAGCATCTGGTCGGCAGTACCTACAAGATCAAGACGCCCACTTCCGAGCACGCCTTCTATGTCACCATCAATGACATCGTGCTGAATCCGGGCACCGAACATGAGCAGCGGCGTCCGTTCGAGATTTTCATCAACTCCAAGAACATGGAGCACTACCAGTGGATTGCTGCGCTGACCCTGATCATCTCCGCGGTGTTCCGCAAGGGTGGTGACTGCACCTTCCTGGTGGAAGAATTGCAGAGCGTGTTCGATCCCAAGGGTGGCTACCTGATGCGTGGCGGCCGCTGGATGCCCTCCCTGGTGGCGGAAATCGGTGATGTGCTGGAGCGTCACCTCAAGCATATCGGCATGATCGACTCCGAGCCCGACCTGCACCAGCAGGCCTATCTGGCCCAGAAACGCGCCGAGTACGAACAGATCAGCGCCCAGTCGCAGGTTTCACCCAATTGCGATGACAGCACCCAGAGCTTTCCCGAAGGTGCCCAGCGTTGCGGCAAGTGTCACGTCAAGGCGGCCATCCAGATGGACGGCTGTCTGACCTGCCTGGCCTGTGGCGAGAGCAAGTGCGGATAGGTTTCTGCACTGTGGCTTTTGGATACGGCTGAGACGCTCCGCCAGCATCCTATAACACCTTGTGCGAGTGGATGAGAAGGGTCCGGCGTGCCGGGTTGCTGTCGCGAAACCTACAATAAAGTTTGAGTGGCTCCTGGGCAGAAGCTACAAACAACAACGCCGCGGTCCAATCGCGGCGTTGTTGTGTCTGGAGAGAGGACTCACTCCGGCTTGAGCATGTCCTGCGGACGTACCCACTGGCTGAACTGCTCGTCAGTGACCAGTTCCAGTTCGATGGCGGCCTGGCGCAGGGTCTTGTTTTCCTCATAGGCCTTCTTGGCGATTTTCGCCGCGTTGTCGTAGCCGATATGACGGTTGAGCGCGGTGACCAGCATCAGCCCGTTTTCCAGATGGTCGGCCATTTGCTGCTCGTTGGCATGCATGCCGGCGATACAGTGTTCCTGGAAGTTGACACAGCCATCGGCTAGCAGGCGGATGGATTCCAGCAGGTTGTGCACGATCACCGGCTTGAACACGTTGAGCTGCAAATGGCCCTGGCTGGCGGCCATGCTGACGGTGGTGTCGTTGCCGATCACCTGGCAGGCCAGCATGGACAGTGCCTCGCACTGGGTCGGGTTGACCTTGCCGGGCATGATCGAACTGCCGGGCTCGTTGGCCGGTAGCAGTACCTCGGCCAGTCCGGCACGCGGGCCGGAGCCGAGCAGGCGCAGGTCATTGGCCAGTTTCATCAGCACCACCGCCAGGGTTTTCAGCGCACCGGAAAGGATCACCAGGCGCTCGTGGCCGGCCAGCGCGGCAAACTTGTTGGGCGCGCTGGTGAGCGGCAGGCTGGTCTGTTCGGCCAGTGTGGCGGCCACCTTCTCGGCAAATTGCGGGTGGCTGTTCAGGCCGGTACCCACGGCAGTGCCGCCCTGGGCAATTTGGCAGATGGCGGGCAGACTGCGCTCAATGGCATCACCGGCGTAATCCAGCTGGGCAACAAAGGCCGATAGCTCTTGCCCAAAGGTGACGGGCGTTGCATCCATCATGTGGGTGCGCCCGGTTTTCACCAGATCCATATAGCGTTGTGACTGTGCATGCAGCCCGTCGCGCAGGGTCCGGATGCCGGGTAGCAGCTGGTTGTTCACGGCCTGCAACACGGCGATGTACATGGCGGTAGGGAAGCTGTCGTTGGAACTTTGCGCGCGGTTGACGTGGTCGTTGGGGTGCACCGGCTCCTTGCCGCCGCGACCCTTGCCGGCGATCTCGTTGGCGCGACCGGCAATGACCTCGTTGACGTTCATGTTGCTTTGCGTGCCGCTGCCGGTTTGCCAGACCACCAGCGGAAAGTGTTCGTCCAGCTGCCCGGTAATGACCTCATCGGCGGCCTGCACGATCAGATCGGCCAGTTCACGGGGCAGCTCGCCCAGCTCGGCGTTGACGCGGGCGGCAGCTTTTTTCACTTGGGCCAAGCCATGCACGACAGCCAGCGGCATCTGCTGGCCGCCAATGGCAAAGTTCTGTTTGGAGCGCTGGGTCTGTGCGCCCCAGTAGGCATCAGCGGGGACCTCGATGGGGCCCATGCTGTCGGTTTCGGTACGGGTGCTCATCATTCAACTCCTGTGGATCAACGATCAGTTTTCGTCCTTGCCCTCGGCGGCTTCCAGCTCGGCGTTGCGGGCCTTCATGCGCTCCAGCGCTTCGGGATCGATCGGCATCTTGTCGGCCGTATCACGCAACATCAGCAGGCTGCCCAGCACCGAGGCAAAGGCGGCGGCAATCAATAACCAGATATACCAAGGCATGGTGATACCTTCATGAATGGCTTCGTTTCCACTATACACCTGCGAGCAGGGCGCTGCAGGTGCCATAACGGCATGCACTGGGTACAATGACGCTTTCACTTGCTAGAGATGAAACCCATGCACAGCCCCGTTATCGTCGCTCTTGATTTTCCCGGCCTGGAACAGGCCATGGAGATGGCCCGCCAGCTGAATCCGCAGGATTGCCGGGTCAAGGTGGGCAAGGAGCTGTTTACCCGTTGCGGGCCGCAGGTGGTGGACGCGCTGCATCAGCTGGGCTTCGAGGTCTTTCTCGACCTGAAATTCCATGACATTCCCAATACCACCGCCATGGCCGTCAAGGCGGCAGCCGAGATGGGCGTCTGGATGGTCAATGTGCATTGCACCGGCGGCCTGAAAATGATGGCGGCCTGCCGTGAGGTGCTGGAGCAGCGGCAGGGCAGCAAGCCGCTGTTGATCGGCGTGACCGTGCTGACCAGCATGGAGCAGGAGGATCTGGCGGGGATCGGTCTGGATGTTGCTCCGCAGGAGCAGGTTCTGCGTCTGGCGCAACTGGCCAGGCAGGCGGGCCTGGACGGGCTGGTCTGCTCCGCACAGGAGGCGCGGGTGCTCAAGCAACAGTGGCCGACCGGCCAGCTGGTGACTCCTGGTATCCGCCCCGCCGGTAGCGCCAATGATGACCAGAAGCGCATCCTGACTCCACTTCAGGCAATGCAGGCCGGTTCCGACTATCTGGTGATTGGTCGTCCGATCACCCGTGCCGCCGATCCGGCCGTTGCCGTACGCGAGATTCTGGCCAGCCTTGCATGAGTCGGGCTGTTCGGACATCCGCCGTAGAGTGATTGACAGATATTTCAGCAGGAGAAGATGCCATGCCACTCATGCTTGTTCGCAATGACATAACCGGGATGCAGGTGGATGCCATTGTAAATGCGGCCAACACGGACCTTGTGCAGGGTGGCGGTGTGTGTGGCGCGATCTTTGCCGCGGCAGGTGCGGAGCGGATGCGACAGGCCTGTGCGCCGCTGGCGCCCATCCGGACGGGTGAGGCCGTGGTCACTCCGGGTTTTGCCTTGCCGGCACGTCTGGTCATTCACACGGCAGGGCCGGTGTATGACCGGTACAGTCCCGAGCAGGCGGAGCGGTTGCTGCGCAGTGCCTATACCGGCAGTCTACAGCGGGCGGTGGAGCAGGGCTGTCGCAGCGTTGCCTTTCCGCTGCTTTCTGCCGGCATCTATGGTTACCCGAAAGACCAGGCACTGAGCGTGGCTGGTGATGCCATCCTGCAGTTCTTGCAGGCTCATGGTGATGAACTGGATGTCTATCTGGTGGTGTTCGACCAGGAAACCTTCAGTCTGGCCCGGAACTTGCTGGGTGAAGTGATCCGTTCCGCTGATCCGCTTTCCGAGAGTTGAAGCCTGTAGCGGCTCTGACTGCTGTCCGTTCCGCGGGGTTGAGGTGCTTGAGGTGCTTGAGGGGCGCCTGGTGCCAGCAAGTCGCAAGCCTTCTGCTTCTTGGTATTGATTTATTACCCCGGCAATCAAATAGACCATATCATGCAGCATAAGCAATCCTGGGGTGCCTGAAGT
>ERZ1032915.18-NODE-18-length-45670-cov-7.774044_pt1 | contig 45670 bp, 39 predicted proteins | sample MGYA00517090_ERZ1032915 | MGnify/ENA primary metagenome ERZ1032915 (study PRJEB33719, sample SAMN04261607) | wastewater metagenome | biome: rural village; feature: latrine urine exit; material: soil | place: El Salvador | collected 2013-01-14 ...
CTGCATGGCAGCCGTCTGATCGAAGCCAGTGCCGGTACCGGCAAGACCTATACCATTGCTGCACTCTATGTGCGCCTGGTGCTGGGCCATGGCGGTGAGCAGGGCTTTGAAAAGTCGTTGCTGCCGCCGGAGATCCTGGTGGTGACCTTTACCGAAGCCGCCACCCGTGAACTGCGTGACCGCATCCGTACACGCTTGGTGGAAGCGGCACAGGTGTTCCGTGAGCTGCGTGAGCCAGATCCTTTCCTGGCCGGGCTGCGTGCCACCCATGACCGACAGGAATGGGGTGCCTGCGCCTACCGGCTGGATCAGGCGGCCCAGTGGATGGACGAGTCGGCCATCCAGACCATCCATGGCTGGTGTCAGCGCATGCTGCATGAGCATGCCTTTGCCAGCAACAGCCTGTTTGACCAGGAAGTGCAGACCAGTCACGGCCCGCTGTATTTGCAGGTGACCAAGGATTACTGGCGCCAGGAGTGCTATCCGCTTTCCAGCGACAATGTAGCCTGGGTGCGCAGGCACTGGGGTAGCCCGGAGGGCCTCTGGACTGGGCTGGCGCGACCGGTGCAGTCCACCGAGGTCAGCCTGCCGGAAGCATCGACCGACAGCAGCCTGCAGCAGGTGCTGGAGCAAGCAAGGGCGGAAACGGCGCGGCAACTGGAAGAGCTCAAGCAGCCCTGGCGTAGCTGGGTCGACGAGATCGAACGGCTGGCGCAGGATGCGATTCAGGCCAAACAGGTGGACGGCCGCAAACTGCGCATGGCCAATCTGCAAAACTGGCTGCAGAAAATACGCGACTGGTGCGACGACCCCGGGCTGATCGGGCTGGAACTGACTGCATCCGCCATCAATCGCCTCACGCCCGACGGCTGGAGCGAATGCTGGAAAGACGGCCACGCGGTACCGTACCATCCCGCGCTCGATGACATGCTTGGCTTGCCGCAACGCCTGCAAGCGTTGCAGGGACTGGCCGGTGATCGTGCACTCTGGCACGCCGCACAATGGATCCGGCAGCGCTTCGCCGAGGAAAAACGACAGCGCGCGGAAATTGGTTTCAACGACATGCTGCTCAACCTGCGGGCTGCGTTGCAGTCGGAGCGGGGTGAGGTGCTGGCCGACCTCATCCGGCAGCAGTTTCCGGTGGCGATGATTGATGAATTCCAGGACACCGACCCGGTGCAGTACGAGATCTTCAACCGGATCTACCGCCTGCAGGACAATGATTCGCACATCGGCTTGTTCCTGATTGGCGATCCCAAACAGGCCATTTACAGCTTTCGTGGTGCCGATATCCACACCTATCTGCAGGCCCGATTGGACACAACGGGCCGCCATTACAGCCTGGACACCAACTACCGCTCCAGCCAGGCCATGGTGGATGCGGTCAACCGGGTTTTTGCGCGGGGAGAGGAGGGCTGCAGTCGTGGAGCCTTTCTGTTCCGGCATGCGGCAGACGACAATCCGGTACCCTTTGTCGGCGTCAGGGCCAACGGCCGCCAGGAGGTCTGGAGCGAGCAGGGGCAGCCACTACCGGCACTGACATTCTGGCAATTGCCACCCGCGGAAGAAGGCAAGCCACTCAGCAAGACGGCCTATCAGGAACGGATGGCGCAGGTCTGTGCCAGCGAGATTGTGCGTTTGCTCAGCGACCCTGCAACGGGTTACCTGACCACAGGCGAAGGCCACCCCCTGCAGCGGGTAACGCCCGGGGATATTGCCGTGCTGGTACGCAACCGGCACGAGGCGGCCGCCATTCGCCAGGCCTTGCTGGCACGCAAGGTGCGTTCGGTCTACCTGTCCGACCAGGATTCGGTGTTTGCCAGCCAGGAGGCTCAGGACCTCCAGTTCTGGCTGGCTGCCTGCCTGCAACCGGAAGACGAGCGGGCACTCAAGGCCGCACTGGCCAGCAGCACCCTGGGCCTGTGTCTGACCGAGCTGGATGCCCTGCAGCAGGATGAGCTGCAATGGGAGCAAAGTGTCATGCGCTTTCGCGAGTACCGGCAGCTCTGGCATCAGCAGGGCGTGCTGCCGATGTTGCGTCGGCTGATGCATGACTACGCACTGCCGCAGCGGCTGGTACACCAGCTGCAGGGCGAGCGGGCGCTGACCAACCTGCTGCATCTGTCGGAAGTGTTGCAGCAGGCTTCCCGTGAGCTGGATGGGTTGCCGGCGCTGCTGGAATTTCTGCAGCAGGCCTGTGCCGACCCGGAAGGTTTCGGTGATGAGCAGATCCTGCGCCTGGAAAGCGATGCCGGGCTGGTGCGGGTGGTGACCATCCACAAGTCCAAGGGACTGGAGTACCCGCTGGTCTTCCTGCCTTTCATCTGTGCGTACCGGGTAGAGGAGCCGGAGAAGGGCAAGCTGATCAGCATTGCAGGCCAGCGGCACATCTGCACTGACCCGGCCGAAGAGGGACTGGCGGAAAAACTGGATGACGAGCGTCTGGCCGAAGACCTGCGCCTCTACTATGTGGCCCTGACCCGTGCCCGCCACGCCTGCTGGCTGGGCATGGCCGAGCTGAACCGGCAAACCTTTGGCCGCAGCGCGCCCGGCTACCTGCTGGGTGGAGACCCGGCGCAGCTGGCAAGCCTGCAGTGTGCGGAGATTGCCGTGCAGGCTGCTCCGGAGCCGAGCGGGCAGCTGTGGCAGGAACAGGCGGATGCGTTTGTCCCGGAGTGCCGTCAGGCACCGTCGCTGGACCATGAACACTGGTGGATCGCTTCATATAGTGCATTGAGCACCGGTGGCGTGCATGTGGCCGCACCGGAATCCCAGGCTGCCCAGGTATTGCAGGATGACGAGCCGGACCTGCCGGATGAGCCACCTGTGCGGCCGGCCGGACTGCAAGGCATTCATGCGTTTCCGCGTGGTGCACAACCGGGTACCTTTTTGCATGCTCTGCTGGAAAAGGTTCTGCAGCCCTCGTTGCTGGAATCGGCCGAAGAGCGGGCAGCGCTGGTGCAGCGTCAGTGCCTGTTGCGTGGTCATGAAGAGCACACAGCAATGTTGCAGGACTGGCTGGAACAGCTGCTGGCAACCGGGTTCCGGCTGCCGGATGGCAGCACCTTCCGGTTGGGCAATCTGCAGGCCTGGCAAAACGAGATGGAGTTCTGGTTTGCCAGTCACCAGGTTTCCAGCCGCAAGCTGGATGCGCTGGTGCAAGCGCATATCCTGCCCGGACAGCCAAGGCCGGCGCTGTTGCCCGACCGCCTGAACGGCATGTTCAAGGGGTTCATCGATCTGGTGTTCGTGCGGGGTGGCCGCTACTACCTGGCCGACTACAAGTCCAACTGGCTGGGCAGTGTGGCAGACGATTACGCACAGCAGGCCATGAACGACTGCGTACTCAAGCACAGGTACGACATGCAATACGCACTCTATAGCCTGGCGCTGCATCGCTTGTTGCGCAGCCGGCTGCCGGAGTATGACTACCGGCAGCACCTGGGTGGAGTGGCCTACCTGTTTCTGCGCGGTGTGAGCGGTGCGGAGCAGGGGCTGCATTTTGTCCAGCCGCCGCTGGCGCTGATCGAACAACTGGATGCCCTGTTTACCGCTGATACCGGGGAGGTGGCCTGATGCAACTGGATCTGCTGGACGGGCTGGACGGGCCTGTCATCGAACAAGCGGCCGAGCGCAAATTGTTGCAGCTCTGGCTGGAGCAGCGGCTGATCCGGCCGCTGGATTACGCCCTGGCCGATTTCTGCCTGCAGCGCGAGCCGGGCGAGGTACCTGTGGCCCTGCTGGCGGCCCTGCTGAGCCGGCAGCTGCAGGAAGGCCATGTCTGCATCCGGCTGGACTGCCTGCACCGTGAACTGGCGGCGCTTGGCGAGCTGCCGGAAGAGGGCGTCAGCCCGGCGCGCTGGTGGGCGGGCCGTTCCTTGCAGGAGTGGTTGCAATTGCTGCAGCAAAGCCCGCTGGTTGCCTGCCGGCCGCGACAGCAACAGGCGCCGCTGGTGCTGCAGGCGGAACGTCTGTATCTGTATCGCATGTGGCAGCACGAGGAACGGGTTGCCCGGGCGATCCGCCAGCGCCTGCAGCGGGAATTGCCACCCGGTATCGGCTTTGCCACGGGGCTGCAGCAGCTGTTCCCGGTGCAGGAAGGCGGCGGCAATGACTGGCAGAAGATTGCCTGCGCCATGGCCGCCAACGGCAGTTTCACTCTGATCACCGGCGGGCCGGGTACCGGCAAGACCACCACGGTGGTACGCCTGCTGGCGTTGCTGCAGCAGGAAGCACTGGAGCAGGGCGGTCCCCCTCTGCAGATCCGCCTGGCGGCACCAACCGGCAAGGCGGCCGCCCGGCTGGGCGAGTCGATTGGCGGGCAGATTGCCGGTCTGCCGGTCGACAGGAAAGTGCGGGATGTCATCCCGGAGCAGGTCAGCACCCTGCATCGCCTGCTGGGCAGCCTGCCGGATACCCGCAGGTTCCGGCATCATGCCGGCAATCCGCTGCAGCTGGATGTGCTGGTGGTGGACGAGGCATCCATGATCGACCTGGAGATGATGGACAACCTGCTGCAGGCACTGCCGGCCAGCGCGCGGCTGATCCTGCTGGGCGACAAGGACCAGCTGGCTTCGGTGGAGGCCGGCTCGGTGCTGGGCGAGCTTTGCCTGCATGCCGCGCAGGCCCGCTATGCACCACAGACCCTGCAGCGGCTGGAGCGGCTGTGCGGTACGCCTGTCGGCATGCAGGGCTTGCAGGCCGGAAGCCTAGAGCAGGACCCGCTGGAGCAGCGTACCGTCATGCTGCGCCATTCCCGGCGCTTTGCCGGAGACTCCGGTATCGGTCGCTTGGCCGATGCGGTCAACCGCATGGACTCCGGAGCGGCCCTGGCGCTGCTACGACAGGAACCATCCGATGTGCGCTGGTACAAGGCTTCCCGCAAGCAGCTGCAGGAACTGGTGGGCCAGGGCTTCGCGCCTTTTGTCGAGCTGTTGCAACGGCAGCCCGACAGCAAGGGGCTGGATGACAACCTGCAGCAGTGGGCAGCCGCGCTGCTGCAGGCTTTTGAACGCTTCCGCGTGCTCTGTGCGCTGCGGCAGGGTGACTGGGGAGTGGACGGGCTGAACCGGCTGACCGAACAGGCGCTGGCCCCGGCACTGCAGGCCGGCTCCGACAGTCCCTGGTATGCCGGCCGGCCGGTGATGGTCACCCGTAACGACTATGGTCTGGGCCTGATGAACGGTGATATCGGCATTGCCGTACCGGTACGTGAAGGGCAGGACGTGGCGTTGCGGGTGGTTTTTCCGCGCAACGATGGCAGCGGCGGGGTGCGCTTTGTCCTGCCCAGCCGTCTGACTGCAGTGGAGACCGTATTCGCCATGACGGTGCATAAATCCCAGGGTTCGGAATTTGATCATTGCGCATTGGTCCTGCCGGATGCAGCCGGCCCCGTGCTGACCAAGGAGCTGCTGTACACCGGCATCACCCGGGCGCGGGCATGTCTGTCGTTGCTGACGCCGGTGGAAAGCGTGCTGGGTCAGGCGATCGGCCAGCAGGTGATCCGCCACAGTGGCTTGCGCGCAGCGCTGCAGAATGCCGCTGATTGATTCCCCGACGGGCATGGGTAGCTTGACTGTCCGTGCCTGATCGGGTTTTCAGTGTGTGACAGCTGCTGCTGTCCTGTTGCACGGGCGAGTCGTAAGCAATGCAACCTTGGTTGATGGCTATACCCTTATACAGCTAAGGAATATCAGTTAGACTCTGCCCTATTGGGTCGCGCTTGCTTGATTTTTGTCATGGACTAACGGGCGGCGTCTATGGTCGGAGGTTCCGGCGATCCCTGTCGTTTCACATGCCCGTTGGTCGGGCGACAGTGCCCCGCAGCAGCTCGCTGCGCAGAAGCGGGCAGAACAACAAGAGAGGACAGGATGAAAAAAATCCTATTTTTCGGCACGGCCGTGACGGCGCTGGGTCTTGCCATGCCAGCAGCCGGTGCCCTTGAAGGCGATGCGGCAGCAGGTGCGGAAACCGCCGTGATCTGCAATGCATGCCATCAACCGGATGGCAGCGGCATGAATATCCCCGGTGGCGAATCCTGGCCACGCCTGGCCGGCCAGAACGCGGAATACATGTTCAAGCAGCTGCAGGACTTCAAGAGCGGCGTTCGACAGAATGCCAGCATGCTGCCTTTTGCCAGCATGCTGGACGAGCAGCAGATGAAAAACGTTGCGGTTCACTTCAGCCAGATGCCGGCCACTGAGGGCAAGGGTGCCGAGCAGGCGGATGAGGCGCTGCTGGCCAAAGGCCGGAAGCTGGCAATGGAAGGCAACTGGGACAGTTATGTGGTGCCCTGCAAAAGTTGCCACGGGCCTGCCAACCAGGGGGTGGGCAGCGACTTTCCCGGCATTGCCGGCCAGCATGCCGGCTACATTGCCGACCAGCTGCGCAAGTGGCAGAAGGGCGAGCGTGACAATGATCCGCAGCACCTGATGCTGGCGATCGCCGAGCGCCTTACCGAAGACGAGATTCAGGCAGTTTCTGCCTGGCTGGCCACTCAGCCGGCCCGCTGATCAGGGAGAATTGCCAATGACTAGCAGAAAGATTTTCACGCTCACCACACTGGCTGCCGTTGTGGCACTGGGTGCATGGAGCGCACAGGCTGCCGAGCCACGCTTTCCGGTCAACAACCCGGAGCCGGTGGAAGGCCAGTTTGTCCACGTGCCACCCACCATGGAGGAACTGGAAGACTCCGACCTGCACCCCGAGCTCAAGCGGGTGATCCGTCGCGGTCACGATCTGTTCACCAACACCCAGCAACTGCGCGGCAAGAATGTCTTCAACGGCCTGAATTGCAGCAACTGCCACCTGGGAGACGGTCGCGAGCCCTTTGCCGGTCCGGTCTGGCCGGCGGCTGTGGTGTTGCCGGGTTACCGTCCGAAGAATGACCATGTAAACAACCTGGAAGAGCGTATCGCCGGTTGCTTCACCTACTCCATGAACGGCAAACCGCCCGAGTACGGTAGCGACGACATGGTCGCCCTGACCACCTACCACTACTGGCTGGCCAAGGGTGTACCCATCTATACACCGGGCAAGACCATCTATGGCCGTGGCTATCCGAACCTGCCCGAACCGGAACAGAAGCCCGACATCGCGCGCGGCAAGCAGCTCTATGAAGAGAAGTGCTCCATCTGCCACCAGAGTGACGGTGCCGGTGTGGTGCAGGATGGCACGACGGTGTTTCCGGCGGTCTGGGGCGACCTGTCCTACAACTGGGGAGCCGGCATCAGCCGTCACTACACCCTGGCTGCCTTCATCAAGCACAACATGCCGCTGGGCCAGCCCAACAGCCTGAGCGATCAGCAAGCCTGGGACCTTGCCCAGTACATCGATACCAGGGAGCGTCCGCAGGAACCGCGTTACACTGGCGATATCAAGGAAACCCGCGAGAAGTACCTGGAAAGCTTCCACGTTCATACCAGTTACGGTCTGGAAGTGGAGGGCAAGGTGCTGGGGGATCACGACAACGTCGGCGAGAAGGATTTTCTCAGGCCGGATGTGTTGCGCTCGCGTACCTATACGGCGGACTGAGATCCGTTTTAGCAGCCAAACAAGAAGGCCATCCCGCGGGATGGCCTTTTTTGATCTTGCAGGCTGGTTCCATCAGGCCTTGCCGCTGACCTCGACCATGGCATCGGTCACGGCATGGATGTTGTGCATGTTCAGTGCGGCCACGCAAATACGGCCGGTGGAAACCGCATAGATGCCGAACTCGTCGCGCAGACGCTCGACCTGGACGGCATTCAGTCCGGAGTAGGAGAACATGCCGCGCTGCTCGGTAACGAAGCTGAAGTCCTGACGGGCCCCTTTATCTTTCAGCTGCTGGACCATCAGGGTGCGCATGCTCTTGATGCGGGTGCGCATTTCGGCCAGTTCCTGCTGCCACAGGGCGTTCAGTTCGGGCGTATTGAGCACCGTGCTGACAATGGTGGCACCATGTGTGGGCGGGTTGGAATAGTTGGTGCGGATCACGCGCTTGACCTGGGACAGCACCCGCTCGGCAGCCTCGGCGTCCCCGGTCACCACCGATAGGGCGCCCACCCGTTCGCCATAGAAGGAGAACGATTTGGAAAACGAGCTGGAGACAAAGAAGTCCAGACCCGAGGCGGCAAACAGGCGTACCGCTACCGCATCCTCCTCGATGCCATCGCCGAAACCCTGATAGGCAATGTCCAGGAAGGGAATGTGCTGCTTGCGCTTGAGCACCTCGATCACCTGGCTCCAGTCCTCGGCGGTCAGGTCGACCCCGGTGGGGTTGTGGCAGCAGGCATGCAAGACTGCCACGGTGCGCTCCGGCAGGGCTTCCAGATCGGCCAGCATGCCGGCCAGATTCAGACCGTGACTGACCGGGTCGTAGTAGCTGTATTCCTGCACCTGGTAACCAGCTGCGGTAAACAGGGCGCGGTGGTTTTCCCAGCTGGGATTGCTGATGGCGACCACACCGCTGCTATCCAGGGTGCGGATGAAGTCGGCGCCCAGCTTCAGGGCACCGGTGCCGCCGATGGATTGCACGGTGGCCACCCGCTGTTCCGCCAGCAGCGGCGAGTCGGCACCGAACAGCAGCTTCTGTACCGCGGCACTGTAATCGGCCACGCCCTCGATGGGCAGGTAGCCACGGGCGGCCTGTGCCTGCTGACGCAATTCTTCGGCCCTGGCCACTGCCTGCAGCAGGGGGATCCTGCCGTCTTCGTCAAAGTACACGCCTACTCCCAGGTTGACCTTGTCGGGCCTGGGGTCGGCGTTGAAAGCTTCGTTCAAACCAAGGATGGGATCGCGGGGGGCCAGTTCAATGGCGGAAAAAAGACTCATGCGGACTCGCTCAGTTAAACAGGATAAAGGAAAGGACCGGATGTTCCGGAAGAGGGATTGACTGCCATCCCCGGGAACCATGCGCCAGGACCGCTTGTCCGGTCCGAATGGACAGAGTATAGCCAGCAAAGCAAGGCAGTGCGAGACCCGCGACAAAAATGCAGAGGCCGTCCGCAGCGCCGGGTGCGTGGGGTGCAATTGCTGCCTGTGATACCATTTACCGTTTGCAAGCAGCCCCGTGGAAACCGCCCGACATGTCCGAATTCCAGTTGGTCACATCCTTTCAGCCGGCCGGCGACCAGCCCGCAGCCATTGAGCAGATGGTGCAGGGGCTGGAAGCCGGACTGGCGTACCAGACACTGCTGGGCGTGACCGGCTCGGGCAAGACCTTCAGCATTGCCAATGTCATTCAGCGGGTCCAGCGGCCGACCATCGTGCTGGCGCCGAACAAGACGCTGGCGGCGCAGCTGTATGGCGAGTTCAAGGCGTTTTTCCCCAACAATGCGGTCGAGTATTTCGTTTCCTACTACGACTACTATCAGCCCGAAGCCTATGTGCCGGCGTCCGATACCTTCATCGAGAAGGACGCCTCCATCAACGACCACATCGAACAGATGCGCCTGTCGGCCACCAAGGCCCTGCTGGAGCGACGTGATGTCATCATCGTCGCTACCGTTTCGGCCATTTACGGACTGGGCAGTCCGGAAAGCTACCTGAAAATGGTGCTGCACCTGGATCGTGGCGACCGCATCAACCAGCGCGAGATCCTGCAACGACTGGCCGAATTGCAATACACGCGCAACGATCTGGACTTTGCCCGTGCCACCTTTCGCGTGCGTGGCGATGTGATCGATATCTATCCTGCGGAGTCCGAGTTCGAGGCCATCCGGGTCGAGCTGTTCGATGACGAGGTGGAGAACATCAGCGCCTTCGACCCGCTGACCGGCGAGGTGCTGGGCCGGCTGCCGCGCTTCACCTTCTACCCCAAGAGCCACTACGTCACTCCGCGTGAAGTGCTGCTGGAAGCGGTGGAAGCCATCAAGGAGGAGCTGGCCGAGCGGCTCAAGGTGCTCTACGAGGAAAGCCGTCTGGTGGAAGCCCAGCGGCTGGAGCAGCGCACCCGCTTCGACTTGGAGATGATCCTGGAGCTGGGCTACTGCAGCGGCATCGAGAACTACTCGCGCTACCTGTCGGGCCGTCCCGCCGGCGCGCCGCCACCGACCCTGTACGACTATCTGCCCGATGACGCCTTGATGGTGATCGACGAGTCCCACGTTTCGGTGCCGCAGATCGGCGCCATGTACAAGGGCGACCGCTCGCGCAAGGAAACCCTGGTCAATTACGGTTTCCGCCTGCCGTCAGCGCTGGACAACCGCCCCCTGCGCTTTGAGGAGTGGGAGGCGGCCAGTCCGCAGGCCATCTTCGTATCCGCCACGCCGGGACCCTACGAAGCCGAACATGCCGGCCAGATCGTCGAGCAGGTGGTGCGCCCGACCGGGCTGGTCGATCCCGAGCTGGAAATCCGTCCGGCCAGCACCCAGGTGGATGACCTGCTGTCACAGATCCGTCAGCGCGTGGCCGTTGGCGAGCGGGTTCTGGTCACCACCCTGACCAAGCGCATGGCGGAAGACCTGAGTGACTATCTGGGCGATCACGAGGTGCGGGTGCGCTACCTGCACTCGGACATCGATACCGTCGAGCGGGTGGAGATCATCCGCGACCTGCGCATGGGCGTATTCGACGTGCTGGTGGGCATCAACCTGCTGCGTGAGGGACTGGACATGCCGGAAGTGTCCCTGGTGGCCATTCTGGATGCCGACAAGGAAGGCTTCCTGCGCTCCGAGCGCTCGCTGATCCAGACCATTGGCCGTGCCGCCCGCAACCTGAACGGCAAGGCCATTCTCTATGCCGACCACATCACCGGCTCCATGCAGCGGGCGATCGACGAAACCGAGCGCCGCCGCGCCAAACAGCTGACCTTCAACGAAGAACACGGCATTACCCCGCGCGGCGTGCAGAAGGATATCCAGGATATTCTCGAGGGTGCCACGGTTCCCGGTGCGCGCAGTGCCCGCCGCAAGACCCGCGACCGCGCTGCCGAGGGGCAGGGCGACTACAGCGAGTTCAAGAGTGCCGGAGCCGTCATCAAGGAAATCGGCAAGCTGGAAGAGCAGATGTTCAGGCATGCACGCGATCTGGAATTTGAAGCCGCTGCTAACCTGCGTGACCAGGTGGCAGCCTTGCGTGAGCGATTGATTGAAATTGCGTAATACGTAGTCAGACCCATAACTAAATGTAGGGATAGCTAATAGTTTAATTTTATTGATTGTTGGATTATGAAAAAAATATTGGTTGGTTTATTGCGGCGGGTTGCTGTTGTACTTAATAAAATATTACTATTTATTGAGAAATGCGAAAAAGGATATGGTAATAAAAAGAAACCAAAATTTGAACATCTTGCACCTACAGATCAAGCCGATGAAGAAAACATATATTCAGAGGCTATCTTGTATGCGTTAAATGAGGATAATATTTTTAATATTGCTTTGACGGGGCCTTATGGGTCAGGCAAAAGTAGTATTATACGGTCATTTTTAAAGAAAAATCCGATAGCTACGTTAAGTATTTCATTAGCTGCATTTGTTCCTGAAAGTAGTTGTTCAGAGGGTAATGGCAATTTTAAAGCAAGCCGGCAAGAAATTGAAAGAAGTATTTTACAGCAAATGCTTTATGGGGCCGACGCTAATAAGTTACCACTGTCACGATTTAAAAGAATAAAAACTCCAGGTTTCTGGTCTTTTCTAAAATCGTTTTATATTACAACTGGAATTATTGCAGTCGGCTACCTATATACTCAGCGAGAAAGTATATTTAGTGAGGTTTTTTTAAAGCCATTAGTATTTGATAGCTGGATTGATTACGGAGTTCTACTTTATGCTGCTACATTTTTTTGGATAGTATTACACAATTTCTATGTTGCAAGTTTTGGTTTGTCACTGAAAAGTGTTTCATTAAAAGATATTGAGATCAAGCCTAGCAATGAAGACGAATCATCTATATTGAATCGCCATATAGATGAGATAATTTATTTTTTTCAGTCAACTAAATATAAATTGGTAGTAATTGAGGATCTTGATCGGTTTGAAGACCCCGAGATCTTCGTCACATTGCGTGAAATTAATAGTCTTGTTAATAAAAATTCTGGTGTTAACCGCAGGATTAAGTTTCTGTATGCCCTTCGGGATGATGTTTTTATTAGTGCAGAGCGGACTAAGTTTTTTGAATTCATTATCCCGGTTATACCAATTGTTAGCTCCTCCAACTCTATCGACATGATGCTGGAACAGGGAAAGAGGTTTGAGCTTGATAAACGTGTTGAGATGCAGTTCTTAAGAGAGGTTTCTCGATATTTAAATGATTTAAGACTAATCCGTAATATTTTTAATGAATATGCAATCTATTCGAAAAAATTGGAAAAATCTCTTGATACCAATAAGTTGCTTGCAGTATTGATTTATAAAAACGTTTACCCAAGAGATTTTGAGGAGCTACATCGTGGGAGTGGTAATTTAGCAAAGGTTTTAAATTTACGCGATGAGCTTATTAAGGATGGAGAGACTTCACATAGAAAAGAAATTAGAGATCTTGAGAAACAGTTAGACATAGCTGAGCAGCAAGTTTCATTGAACTTAAAAGAATTACGCCGAATTTATGCGATGATAATATTTGAAAATCTTCCTGTTCAGAATGCAGCTATGAAAATTAGTCATGATAGACAAAATTTTATTAGTATTGCAGAGCTTTCTGCATATGATGATTTTGAGGAAATAATTACAGCTAACCAGTTATACACTCAGAATCCATATCAAAACGGTAGGCAAGCTGTTGACTTTTCTAGATTACAAAGTGATAGAGGCTTAGGAAATGAATATCAACAGCGCAGAGTGGAAGTTGAAAATAAGTCTAACGAAAATAAAAGAAAATATATAGAAGACATAAGTAAGCTAAAAACTAAGATTTCCGAGCTACGAAAACTCAAGCTTAAAGAACTGTTACGTATAGATGCTTCAAAAACAGAAGAAGTGTTTGCAAATTTTGAAAAAGATGGAGAGCTTGCTCGTTTTTTGGTATTGGAAGGTTATTTGGATGATAATTATTATCAATATACTTCCCTTTTCCACTCTGGACGTTTATCTCCTAATGACAACAAGTTTTTAATTAAAATACGAGCGTTTATAACGCCTGATCCAACTTTCGATCTTGATAATGTTAATGAAATTATTGCTGCGATGCGAGCAGAGGATTTTGAGCAAAGCTATGTTTTAAATATCAAGCTTGTAGACGCTCTTTTGTTAAATAAAAATCGCTATCCTGCACAGCATAAAAGTTTATTTGAGTATCTTTCCACTAACTTTAACGATTGTGGAGATTTTTTTGAAGCTTACTACGAAGCAGGTAGCGATATTTCTGGACTTCTTTCTGGATTGGTTAATGCCTGGGACGGCCTACTGGTGAAGGCTCTAGAAAGTCCAAATAGTGTTCTTCATATAACACAGTTAATAAAAAATTTGCCAGAATCCCTGTTAAGAACAATAACAGACAAATCGAATGCTCTACGTAAAGTGGTTTCAGATAATCTTCCTGAGATCTTGGCTAGATCACCAGAGCTTTCGTCCCAGCGCCTTGTGCTTCTAAAGGTAGAAGTTAAAGATTTAACTGAGATTAGAGAGTATTCTGACATTGTTCGTACAATGTACAAAGAAAGTCTATTCTCACTTACAATAAAAAATATTGAATATGCTTATCAGGCTATTTTAGGTGGCAGTAGATTAGAAAATTTGCGTGTGAAAAACTACACTGTTATCCAGTCATTAGCCAATAGCAATAGTGACACTATTTTGATTGATAAAATTGAGAGCGACTTTGAGTTCTATATGCGTAATATTCTTTTGAAACTTGAAGATAATAAAAGAGAAGATGTTGTTGCTATCGTTGATATTGTTAGTCGGATTGATCTGGAAGATAGTTTGGTATCAACTTTTGTTGATAGGCAAGTTGAGAAAATACCATTTCTAGATGATATTCCGGAGAATCGATATGGAATGTTGTTTAGCCGGAATACTGTTGAGCCAACTTGGCAAAATTGCCTTATCTTTATGAAAAGCGAAAGCTTTGATAAAGATATCTTAGTAGAATATTTGGACTTGAAAGATGTAGTTAACTCTATCTTTAAGGATCCTATACCTTCTGATGATGAATTTTTTGTGTTGCGTGAGTTCCTCTTGGAAGCTGGTGGACTATCTGATGAGAATTATAGGAAGTACATACATGCTTTACCTGGTAGCTTTAAGTCATTTCCAGATGGAATCGATTTAACCAAGATTAAAGCTTTAATTGATGAGGGTAAAATAATATTTACTCAAAGTAGCATAGAAGAACTTATGGATAAGAGTGAGTTAATGCTTTATTTTCTAGAAAAGAATATTGAAAAATACTTAGAGGAGACTAATGAGTTTATTCTTGATGATAGTATTTTGGAGGAGATGCTTTTAAAAGGAATAAATAATAGAAATAAATTAAGACTGATTGAGCTTATGGATTTGGAGGTTCTAGATGACTATCCTTCTAGGGCAGAAATTATTGGGAAAATTCTTGAAGGAAATAGCACAGCTTTAACTGGTTTGGGTGAGAATGCAATAAAATCTTTGGTTGTCTATTCTAAGCCTGAAAAAATTCAAATATCTCTACTCAACAAATATCAAGAATATATTGATGATGATTCGGTGCTGGAAATTTTGAGTAGTCTGCAATCTCCATATTCTAAAATAAATTATGGGACTCAAAAACCTATATTGGAAAATACAAAAGAAAATAAAGACCTAGCTACTTGGCTTGAGTCAAGGAGAATTATTTCATCATGGAGGCCACCTAAAAAGTCGACAGATCCCGTGAGAATATATCTTTTTCAATCTAAGCAATAATTTTGTATAGTTTCTGGTTTGTCTATTTCGAATTTTACGGCTATATTTGCCGTAAATAACCTACTTGTTAAACCGCAATAACTGAGTGTTGGGAATCCGATTTGTGCAGCCTGCTCCCCCTTGGGCAGCTGGCAACCCGTGGCTGGTTGTTAGAACAAGGTCTGCAGGTGTATGAAGTGGATAACGCTCTTAAGACCGGCAAGGTGATGGCATTAGCGCGTGGTGTTTTTGCCAGGCCCGGCTTGCCGGTTGAGTGGAGTGGCAGGGCATAGCTGCTTCTCTGCAACGAATGATGCCCGAAACGGTGTACGTTGGCGGCTTGAGTGCCTTGGCTCAGCATGGGCTAAGTCATTACGCAAGTTTCACGTCTGAAATTTTTTTTATTCGCTATTACCCAAGCCCGGCTGGCTGAACAGGTATGCGGAAAGCTTTTGCCACCCGCATGCACGACAAGTACCAAGGGGCAAGAGTATCGGTTTATGGCTGACAGACTTATTCCAGGTTTTGACAAGTGCACATGCCGCTTGGTAGTGCATTAGTTATCAACCGGTTTGCGCCTAGCCAGTTGCCTGATACGTTCGGGCAGCTTTTTCAGCACCTGGTTTTCTTCTTTTTCCGCTGGCTTTTTTTGTAACAGAAAATCCGCTTCTGCATGTGGATCATTAACCCAGGCAAAAATCCCTTCCAGCAATTCCCAGTAGTCGCTGTGCCCGATATCCAGCTGGGTGTTGACCAGTTTGTCCGGGGCGAGATGTTCCGGCAGCGGGTGCCGGCCGATCCACTTTTCCAGGCTGGGGCGGGCTTGTAGCACCCGGTCGGAGCGCGAGTAGAAGTTGTAGATGCGTTCGCGTATCAGCGGCAGGATCTGTTGCAGCTCGGCTTCACGCAGTTCGCGGGCGCCGCCCATCAGCACCAGGTTGCTGATGCGGATATCTGCGGGTAGCTGTGCACCGAGCAGTGCCTCGATCAGGATCCTGGCACCCAGTGAGTGTCCGTACAGGCTGATCTGTTCCAGCTGCGGATAGGCGCCGGCAAAGCGGGACAGTTCAGCGAAGAACTGCTCGCCAATGCTGCGGGTGTGGCGTTTTTTTCGGTTGAAGTGATCGACGCCGCTTTTCATCGCATGGGCTGCAGTCAGGGCCATGCCCAGCTTGCCGCGCCGGAAGCCCAGCGCCGCTCCCTTGAGGGTGTCGACCAGCACTTCCTGCATGGAGCCGGAGTCCCAGAACAGGAAAAGCACGTCTTCATCTGCGCCGGGTTCCGGCACTTTTTCCAGCAGTCGTGTGCGGTCACGCATGTCGGCGGCAGACAGGTACCCGTGCACCAGCACCCTGAGGTGCCGGGCATGCTGGTTCCGGGTCTTGCTGGCAAAGCGGAGCGCTGTGGACATGGTGGGGTGCCGTGTTATCCGGTCGGGTTGGGGGACAGGATACAAGTGTAAGAAGAATCCCGTGCGGATGACAGGGCTGCCGGCAAAGTGGTTGCCGGTTGTCGGCATGCACAAACAAAAAGGCGAACCCGGAGGTTCGCCTTTGTCCTGATCGGCAGGAATCAGCCTTCGTAGCGCTTGAGCACCAGGGTGGCGTTGGTGCCACCGAAGCCGAAGCTGTTGCTCATCACGGTATTGAGCTTGACGCCTTCCTCGGTCTTGCAGACGATGGGCAGGCCCTGGGCCGCCTCGTCCAGCTCGTCGATGTTGACGGAGCCGGCGATGAAGTCGTTTTCCATCATCAGCAGCGAGTAGATGGTTTCCTGCACGCCGGTGGCGCCCAGTGAGTGGCCGGTCAGGCTCTTGGTGGAGCTGATTTTCGGTGCCTTGTCGCCAAACACTGCGCGGATGGCGTTCAGTTCGGCCACGTCGCCGACCGGAGTGGAGGTGCCGTGGGTGTTGATGTAGTCGATCGGACCTTCGACACCGGCCATGGCCTGCTGCATGCAGCGTTCGGCACCTTCACCGCTGGGGGCGACCATGTCGTAGCCATCGGAAGTGGCACCGTAGCCGACGATCTCGGCATAGATTTTGGCACCACGCTTGAGCGCGTGCTCCAGTTCCTCGACCACCACCATGCCGCCACCACCTGCGATGACGAAGCCGTCACGGTTGGCGTCGTAGGCGCGGGAAGCCTTGTCCGGGGTTTCGTTGTACTGGGTGGACAGGGCACCCATGGCGTCGAACAGGCAGCTCTGGCTCCAGTGTTCCTCTTCGCCGCCGCCGGCAAAGACGACATCCTGCTTGCCCAGCTGGATCTGCTCCAGTGCCTGGCCGATGCAGTGTGCGCTGGTGGCACAGGCGGAGGACACGGAGTAGTTGACACCCTTGATCTGGAAGGGGGTCGCCAGACAGGCGGAAACGGTGCTGCCCATGGTGCGGGTGACCCGGTAGGGGCCGACGCGCTTGACGCCCCGCTCGCGCAGGGTATCGATGGCTTCCATCTGGTTCTTGGTGGAGGCGCCGCCGGAGCCGGCAATCAGGCCGGTACGCGGGTTGGAGACTTGCTCTTCGGTCAGGCCGCTATCCTCGATTGCCTGCTGCATGGACAGGTAGGCAAACGCTGCTGCATCACCCATGAAACGCAGGATCTTGCGGTCAATCAGCTCGTCCAGTTCGATATCAACGGAGCCGGAAACCTGGCTGCGCAGGCCGGCTTCGGCATATTCAGGGTTGTAACGGATACCGGAACGACCTGCGCGCAGGCTGTCGATGACGGTATTCTTGTCTGTACCAATACAGGACACAATGCCGATACCGGTAATCACTGCTCGACGCATACAAATCACCTTTCAAATAGGTTAGAAGTTGTCTGTGGAGGTGAACAGGCCGACACGCAAGCCTTCGGCGCTGTAGATCTCGCGACCGTCAACGCTGACGCTGCCATCCGCAATGGCCAGGATCAGTGAACGATTGATGGTGCGCTTGATGTGGATGTTGTAGGTAACCTTCTTGGCGGTGGGCAGCACCTGGCCAAAGAATTTGACCTCTCCGGAGCCCAGTGCACGGCCGCGACCGGGATTGCCCTGCCAGCCCAGGTAAAAGCCGACCAGCTGCCACATGGCGTCCAGACCCAGACAGCCGGGCATGACGGGATCGCCTTCGAAGTGGCAACCGAAAAACCACAGGTCCGGATTGATATCCAGTTCGGCGACGATTTCGCCTTTGCCGTATTTGCCGCCGGTATCACAGATGTGGGTGATCCGGTCAATCATGAGCATATTGGGGGCGGGCAGCTGAGCGTTACCCGGCCCGAAGAGTTCCCCACGACTGCATTGCAGCAGTTCTTCGTAGGTGTATGAATTCTGTTTGCTCATGCGTGCTCCTTGTTGTGCTCTCTGCAAAAAGGGGATCGGTTTCTTGCCGTGATCCGGGCTGGAATCGATATCTTCGGAATGGTACCGGTGATGCCAATCAAAAATCCATAGAACTTAAGATGTTTGCCGGGATTGTGGTCAGGCGCGGTTTATTTCCTGTTCGGTACAAATAGACAGTCACCGGTTCCGGCGAGTCACAAATATGTTGCATGCCGTCAACGATACATGGCGCGCAGCAGCGTTGACGGATGGCATATCATCGCACAAGCCGCTAGGCTAGCAGCTGCCTCAGGTCATGAACCGGTTTTTTAGCGGCGGTTGCTCCGCTGCACTGTACAACATGCAAGCAACGCGGGAACCCGATGCCCAATATCCTACTGGCCCTGTGGCCCATTTTTGCCCTGATCATGCTTGGTTTCCTGCTGCGCCGAGGCAACTTTCTGCGCCAGGCGTTCTGGGATGGGGCCGAGCGACTGAATTATTTCCTGTTGTTTCCTGCCTTGCTGGTCAGCAGCATGACCAACGCTCCGTTTCTGAGTCCAGAGCTGCCGGGCATCGCGATGCTGGCCCTGCTCATGGTGGGAGCCATCTGGCTGGTGCTGCTGCTGCTGCGCAAGCGTCACGAGTGGCCGGCCGCCCGCTTTGGCGTGCTGGCCCAGGGCGCGCTGCGCTTCAATACCTACCTGGGCCTGGCCGCGGTCAGTGCGTTGTATGGACAGCAGGGACTAGCCATCGCGGCCATCGTCATGGCGATCAAGATCCCGGTTCTCAATTTTCTTTCGGTCTGGGCGCTGGCTTCCGGTCAGCAGCTGTCCGTGATCGGAATCTTCCGTCCCATCATGAAGAACCCGCTGATCCAGGCTTGCCTGCTGGGCATCTTCCTCAACCTGAGCAGTATCGGCTTGCCGCTGGGCACCGACAACCTGCTCGGCATGATGGGCAGCGGCAGCCTGCCACTGGGGCTGCTCTGTGTCGGTGCGGCGCTGCAGCCGGCACAGCTGCTGGGCGAACGTGGCGCCTTGCTGGTCAGCAGTGCAACCCGTCTGCTGCTGATTCCCGCCGTGGTGGCTGCGCTGGCCTACCTCCTGGGCATGCAACCACAGGCAGCCGCTCTGGTGGTGATTTTCTTTGCGTTGCCAACCGCGCCTACCGCCTACATCCTGACCCGCCAGATGGAGGGTGACAGCGCGCTGATGGCGGGCATCATCACCATGCAGACATTGCTGGCCATGCTGACGTTACCGCTGATGCTGGGTCTGTTGCCAGGCTGACGGCCATACCTGCAGGTGCGAATTCATTCACGCACGATCCCCTGTTGCCCGGCTTTGCCGGGCTTGTCCGAATGAATTCAGACCTACAGCTGGCCAGCGCCCGATTACCATACAAGGAGCAACCCAGGTCGTGATGCGGAGCTGCGTGGCCTGCAATCCCGGTACGACCTCCGCTCTTGCACGACAGAGACCGGCGCCACTCCAGACGGGTACATCTGTAGGTGCGAATTCATTCGCACACAAGTCTTTGTTGCCCGGCTTTGCCGGGCTTGTCCGAATGAATTCAGACCTACAGCTGGCCAGCGCCCGATTACCATACAAGGAGCGACACCGGTCGCGATGCGGTTCGCTCCTGCAGAAGCGGCGTTAGGCTACTGCATCCTGTTTGGCGTTGTGCCAGCTCCAGGCTCCTACCAGGCCGACGACAATGATGCCGGCGATGTCGCTGAAGGTTTCCGGAATGATCATCATCAGCGCGCCGGCCGCGAGGATCAGTCGTACCGGAATGGACAGGCTGTTCTTCAGATAGCCTTCCACGGCGGCACCCAGGGCAATGATGCCGACAATCGAGGTGAAGCTGATGGAGATGATGTCCCAGACCGGCGGCAGCGGGAATTCGCGGGCATTCATCGGCAGGCCGGTGACGTCGATCATCATCATGGCCGGGTTGTAGACGAACAGGAAGGGTACGATGAAGCCGGCCAGCGCCAGACGCAGGGAAATGAAACCGGTCCGCATCGGATCGCCCCCGGCAATGCCGGCCCCTGCAAAGGCGGCCAGTGCCACCGGCGGGGTGATATTGGCAAACAGGCCGAAGTAGAACACGAACATGTGGGCGACCAGCACCGGAATGTCAAAGTTGGCCAGCGCCGGAGCGGCCATGGTCGCGGTGATGATGTAGGCCGGAATGGATGGCAGACCCATGCCGAGGATCATCGAGGCCAGCATGGTGAAGATCAGGGTCAGCATCAGCGAACCGGCACCGATGCTCATGATGGAGGATGTCATCACGCTGCCGAAGCTGGTCAGGCTGACCACGCCGATGATGACACCGACCACCGCACAGGCGATCATCACGGCCAACGATTGACGGGCACCATCAGCCAGCGCTTCGAAAATGTCACGGATGGACATGCGGGTGCTCTTGCGCAGGCTGCTGATGAAGACGGTGAAAATGATGGTGTAGAAGGCCGCAAAGCTGACCGGTACCGATTTGAACAGCAATACGATCAGGCCGATGATCGGCAGCAGCAGATGTCCGCGCTCCTTGAGCACTTCCATGACCCGAGGCAGGTCGGCCTTGGGGATGCCCTTGAGGTTTTCCCGGCCGGCGCAGAAATGCACCTGGGCGATCACACCCAGATAGTAGAGCAGGGCCGGCAGCAGAGCGGCCAGCGCAATGCTGCCGTAACTGACGCCGGTGGTTTCCGCCATGATGAAGGCACTGGCGCCCATGATGGGTGGCAGGATCTGTCCGCCCACCGAGGCGCTGGCTTCCACCGCGCCGGCAAAGTTTCTGTCGTAACCGATCTTTTTCATCAGTGGAATGGTGAACGCGCCGGTACCCACCACGTTGGCTACGGCGGTGCCGTTGATACTGCCCATGAAGCCACTGGAAATGACCGCCACCTTGGCCGGGCCGCCCTGCTTGTGGCCGGCCAGTGCCATGGCCAGGTCGTTGAATAGCTGACCCATGCCGGACTTGGCCAGGAAAGCGCCAAACAGGATGAACAGGAAGATGAAGGTCACCGACGCGCCGATGGCCGTGGAGTAGATGCCCTCGGTTTTCAGGTACATCTGGCCGAAGATGTCACCCATGTCGAAAGCGCGGGTCAGCAGTCGGTCGGGCATGAAATCGAAGTGGCTGATGAACGGATAGACCAGAAAGGTCAGCGCCAGTATGGGCAGCATCCAGCCCATGATGCGCCGGGTCGCCTCGATGACCAGTACCACGGTCAGAATGGAAAAGCCGATGTCCAGGGTGTTGGGGATGCCGCCCCGGGTGGTGACAATGGCCTGATATTCCAGCATCAGATAGCCGAAGGTGGCGGCGCTGGCCAGCACCAGTACCCAGTCGAGCAGGCTTACGGTATTGCGGCTGGACGAGGTGCGGGCCGGATACAGGAAAAAGATCAGGCACAGGCCGATGGCCACGTGGGCGCTGCGTTGCAGCAGCTCGGGCATCGGGTTGTAGGTGATGTACAGATGGAACAGCGAGTAGGCAACGGCCAGGGCAAAGACCAGCATGGCCACGGGCTTGTTGCTGATGTTGCGCAGTACCGAGGCGCGGTCGAATTTTTCCAGCAGTTCTTGTTCATTGCCGGCTGCGGCCGTCTGTTTTTCTAAAGAGGTCATGACAGGAATCCACCAGTAAGAAGCGCCAAAGCGGCAAACGCCTGACCTGGAAGTCAAGCTCCTCGTAGTCGTCCAGCCAGGCATGGACGGGCCAGGCCATGTTGTCCAGCCACAGGGTGGAGCGGACATTGCCGGACACCGTCCAGCTGAGCCTTTCCAGGCTGCGGTTGACCTGATACCCGATCAGGCCCCGGCCCTGATCCTGCAGCTGGCCGCTGCTGGGTGTGCCTGCGCCATAGGTCTTGAACTGGCTGCGGGTCAGCAGAAGCTTGCGCCCCTGGCGGACATATTCCTCGCGCCAGTCCTCCTTTTCCACCGAATGTTGCCATTGCAGGGCAAAGCCCCGATCCGGCATGCGGCAAAGGTTGTTGGCCATGTGCAGCTCGATATGCTCAACAGGCCAGCAGGCCAGAAGCAGGAAGCCGGCCAGCCCCGTCAGGAGCGCCGGCCTCCGGTAACGGTGGGCAGCTTCCTCAGTCGGCTGCCAGCTCGTCATAGTACTGCTGGGCACCCGGATGCAGCGGGGCAACCAGCCCTTGCTGGGCAGCTTCCACCGACACGTCGTTCATTGCCTGGTGCGAGTTGCGCAGCTGGGACAGGCTGTCAAAGAAGGTCTGGGTCAGCTTGTAGACGTCTTCCTGGGACAGGTCGGAGCGTACCGCCAGGGCGTTCATGATGGCGGCAGTGCTGACCGGCTCATCATTGCCATAGGTGTTGGCCGGGATTTCCAGCGAGACGAAGTAGCTCTTGTCCTCGGCGATCCGCTGGACGTTTTCCGGCTTGACGCTGACCAGCTGCAGGTCGAAGCTCTGTTCCAGCTCCAGCAGGGAAGCATTGGGCAGGCCGCTGGTCAGGAAGGCGGCATCCAGCTTGCCGGCCTTGAGGGCATCGGCGGCTTCGGCATAGCCCAGATAGTCGACCCGGATGTCGTCATAGCTGATGTCGTGACCAGTGAGCAGGTTACGCGCGTTGACCTCCACACCGGAGTTCTGCGCACCAACGGCCACCCGCTTGCCACGCAGGTCTTCCAGGGTCTTGATGCCGCTTCGTTTCGAGGTGACGATCTGCACATAGTTGGGGTAGAGCGCGGCAATCTGCTGCACGTTGGTGACCGGAGCCTGGAAGCTGCCTTCGCCGGCCAGGGCATCGCTGAGCACGTCACTCATCAGGAAGGCCAGCTCGACCTTGTTCTGCGCCATCAGGTTGACGTTCTCCACGGATGCGCCCGTGGTCTGGGTCTTGGAGTTGACGCCGTAGGTCTTGTTGTAGATCTCGCCCAGGGTGGTGGCAATGATGTTGTAGGGTCCGGAGGCACCACCGGTGGCAATGGTGGCAAAGCGGGTCTGCAGTTTGTCGGCTGCCGCTTCGGCTGCAGGCTGGGATGCGGTGGTACCGGATGCCGCGGTCTTGTCGGCAGCATCGTCGGAGCAGGCGGCAAGCAGGGTTGCCATGGCCAGGGTGGTCAGGCCGTTGCGAAGCATTGTTTTCATTGTGAATTACCTTTTCTTGTTATGTGGGTGGCGGCATTTTAGCATGAAGGCGGTGCCGTCCGGCAGCTGGACGAAAGACTGGCGAAATGGGAATTAGTCGTATGCAGCCAGCGCATCCGGGTCGGGAATGCAGATCTTTCGACCGTCCAGCTTGACCAGCTCCTCGCGTTCCAGCTGGCTCAGGACGCGGGACAGGGTTTCGGGCTGAATGGACAGCTGGCTGGCAACCAGCCGCTTGGTGGCCGGCAACTCGAACTGGAATGCCGCGCAACTCTTGCAGGACCTGAGTGCCTGGCCAAGTAGGTAGCGGATGATGCGGTGGCTGGACTTCTTGAAAGACAGGATCTCGATGGTTTCCAGGCTATTCTGTTCCAGGCCGGACAGTTGGGAAAGCAGGGCCAGGGTCAGCCCGGTGTTTTCGCTGGCCAGGCTGCGGTACAGGCTGTGCGGTACCTGCAGGAGGGTACAGTCGGTAACCGTCTGCGCACTGTATGCATGGCAGGCCTCGATGGAAAAGAGCATGTCTTCGCCGAAGTTCTCCCCGGGACTGATGACATGGAACACCTTGTCCTGGCCGTCCTGGGTCAGGCGATAGATCTTGACCGAACCGTCCAGCACGAAGAACAGGTACCGCGCGATATCACCTTGCTCGAAGATCTTGGTGTTCTTGCCAAGTACCAGCTGTTCCGAGTTTTTCAGCAGGGTGTGCAGTTGTGCAGGTGCCAGAGTACGCAGCAAGGGGTTGTCTTGCAGAGGGCCTTGTTCGGAAATGGGGATCATGCAGCTTCCCTGTGCCTGTGCTTGGGGATGATTGAAGGGCTGTGCCGGGTGCCCGGCGTCAAGTGATGAGCCGTGATGTGGCGAATTGTCACAGTTTAGCACGGATTGCGCTGCAGTCCGAAAATGCATCGTCTACCGGCATCCTGTATATCCGGATGGCGGACCAGGTTGGTTATGCAGTGGTTGCACCCTTATAATGCCGGCAGCCGCATAGAAGGCAAGCTAAGAGGACAGGACTAATGGATGCACAACCCGTAGCCATTCTGGGCGGCGGCAGTTTTGGTACAGCGCTGGCCAACCTGGTGGCCGCCAACGGATACCCGGTATTGCTCTGGATGCGTGATGCCGAGCAGGCAGAGGGCATTCGTGTCACCGGGCGCAATCCTCGTTACCTGACCGATGTGGACCTGTTGCCGGGCATCGAGGCAACCACTGATCTGCCAGCCACATTGGCTGCCTGCGAGCTGATTTTTGTTGCCGTGCCTTCCACGGCCCTGCGTGCCGTGCTGGCTCCCTGCAGCGTACAGCTGGACGGCAAGCTGCTGGTCAGCACCACCAAGGGAATCGAGATGGACAGCTTCATGCTGATGAGCCAGATCCTTGAGGAGGTGGCTCCGGGTGCGCATATCGGTGTGCTGTCCGGACCCAACCTGGCCCGCGAGATCGCCGAGCATGCGCTGACCGCCAGCGTGATCGCCAGTGAACATGACGAACTCTGCGCCAGGGTGCAGCAGGTGTTGCATGGCGAGACTTTCCGCGTCTATGCCAGCCGGGACCGCTTCGGTGTCGAGCTGGGCGGTGCGCTGAAAAATGTCTATGCCATCATTGCCGGCATGGCGGCCGCCATGGGCATGGGAGAGAACACCAAAAGCATGCTGATCACCCGTGCGCTGGCGGAAATGACCCGTTTTGCAGTGAAGATGGGCGCCAATCCGATGACTTTCCTGGGGCTGTCCGGAGTGGGCGACCTGATTGCCACCTGCACATCGGCCAAGAGCCGCAACTACCAAGTGGGCTTTGCACTGGGGCAGGGCATGTCGCTGGACGAGGCCGTGGAGCGGCTGGGCGAGGTGGCCGAAGGGGTCAACACGCTGAAGGTTCTCAAGCAGAAAGCCGCCGATATGGAGGTATACATGCCACTGGTGGCCGGCCTGCATGCCATCCTGTTCGAGGGCATGCCGCTGGCGCGGATCATCGGCGGCCTGATGGGCGGTGAGCCCAAGACCGACATCGATTTCATTTCATCAGACGGATTCACGGAGTGACCATGGAAAGCGCAGTCAAGCGTTTGCAGCGCGAGGCGCTGCTGATACGGATCTTGTGGATGCTGCTGTATGCCATGGCATGGCAGCTGGCGTCCCCCCTGTTGCTGGCAGTTGTCTTGCTGCAGGTGGTATGGCGCCTGGTCAGGGGCAAGCCTCATCCTGGACTGGCCCGGCTGGGCGGCGGGCTGGGCGGCTTTCTTGCGCAGATTGCCCGGTTTGGCTGCTTTCAGAGCGAAGACAAGCCCTGGCCGGTGGCCGACTGGCCTGCACAGACGAGGCATGAGCACATGGAACCGCAGGTATGAAGCTCTGGTTGTTGCGCCATGGCGAAGCCGAGCCGTCACGTGGTCGTGATGCGGAGCGGGCGCTGACCGAGCATGGCCGACAGCAGGTGCAGGTCATGACCAGACACCTGGCCGGACAGCCCCTGACGCAAGTGCTGTGCAGCCCTTACGTGCGTGCCCGGCAAACGACCAGCCTGGTGCTGGACGCACTGGGAATGGAGCAGTCACCATTGGTGGTTCCCTGGCTGACGCCGGACGAGCAGGTCCAGACGGTGGTGCGCATGCTTGATGGACAGGCCAGTGGTGATATCCTGCTGGTCAGCCACCAGCCTTTGCTGGGTCTGCTCGGCAGCTGGCTGTGTGAGGGCAACCTGACCCAGCCATTGCCACTGGGCACTGCCAGCCTGGCCTGCCTGGAGGGTGACTTCATCGCCGCCGGACTGATGAGTCTGGTCGCTCTGCATCACCCGCAAACCGGTTTCTGAGTGAACCGATACAGTGTGCACCCATAACCGCATGACGCCAGCACAAGTGCAGATCCGCCGCTGGCACGAGCAAACGACAACAAGGAAAACCACCCATGCTCAAGGTTGATGAAATCCGCATCCAGCTACCGCACATCGATTTGGCGGCCCGTGTCTACGGTCCGGAAGATGGCAGGCCGGTGCTGGCCCTGCACGGCTGGCTGGACAACGCCATGAGCTTCGAATTGCTGGCCCCGCAACTGGAGGGGTTGCGTATCGTGGCGCTGGACATGGCCGGCCACGGGCACTCGGGCCGGCGTGCGCCCGGTGCCGGTTACCAGCTGTGGGACTACGCGCTGGATGCACTGATGGCGGCCGAGCAGATGGGCTGGGAGCGCTTTTCCATCCTCGGCCACTCACTGGGTGGCATCATCGCCGTGCTGATTGCCGGTGCCGTGCCGGAGCGTATCGAGAGCCTGGCGCTGATTGACGGGCTGGTTCCGGACACCGGTGAGGCGGCACAGTCTCCGGCGAAGCTGGGCGAGGCGCTGCTGGCACAGATTGCCCTGCCGGACAAGAACAAGACCGTATACAGCTCGGTGGACCAGGCGGTCCAGGCGCGCAAGCGCGGACTGATTGCCGTCAGCCAGCAGGCGGCTGAGCTGCTGGCCTCACGCGGGTTGAGCCCGGTGGCCGGCGGCTATAGCTGGAATACCGATCAGCGGCTGACTTTGCCATCGCCGCTGCGGTTGACCATGGCGCATGCCGTGACCTTCGTGCTGGCGGTGCAGTGCCCGGTGGCGCTGGTGCTGGCCGAGCAGGGACTGCTGTTGACCGAGCCCGAATTCGTGCATTTCATGGATGGGCTCGACAAGCCGGGGTTTGAGGTGCATGGCCTGCCCGGAGGGCATCACCTGCACCTGAACGACGAACAGGGAGCCGCTGCGGTGGCGGACTGCTTCAATCGCTTTTTTGCGGAACAGGCCGGTATCACACGTGATTGATACCGGATCTGGCCGCCATGGAGAGAATCATGAACAAGGAGCTGGCAAACGAATGACCAGAATCCTTTCCCTGCTGGCAGGGGTTGGTCTGCTTTGGGCGAGCTGCCTGCCGGTGGTGGCGGCCAGTCTGGAGGATATCGGACAGCTGTCCGCACTGCGCGATGCGCGCCTGCTGGATGAGCAGGCCGAGCAGGCTGTGGAAAAAATCTACCCGCTGGGTTCGGTACGCAGGATCAGCGGGCAACTGCGCTTTGCCGCAGAGATCACCTTGCGCGGCGAACGTCGCAAATCGACCTGGCAGCTATCCCAGGTGCATGCGGCCAGTGATGCCTTTACCCAGGCGCGCGAGCTGTTGCAGCGGGATGCCCGGCTGTTGTACTGGTGTGAAGGCAAGGACTGCGGGCCGAGCAACCTGTGGGCCAACTCGGTGTTCGGCTACTCGCGCCTGTACGGGCCGGACGAGCGCCAGCTGTACGCGGTTCTGGCCGTGACAGGCGATGCCGAGCTGTACGTGCTCTACGCGGTAACCCGTGGCAATGGCCGCGGCATGCTGCATGCCGAACGCTTTCTGGCCGACAGCCTGCCGCCGGAAATGTATCCGGCTGCTGCAACCCTGTTGTTGCAGCTGCGCAATGACGGACGCATCGAGCTGGCCAGCCGGGACGGCAATGCCAACCTCGAAGTGGCCCAGCTGGCCAGGGCCCTGAACCGGGACAGCACCTTGCGTGTGGCCCTGGGCGGAGATGGAGCGTCAAACTGGCGTGACCAGCTGGTTGGCGCCGGAGTGCGCGCGGTACGCATTGAATTGAACGAGGACTCCGGAACAGCGCCTTATATCCAGCTTTTGCATTGATGGCAGGCAGGGGGTGAACGATGCGGACCAGCGACCGTCTGGTGGCACAGCTGTTGTTTCTGGGGCTTCTGGCCGCCAGTCTGTGGGTGCTGGCTCCCTTCGTTTCCGCCTTGTTCTGGGCCGCCGTGCTGGCGTTTGCCACCTGGCCGCTGATGCGCGGCCTGACCAGGGCGCTGGATGGAAACATCACCCTGGCTGCGGCATTGCTGACCGCTTTGTGGGTGTTGCTGGTGGCCATCCCGCTGGTCTGGCTGGGTCTCAATATCGCCGACTACATCCGTGACGGCACCGAGCTGCTCAAGAACTACCGACTGGAAGGCTTGCCGGACGAGCCGGACTGGCTGATCCGGGTTCCAGTGGTCGGCGAGCGGCTGAGCGAATTCTGGCATCTGCTGGATGAGCAGGGACCGGCCTATTTTTCCAGCATCAAGCCCTTCATGGGGCAGGTGGGCAACTGGCTGCTGGCGCGCAGTGCCACCCTTGCCGGCGGTATCCTGGAGCTGACCCTGAGCCTGTTCCTGGTGTTCTTCTTCTATCGGGACGGTGACCGGCTGGCGGTATTCGTGCGCAACCTGGTGTGCCGCATCATGCGCAGTCGCACCGACCACTACATCGAGCTGGTGGCCGACACCGTTCGCCGGGTGGTCAATGGCGTGATCGGCACGGCCATGGCCCAGGCGATGGTGGCTTTCATCGGCTTCAGCATTGCCGGAGTGCCGGGGGCCTTTCTGCTGTCCATCTTCACTTTCGCCCTGAGCATCATTCCCATGGGACCGCCGCTGGTCTGGGCGCCTGCCACCGCCTGGCTGTTCTACCAGGAAAGCTACGGCATGGGGGTGTTCCTGCTCATCTGGGGCTTTGTGATCATCAGCAGCGTGGACAACTTTCTCAAGCCCTATCTGATCAGTCGTGGCGGAACCCTGCCGCTGATTGTGGTTCTGATGGGTGTGTTCGGTGGCATCATCGCCTTTGGCTTCATGGGCGTCTTCCTTGGGCCGGTTTTGCTGGCGGTTGCCTACAGCCTGGTCAACGACTGGATCAACCTGAGCCAGCCCGGCCGGCAGGCGCTGCTGCAGCCACCGGACGAAAACAGGAAATGAGGATCTTTGCATGAGACATGTACGCAATCTGGGTTTGCTGATGCTGGCCGTGGTTCTGGTGTCCGGCTGCGCCGCACGCCACCAGTACCGCGAGGCCTGTGCCCGCGAGGTGGATGCCGCATGGAACGAGCTGAGCCTGGCCAAGGCCGAGGGTTTTGCCGGCACGGTCAGCTATTCCAAGGCGCTGACACTGATTACCGCCGCCAAGACCCAGCAGCAATTCGAGCGCAATGCCGGTTGCTACCGCAAGGCACAGAAAGCCCGTTTTTACATCCGCGAGTCCAGGGCAGGGCGCTAGTGACCTGTCTGGCCAATTCAATTTGTCAATTTCGGTCTCAGCACTGCGTCGCTGTTTCTCACCATGGCCCCGCGATGATTCGCCTCGGCGCCTTGTTCTGAAACCCTGGTCACTCGAGCTTGCGCCAATCAACCTGCCAGGCAGGTCGCCAGGGCGGCAGCCCTGGCTGGCCGGGCCGGATGCCGCACCCGAAAAACGGTGATCGGGGTCGCCTGTGCAGGCCCTCCCGGCCTTTGCCAGGCGGATGACGGGTAGCCACCGCCTGCCGGACGGGATGATCTCGCTGGCCTTTTGCGGAATCTTGCCGATACCATGGGTTGCCGACGATCGGGCGGTATTCCGTGTGAGCGGACTGCAAAAGGATGACAGGGTGATTCTGACAAGACTGGAACAGGCACTGGCCGATGTAAACGCCGTATTGCTGGGCAAGGAAACCAGGGTGCGCATGGCCCTGGCCTGCCTGCTGGCCCGCGGGCATCTGCTGCTGGAGGATCTGCCCGGCATGGGCAAGACCACCCTGAGCCATGCGCTGGCCCAGGTGCTCGGGCTTTCCTGGCAGCGCATCCAGTTCACTGCCGACCTGTTGCCGGGTGATATCCTGGGGACTTCGGTGTTCGAGCGTGACAGCAGCCGCTTTGTTTTTCATCCGGGACCGGTCTTCACCGAGCTGTTGCTCGCTGACGAGATCAACAGGGCCACGCCGAAAAGCCAGAGCGCGCTACTGGAGGCCATGGAAGAGCGCCAGGTCACCGTGGAGGGCACTACGCGCGCCTTGCCGGAACCCTTTTTCGTGATTGCCACACAGAACCCGGTATCGCAAAGCGGCACGTTCAGCCTGCCTGAATCCCAGCTGGACCGCTTCCTGATGCGGCTGTCGCTGGGCTATCCGGATGCCCGTGCCGAACGTGCACTGCTCGGCGGAACCGGCGGACGACAGCAGGGAGCACAACTGACCGCTCGCCTGGACAAACAGCAGCTGCTGCAGGCACAACAGCAGGTGGCTGCAGTCAAGGCCAGCGATGCGCTGATCGACTACATCCTGAGACTGGTGGAGGCGACACGCAACCATCCGCAGCTGGCCTACGGCCTGTCACCCAGAGGCAGCATGGCCCTGCTGGCAGCGGCACGGGCCTGGGCATTCCTGGATAGCCGGGACTACGTGATTCCCGAGGACGTGCAGGCGCTGGCGCCATCGGTCATTGCGCATCGCCTGGGGCATGCCCTGGCCGGCAGCCGCGGACAGAGTGCGGAGGCCATCACCCGTTCCTTGCTGGACGAGATCCCGGCGCTTTGATGGGTAGGCTGCGGCGAGGAATCCTGCGGTTCTTGCAGCGCACCGCTCCGGCAGCGTCCCGGGTTGTGCTGACCCAGCGACAGATCTTCATCCTGCCCACCCTGACCGGCTATGCCTTTGCTGCAGCCTTGCTGCTGATGCTGCTGGTCGCCATCAACTATCAGAACAGCCTGGCCTATGCGCTGGTCTTCGTGCTGGGCTCGCTGGGCCTGCTGACGGCACTGCATACCTGGCGCAACCTGGCTGGCCTGCAGCTGCGCTCCGGCACGGCAGACAGCTGTTTTGCCGGTGAAACGGCCTACTTTCCGGTGATCCTTTCTGCCGGCAGGCAGACCCGCCATGGCATTGTGTTGCAGTGGAAGGATGCCATCGGGCAGACGGATGTCCCGCTGGCCGAGGAAGCATCACTGATGCTGGGCTGGCCGGCCGCAGAGCGCGGCTGGTTGCATGCACCACGCCTGCGGGTGGAAACCCGCTTTCCGCTGGGGATCTGGGTGGCCTGGAGTCCGGTGGTGCTGGACATGCAGGCGCTGGTGTACCCGCAACCACTGGAAGGGGAACTGCCGGTACCCCCTGCTGCCGATGACAGCGATCGGGAGGGGGGGCAACGGGAAGCAGGCGCGGGAATGGATGATTATCACGGACTGGAACCCTGGCAGCAGGGCGATTCCCTGCGCCGCATCGACTGGAAGGCCTGGTCACGTGGTCAGGGACTCTGGGTGCGGCATTTCATGGAGCAGCAGGGCAGTGACCGCCTGCTCGACTACCAGCAGCTGGCGGGCAGCAGTGAACGCAGGCTGTCCGTGCTCTGTTACCACGTGCTGCGGTTTGCGGCGGCAGGAGAACCCTTTGCATTGCAGCTGCCCGGGCAGCTGCTGGGACCGGATAGCGGGGAGGGGCACCGCGATGCCTGTCTGACGGCGCTGGCACTGTTCGGGCAGGTGGCACATGGCTAGGCCGCAGCGGATCGATGCCATCCCGCGCAATGCGTTGTTGTGGCTGCTGATTGCCCAGGTACTGGTGATCGCCCCGCACCTGCTGCACGTTCCGGCATGGATTGGCGGGCTCTGGCTGGTTTGCGCCATCTGGCGGGTACAGGTCTATCGCATGCGCTGGAGCTTTCCGCGTTCCATCGTCAAGGTGGCGATGATGACCAGTGCCGCCTTTGCCGTCTACCTGAGCCGTGGCAGCCTGATCGGGCTGGATGCCGGCGTTGCCCTGCTGATTACCGCCTTCACCCTCAAGCTGGTCGAGTTGCGCAGCCGGCGGGATGCACTGGTGCTGGTGTTTCTGGGTTTTTTTGCCGTGGTGACCGGCTATCTCTACGACGACAGCCTGTTGGCTGCGCTCTACTCGCTGGCTCCGGTGGCTGCACTGCTGACCGCATGGGCCGGCCTGCAGCAAACCGGCGACCGACAAAAACCGCTGGCCAGTCTGGGGTTCTCCCTGCGCCTGCTGGGTCAGGCGCTTCCCCTGGCGTTGTTGCTGTTCGTGTTCTTTCCGAGACTGGAACCGCTCTGGAGCCTGCCTCAGCCCGGCGACAAGGGCAGGACCGGATTGTCCGGGCAGATGTCACCGGGCGATATCGCCGAGTTGAGCCAGTCGGCGGAGCTGGCCTTCCGCGCCACCTTTGCCGGCGAGATTCCGGACCGAAAGCTGTTGTACTGGCGGGCACTGACCATGCCGCGGTTCGATGGCCGCAGCTGGCATGTGGAAGGTTTTGCCGAGGACCTGCTTCCTTCGCAGTGGCAGGCACGCGGTGCGCCCCTGACGTACAGCATCATCATGCAGCCCAGTGGCCAGCCCTGGTTGTTCAGCCTGGACATCAGCCAGAGCAGCCGGCCCGATGTGCGCCTGTTGGGGGACTTTCGTCTGCAGCGCAACCGCCCGGTCAACAGAACCTACTTGTACGAGGCCCAAGCCTGGTTGCAGACAGTGGCCGAACCGCAACTGTCCGCAGCACGTAGGCGCCAGAGCCTGCAGCTGCCCAGGCATGGCAACCCGCGCAGCCGCGAGTGGGCACGACAGCTGCGTGAGCAGTACACCGATGACGAACAGCTGGTGGCCGCCATGCTGCGTCATTTCAACCGGCAACCCTACCATTACACCCTCAAACCGCCGCGCCTGGGTGCCAACAGCATCGACGAGTTCCTGTTCGATACCCGCCAGGGGTTCTGCGAGCACTATTCCAGCGCCATGTCCTTCGCCTTGCGTGTGGCCGGCATCCCGGCCCGGGTGGTGACTGGCTATCAGGGCGGGGAAATCAACCCGGCCGGCAACTATGTACAGGTCAGGCAAATGGATGCGCATGCCTGGGTGGAGTACTGGTTGCCGGGCAGGGGCTGGCAGCGTGCGGACCCGACTTTCCAGGTGGCGCCTGAGCGAATCGACAGCAGTCTGCAGGATATCCTGGCGGATGAAATGGAGCTGCTGGACGCCGGGATCTTCTCGCCCGTCCGCTATCGGCATCTGGCCTGGGTCAACCGCTTGCGCATGGGCTGGGAAAATCTCAACCACAGCTGGCAGGTCCGGGTGCTGGGTTACCAGCGCGAGCGTCAGCAGGCCTGGTTGCGCGAATGGCTGGGTACGCCGGACTGGCAGCGGATCGGCATTGGCCTGCTGTTTGCCACTCTGGGTTCCATGGCCATCCTGACGCTGTGGTTGCTCAAGCCGTGGCGTGACCGGCCGCCAGCGGCGCAGCTCGCCTTACGCCGGCTGGATCGCATCCTGCGCAAGCGGGGACTGCAACGTTCCCCGGCGCAGGGTTTGCGCGACCTGCTTTCCGTTGCACAAACACGGCTGGATGCAGACCAGCTGCAAGCATTGCACGATTTTGTCCATCTGTATGAGGGGCATGTGTTTGCCAGCCGGGAAGTGACGGGCAGACAGTGGCGGGAGTGTCTGTGCCTACTGGAGAAAAGTCTGAAGCGCAGGCGGAGCAACCGGAGCAGGCCAGCCGGAACCCGGACTGATGGAAGTTAGCGGCCTGTCTGGTTGGTTGATTGACTCAAGTTCGGATAGCTGAGGTTTCGAGACAAGACGCTGAGACGAGTCATCGCGGGGCTATGGCGAGGAACAGCAACGCAGTATCGGGGTGTCAGATGCCGAAATTGACGAATGGAATTAGCCAGACAGGCCACTAGCTTGCCGGTGTGCGGTCCATGGCGTCCAGCTTGGCGTATAGCCGGTTGCAGAGCGGAATGAGGGCAGGATCGGTCAACTGGTAGTACGCACGGGTTCCCTGCTGATGGCGGATCACGATACCCGCTTGCCCCAGCAGGGTCAGGTGTCTGGAAATATTGGCCTGGCTGTAACCACACAGGCGTGCCAGATCGGAAACGTTGTACTGCCCACTGTCCAGCAAATACAGGATATGCAGCCGTGTGGGATCGGCCAATGCCTTCAGGTATGTGGCAAGCCGTGCATGCTTTCGGCTGTCTGCCGGATGATTGGCCATGATTTTCTCGTCGCCGCTAACTTCCATATAAAATAGATTACCAGCTTGCATATTTACAAGCGTGATTACATAATTAGTTACGTAATTTAGCATGTGTCTGTGCGGAGATTTGCAGGTGAAGAGAAGATTTGCGGTTTCACTGGTCCTTGTCGGCCTGCTGGCGAGCAGCACCTTGCTGCAGGCGGAACCACTGGCCCGGGTGGAGCGCGCCGTTACCGCGGCAACCGCTGCCTATGAAGGCCAGATCGAGGCGGTAACCGAAACACGCATGGCGGCCCAGGTGGCCGGACTGATCACTGCAGTCAGGGTCAAGGCGGGGGATCCTGTGAAGGCAGGCCAGCTGCTGCTGGAAATCGACTCCAGTCAGGCCCGGCAACAGCAGGCCGCCGTGCAGGCACAGGCCGAAGCGACCCGTGCCCAGCTGCATGCCATCAATCAGGAGCTGCAGCGCCAGCAGAAACTGCATGCACAGGGCTATGTCAGCCAGGGAGCGCTGGAGCGTATCGAGGCGGAACAGCGTGCCACCCGTGCCCAGCTGAATGCGCAGCAGGCCCAGACCCAGGCTGCACAGGTGCAGACCGGTTTCTTCCAGATCCGCTCCCCTTATGACGGCATTGTCATTGACGTGCCTGCCATGCAGGGCGACATGGCCATGCCCGGCATGCCGCTGCTGACCCTGTTCGACCCGACCGCCTTGCGGGTGGGTGCGTCGGTGCCGGTCAATGTTCTGGCCGGCAGCACTCCGGCGGTGGAGAACATCCAGGTTCTCCTGGGCAATCGTGAGTTGAATGTCAGCCAGGTGCAGCAATTGCCCACTGCGGATGCCAGCTCGCAGACCCGCCGTCTGCGCCTGGAGTTGACCGGTGATACGGCCGGTCTGCTGCCCGGCCAGTCGGTCAAGGTGCATTTGCAGCGTGACGGCCTGCAGGATGCAGCCCGTCTGTTCATCCCCGCACAGGCGGTGGTGCGGCGCGCCGAGCTTACCGCCGTCTACGTGCAAAGCGCAGCCACCGGCAAGCCGCTGTTGCGCCAGGTGCGTCTGGGTACCGGCATGAATGGCCGGGTCGAGGTGCTGAGCGGCCTTGCCGAGGGCGAGCAGGTCTATCTGGACACCCACGCTGCAAGCAAGGAGTAAGGCATGCGACCCATGGGTATTTCCGGCCGCATCGCGGCGGCTTTCCAGGCATCTCCGATCACACCGCTGCTGGCACTGCTGGCCCTGTTGATGGGCCTGTTTGCGGTACTCGTCACGCCGCAGGAGGAAGAACCGCAGATCAACGTGACCATGGCCAACGTCATCATTCCGTTCCCCGGTGCCGCTGTGCGGGATGTGGAAAGCATGGTGGCGACTCCGGCCGAGCAGGTCCTGTCGCAGATGGCAAGGGTCGAGCACGTGATGTCGGTCTCCCAGCCGGGCGTGGCGGTGATTACCGTGCAATTCGAGGTCGGCGTGACCCGCAATGACGCACTGGTGAAACTGCACGATACCCTGCGTTCCAACGAGGACTGGTTGCCGCGTGATCTGGGCGTGCTGGCCCCCATCACTCGTCCGATGGGCATTGATGACGTGCCCATCGCCGCAGTCACCCTGTACCACGCCAACCCGGAATTCGGTGCCTATGATCTGGAGCGCATCGCCCATAGCATCGAGGTCGAGCTCAAGCGTGTGCCGGGCACCCGCGAGGTGACCACCATCGGCGGCCCGGGCCGCGTGGTGCGGGTGGATCTGGAGCCGGAGCGGCTGAGTGCGGTCGGGCTGACCATCAATGATTTGCGCATGGCACTGCAGTCGGCCAACCTGGGCCTGCCCAGTGGTGAGCTGATCAGCGGTAACCGTTCGGTGCAGATCGAGGCAGGCCGCTTCCTCAACAATGCCCGCGAAGTGGCCGAACTGGTGGTGGGCGTGCATGAGGGCAGGGCGGTCTATCTGGGTGATGTGGCCGAAGTCAGCGAAGGCCCGCTGCCGGCGCGCAACTACGTGCGCTTTGGCAGCGCCGGCGAGAATGCGCAAAGCCATCCGGCGGTGACGGTAACCGTGACCAAGAAGCCCGGCGAGAACGCCATCGATGTATCCGAAGCGGTGATGGCACGCATTGCCGAACTGCAGAACACCCTGATTCCCCACGATGTCGAGGTGGTGGAAACCCGTGACTATGGCGCGACCGCCAACGAAAAGGCCCGCCAGCTGATCCAGAAGCTGATCTTTGCCACCCTATCGGTGGTGGCGCTGGTGTTCTTTGCGCTGGGCCGGCGCGAAGCGGCGATTCTCGGTGTGGCCGTCGGCCTGACCCTGGCCGCCACCCTGTTTGCCTCCTGGGCCTGGGGCTTCACCCTGAATCGGGTCTCGCTGTTTGCGCTGATCTTCTCCATCGGCATTCTGGTGGACGATGCCATCGTGGTGGTGGAGAACATCCACCGCCACATGCAGCTCAACCCCGGCAAGAAGCTGATGGAGCTGATTCCGCCGGCGGTCGACGAGGTGGGCGGGCCGACCATCCTGGCCACCTTCACCGTGATTGCCGCCCTGTTGCCGATGGCCTTTGTCAGCGGCCTGATGGGACCCTACATGAGTCCGATCCCCATCAATGCCAGCATGGGCATGGTGCTGTCGCTGGCCATTGCCTTCACCCTGACGCCCTGGCTGGCAAGGCTGTGGCTGAAACCGCACGGCTCCGGCAAACAGCAGGACATCGCACAGCCACAGAAAAAGGGTCGCCTGCCGGCTTTTCTGACCCGTTTGTTCACCGCCATTTTCCGCCCCTTTCTCGATGCCGGAAAAGGCGTGCGCAACCGCTTCTTCCTGGGCCTTGGTGTCATGGGGCTGATCGGCATTTCCATGGCGCTACCGGTGACCGGTCTGGTGCTGCTGAAGATGCTGCCCTTTGACAACAAGTCCGAGTTCCAGGTGGTGGTGGACATGCCGGCCGGCACACCGCTGGAGCAGACCCAGGCCGTGCTCGATGAGCTGGGTGCCTGGCTGGCCACGGTGCCGGAAGTGACCAACTACCAGACCTATGCAGGCACCGCTTCACCGATCAACTTCAACGGCCTGGTACGCCAGTACTACCTGCGCAGTGCCAGCGAGAGCGGTGACATCCAGGTCAACCTGGTGGACAAGTCCGAACGCAAGGACCAGAGTCATGCCATTGCCACCCGGGTGCGTCCGGAACTGCAGCGCATCGGCCGTGCCTATAATGCCAACATCAAGGTGGTGGAGGTACCGCCGGGTCCGCCGGTGCAGGCGCCCATCGTCGCCGAGATCTACGGCCCGACCTTCGAGGGGCGCAAGGCGGTCGGTGATGCCGTGCTGGCTGCCCTGCAGAACGTGGATGGCGTGGTCGACATCGATGACAGCGCCATTGCCGATGCGCCGCGCAAGCTGCTGGTGATCGACCGTGCCAAGGCCAGCCAGCTGGGTGTGGCCCAGGCCGATATCGTGGCCACCTTGCGCGCCGGTCTGCATGGTGAGGATGCCGCCTGGCTGCATGATGGCAGCAAGTATCCGGCCTCCGCCTACATCCAGCTCAAGCCGGAACTGCATGGAGACATGGATGCCCTGCTGCAGCTCAGGGTACGCAGCCGGAGCGGCGCACTGATTGCCATCGGGGAGCTGGTGCGGATCAGCGACAGCCTGCGCGAGCAGCCGGTCTACCACAAGGACCTGCTACCGGTGCATTTCGTCATGGCCGATATGGCCGGCAAGGTGGATAGCCCGCTCTACGGCATGTTCTGGGCCAGGGGCGAGATCGGCGAGATCGTCACGCCGGCCGGTACGCCGATCGATGAATACTTCATCAGCCAGCCCAGCGATCCCTGGCGCAATTACGCGCTGAAATGGGATGGCGAATGGCAGATCACCTACGAGACCTTCCGTGACATGGGTGCCGCCTATGCGGTGGGCATCCTGCTGATCTATCTGCTGGTGGTGGCGCATTTCTCGTCCTATCTGACCCCGCTGGTGATCATGGCGCCCATTCCGCTGACCATCATCGGCGTGATGCCGGGGCATGCCATTCTGGGCCAGCAGTTCACCGCCACCAGCATGATCGGCATGATCGCGTTGGCCGGCATCATCGTGCGCAACTCGATCCTGCTGGTCGACTTCATCAACCTGGAGCTGAAAGCGGGGCAGCGTTTCGAGCAGGCGGTGGTCAACTCGGCCATCACCCGCGCGCAGCCCATCGTGCTGACCGGGCTGGCCGCCATGCTGGGTGCGCTGTTCATCCTGGACGACCCGATCTTCAACGGCCTGGCCATTTCCCTGATCTTTGGTGTGCTGGTATCCACGGTGCTCACCCTGGTGGTGATTCCGCTGCTGTATTACGCCGCCTATCGCAAGAAACTTCACAAAATCGTTCCTCAAGGAGAAAACCCATGACTTCATGGCAGCTTGTTCGTGTCATCGCCGGAATTTTCATCATGCTAAGCCTGGCGCTGGGCGCACCGTCCAGCCCCTGGTTCGTCAGTGAGTGGTTCCTGGCCTTCACCCTGTTCGTTGGTGCCAATATCTTCCAGAGCGGCCTGACCCGCTGGTGCCTGCTGGAAACCATGCTGCGCAAACTGGGGCTGAAGCCGGGGTGCTGACTGTAGGTGCGAATTCATTCGCACAACGCCTGGGTCGTTTCTGTACGAATAAATTCGTGCCTACAGGCTGACCCCGGCAATGCTTGATCTACTGGGTCTAACGGAAACCCTGTGGCGCAAACCGGACTGCTGGTTGTGTAGGTGCGAATTCATTCGCACAACACAGTGGCCGCTTCTGTACGAATAAATTCATACCTACAAAGCCCCCGCTATTTAACTGACAGGTAACAGAATGAGCTTGATCAAACATTCCCTGGCCGCGCTGACGCTGTCCATCGGCATGACGGCGGGCATGCTGCAGGCACAGCCACTGGACCTGCTGCAGACCTGGCAGCTGGCCGTGCAGCAGGACCCGCAATACCGGGCTGCGGAAGCGGCATACAAAGCCGGTGCAACCCGTGATGAACAGGCCCGCAGCCTGTGGTTGCCGAATCTGGGTGCCAGCGCCACTGCCGGCCGTGGCGGGTACAAGAGTTCCAGCCAGGGTGCCAACTTCAAGACGCCCAGCATGGGCTCCGAAGACCGGGTCGAGTTCAACAACTCCATCACCGGTGGCCGTCTGTCCGCCTACGAGGTGGGACTCAAGCAGCCCATCCTGAGTCGCGAACGGCTGGCGCAAAGCCGGCAGCTCAGGCTGGGCGGCGAACTGGCCGGGCTGGAGTGGCAGCATGCACAGCAACAGCTCATGTTGCGGGTCGCCGAGCGCTACTTCGATGTGCTGGTCAGTCGACAAGCGGCACAGTTGCTGCAGCAGCAGCATGAACAGGCGCTGCGCGCCGAGCAGGAGACCCGCGCCCGTTTTGAGCTGGGTGACCGTCCGGTGACTGACACCCACGAGGCCACGGCCCAGGCCCGCAGTCTGCAAGCCATGCTGCTCGACGCCCGGATGCAGCAGCAGCTGGCCGAGGCGGCCTACGCCGACCTGACCGGAGAGCCTGCCGATGAGCTGTTGCAGTTGCCGCTGGAGACGGCCATGAACGCACCGGAGCTGGGTGCGCTGCAGCAGTGGCTGACGGATGCGGTGCAGGAAAATCCCGGCGTGCGGATGCAGGACAAGGGTGCCGACATCGCGCTGGAAAGCATTGCGCAGTACTCCAGCTGGAAAAGCCCGACCCTGGATCTGGTCGGCCGCCTGGCCCATGAAAAGCTGGACGGCAGCGGCCGTTATGGTTCGGCCATGAACAAGGCGGATGACTGGATGTTGGGCGTGCAGATCAATGTACCCATCTTCACCGGCGGCTACCGCAGTGCCAAGCGCAGGGAAGCCCTGTATACGCATGAACAGCGGATTGCCGAGGCGGAGGCCATGCGCCAGCAGGTCCGCCAGCAGACCCGATCGGCATGGCATGCGATCCAGGTCAGCAGCCAGCAGGTGGATGCCCTGCAGCAGGCGCTGGAGGCCAGCCGTCTGCGGGCCGAGTCCACCCGGCTGGGAGTGGAACTGGGTGACAAGACCACCCTGGAGCGGCTGGATGCCGACAACCAGCAGACGCGGGTGCAGATCGACCTGCTCAACGCCAAGGTGGCGCTGATTGTCCATCAGTTGCAGCTGGCTGCGCTGGTTGGTGGCCTGGACGAGCGACATTTGCAGCAGGCCAACAGTTACCTGCAAGGGGACATGTCCCGTCCCTAGCTGGTAGCCACCAATTGTCCAGGGCTTGCCGGGGGCGGGAGATACCCCAGTCCACGGGCAAGCTTTCATTTGCCCCCTGCAGGCTGCTAGCATAAGCGACCATTTTCAACGCAGGTCAGGCCATGCAGTTCACCCTGATTGTCTCTTCCTCCCCGCAGGATCCGGCCACCCGCAGGGCGCTGCACTTTGCCAGTGCGCTGCTTGAAGCGGGTCACGGGCTGGTACGGGTGTTTTTCTACCAGGATGGCGTGCATATCGCCTCGCGCCTGCCGGTTTGCCCCCAGGACGAAGAGAACTGGGCTCTGCGCTGGCAGGCCTTTGTCCGGGAGCACCAGCTGGATGCAGTCGTCTGCATTTCCGCCGCATTGCGGCGTGGCGTGCTGGATGTGGATGAAGCCCGGCGCTACTTCAAGGATGCCGATAATCTGGCGGAAGGTTTCGTGCTGTCCGGGCTTGGCCAGCTGCATGATGCCTTGCAGGCCAGCGAGCGTGTTGTCCATTTCAGGGCCGATTCATGAAACCGCTGTTGCTGATCAGCCGCAGCGCCCCCTGGAGCAGCCTGGCGGCACGGGAAAGCCTGGACATCGCCCTTGCCGGCGGAGCCTTCGACCTGCCGGTGAGTATGCTCTGGCAGGGTGATGGTGTGTACCAGTTGCTGGATGGCCAGCAGCCGGATTCGCTGCAACAGAAGAATCTGCAGGCCCAGCTGGCGAGCCTGCCCATGTTTGGCGTCGAGCAGCTGTTTGTCTGCCGCAGGAGCCTTGAGCAGCGCGGGCTGACCGTGGAGCAACTGGCCATCCGGGTTCAGCCGGCAGAAACAGAGGAAATCCGCCAGCTGCTGGCCGGCGACATACAGGTTTTGGTGATTTGAACATGGCAATCTTGCATCTGGTGAACCGCTGGCATGGCCTGGGCGACGCGCTGTCCGTGATCGTCCCGGGGGATACGATCGTGCTCTGCGGTGATGCCGTGACCGGCTGGCAACAGGACTGGCCGTGGCAGACGAATGTCTGCGTGATGGAAGAGGACATCCGTGCACGCGCTCTGGAGATGCCCGATACCATTCGCTGCATCGACTATCCGCAACTGGTTGCACTCTGTTGTGAGCATGCCAGGGTGATTGCATGGTGAGCCTGCTGCAGGCCGGTGTTCGCCAGGTGCCCCTGGATGATGACGGCTTCTTGCGCGACCTTGCAGACTGGGACGAGGAAGTGGCGCAGGCGCTGGCGCTTGCCGAAGGCATCCGGCTGACGGCGGAACACTGGGAAATCCTGCATGCCGTTCGTGACTTCTATCAGGAGTTCGATCTGTCACCGGCCAACCGCGCCCTGGTGCGTTATGTCAGACAGCAGCTGGGCGACGAAAAAGGCAACAGCCGATACCTGAACCGGCTGTTCAGCGGCAAACCGGCGCTGATGGCCAGCCGTCTTGCCGGGCTGCCCAGACCGGCCAACTGCTTCTGATGCGGCAAACCGGCCGCGGATCCACATTGCAACCATTTGAATACAAGGAACCATCCATGACGGCAGAACATCCTTTTGCCCAGTACATCCGCATTCTGGGCAAGGGCAAGAAAGGCTCGCGCGGCCTGACCCATGACGAGGCTCACGCAGCCATGGGCATGTTGCTGGACGGCGCCATCGAGGACGTCCAGCTGGGCGCTTTCCTGATGCTGCTGCGCTACAAGGAGGAGACCGCCGACGAGCTGGCCGGCTTTGCCCGGGCCGTGCAGGAGAGAGTGGTGGCTCCGGCGATCCGTGTGGATCTGGACTGGCCAACCTATGCCGGCAAGCGGCGCCAGCTTCCCTGGTACCTGCTGGCAGCCAGAGCGCTGGCGGCATCCGGGATCCGCATCCTGATGCACGGTGGCGGGCGCCATACCGATGGCCGTCTGTATACCGAAGACCTGCTGGAGGAGCTGGATATTCCGCGCTGTCATGACTGGCAAGAAGTCGAGCAGGCGCTGGATACGCACAATCTGGCCTATATCGGTCTGGGCCAGTGGATGCCGCGTCTGCAACACTGCATGGACTTGCGCAGTACCCTGGGTTTGCGCTCTCCGGTTCACTCGCTGGCCCGTTTATTGAACCCGCTACAGGCACGCTGCGTTCTGCAAGGCATCTTTCACCCCGGCTACCAGCCGATCCATCAGCAGGCGAATGTCTTGCTGGGTCAGCATGCACTGGTCATCAAGGGCGATGCCGGCGAGATGGAGGTACGTGCCGATACCGATGGTGTGGTGCTGGGAGCGAAAGACGGCATGACCTGGGAGGAGGAGTGGCCGGCACTGGTTGGCCGTCAGGTCAGGCCGCAGACTCTGCAAGCTGAGCGGCTGCTGGCAGTCTGGTCAGGCAGGGAAACGGATGTGCATGGAGAACATGCGGTGCTTGCCACCATGGCGCTGGCATTGCGCGGACTGGGCAGGCAGCGGGAAGTGGCGCTGGCCGAGGCGGCACAGCTCTGGCAGAAACGCTTCTTGTCCGGCAACCGGAAAGACGGGAGCCGGACAAGCACCGTCGCGGCGGATGGCGACCCATGCCTGCCGGCGCATGCGGAGTCGGGTTAGCCGTTCTGTTCCAGGTCGTAGGCAATCAGTGCCAGCAGGGCATTCTGCTGGCGCTGGGTAAGCTGACGGAATCTTTGCAGCATCTGGCGCTCGCTGGCAGTGATCTCCTGCTCGTCCAGCGCACCGGGGAGCGGGCCGCCAAAGTCGCCCAGCTCATCCTGTTTGAGGCTGGCTTCGAGGCGGGCAACGATCTCCGAATTCATGCTGCGGTGGTTCTGTCTGGCCACCACGGCGATGCGGTCACGCATGTCGTCGGGGAAGCGCACGACAAACTTGTCGGCACTCCGTGAGCTGGATGGCGCTGCTTTTCTGACTGTACTCAATTTGTCTGTCCGTAAGTTAAGTTCAAAACTGGTGAAACCGGTAGCTACCGCGTGTTCGGTACGTGCGGTGTTCCGGTGTTCCTCCGTGTCTACAAGCCTTGCGCATTCAGGCCGGCATCCGGGGTGCCGCATCAAATGACAGACACCCGATCCGGATTTGCAGCGGTTGCAAAGGTCAGGCCCAGAAGCTTTCTATATTAATAACATATGTGCTTCCGTTCACAAAAAATTTTAAAGAAAATCTTTACGAAAGTCTTGTGCGGCTGGCGGTCACAGCCGGATGTTTGCGCCAGGTCAAGGAACCCGCTCCGCTGGCCGATGTCTTGTCCTGAAACGTGCGGAACATCATGGTTTTGGCTATTCAAGCCACTTGTCCTGGTGTTACTATCACTATTGCTCAAGCTTTCTGGATTCAGGAGATCGAAGTGCTAAGGAAATTCATGCTCGCTGGTGCCTGCCTGGTTGCGCTGGCAGGTTGTGCCGGAAATGGTGTGCAACAGGCTGCTACAACCGGAAGTGGCGTTCCCCACGACTGGAGCGAAGTGCAAAAGGAACGCCTTGAACAGCTGCTGCAGGGCACCAGCTACGCACTGAGCGAGGTAGAGGGTGGCTGGCTGATCAAGATCAGCGAGCAGGGAACCTTCACGCCGCACCGTCCCGAGCTGCTGCTGCCGGCGGCATTGGGCTCCATCGGCCAGATCACCCGTCACCTGGCGCAGGATCAGGATGTGGCCGTCATGGTGGTGGGTGTGGCGACCGGCAACTACAAGCTCAAATCCAAGGAGCAGGTCAGCCAGGAGCGTGCCCAGTCCGTGGCCTCCATTTTCCGTCTGAACCGGGTACCCGGCCATCGCCTGAAGACCCTGGGTGTCAGCCAGGGCGAACAGCTGGACAACCAGCTGGGTCTGGCCCTGTTGGTGGTTCCTGAGCAGGAACTGCACAAGCGCGTGGCAGGGGGCCACACCCAGGTTCTGGCCATGCTGAACCGCTGATACCGGGCCGAAGACACATACCATGTCAGGTGATGACCAGCTGGCGCACATGCGCCGCAGCTATGTGCGTGACGGGTTGCTGGAAGAGAGCAGCCCGTCCGAACCCTATACATTGTTTCGCACGTGGCTGGCAGAGGCCGTGGAAACCGAGCAGCCGCCCGGTGAGGCCAACGCCATGCTGCTATCCACCGTGGATGCACATGGCCAGCCGCATGCCCGCGTGATGCTGCTCAAGGGGCTGGACGAGCGCGGCTTCGTTTTCTATAGCAACTACCGAAGCGACAAGGGGCGGGAAATCGACGCCAATCCCCTGGTGGCCATCACCTTTTTCTGGCCCATCCTGGAGCGCCAGGTGCGGATCGAGGGAGTCATCGAAAAGGTCAGCGCGGCCGAGTCGGATGCCTACTATGCCGTCCGCCCGCTGGGCAGCCGTTTGGGAGCCTGGGCCTCGCCGCAGAGCAGCGTGATAGACGGGCGCGAGCAGCTGTCGGCCAGTCTGGCCACCGTCACCGCACGATTCGAGGGGCAGGACAGTCCGGAGCGTCCCGAACACTGGGGCGGGTATCGTGTACTGCCAAGCCGTATCGAGTTCTGGCAGGGCAGGCCGGATCGCCTGCATGACCGGTTGAACTACCGGCTTACGGCCGGCTCGGAGTGGGTCCGGCAGCGGCTGGCTCCCTGATTCCGGCTAGCGGGCAGGGTAGCGGTCGGCAGCTGACCCGAGCCAGCCGGCCAGATCCTTTCTGGCCACCTTCCGTTGCCGTGCTTCGGCCAGCTTTTCCAGCATGTAGGCTCTTTTGGCCTGGTCCTGTCCGGCCAGCGACAGCGCCAGGTCACGGTCAATCCAGCGCCGGATGCGCACATAAAGCCACCAGTGAAAGTAGAAGCCGGCCAGGCTGACGATGGCGATGATGGCAATACTGGAATATTCCATGGCAAACCAATTCATGGGCAGATTGTCTAATGGACGTGTATAATAATCCCATTCACTCAAGAGGATAAAGTCTATGCGTAAACTAGTAGCTGTACTGGCTGTAGTCCTGACTACAGGCGGCCTGCTGGCCGGCTGTGCTTCCAGTTTGACCGGTGACAGTTATTCGCGTGCCGAAGCCCGCAGGGTGCAGAGCGTGCGCATGGGGACCATTGAGTCTTTGCGTCCGGTCCGCATCGAGGGTACCAAGACCCCAGTGGGTGCCGGTGCCGGCGCGGCCATTGGCGGTATTGCCGGTAGCGGAGTCGGCGGCGGACGTGGCAGCGCCGTGGCGGCGGTGATCGGTGCCGTGGCCGGTGGCCTGGCGGGTGCCGCTGCCGAAGAGGGAATGACCCGCACCCAGGGTGTGGAGATCACCGTGCGCGAAGACAATGGCGCCTTGCGTGCCTATGTGCAGGCAGTCAAGCCCAACGAGATCTTCCGTGTGGGTGATCGTGTGCGCATCACTACCGTGGACGGCACCTCGCGCGTCTCGCACTGATTGCCGTTTGCAAGAAAGGCCGCCCCGATCAGTGAACTGACCCCCAATAGTTGGACGGTTCATTTAGCCGGTACTAAAGGCCTGAGT
>ERZ1032915.19-NODE-19-length-42429-cov-8.823760_pt1 | contig 42429 bp, 34 predicted proteins | sample MGYA00517090_ERZ1032915 | MGnify/ENA primary metagenome ERZ1032915 (study PRJEB33719, sample SAMN04261607) | wastewater metagenome | biome: rural village; feature: latrine urine exit; material: soil | place: El Salvador | collected 2013-01-14 ...
ACTCAGGCCTTTAGTACCGGCTAAATGAACCGTCCAACTATTGGGGGTCAGTTCAATTGGCCGGTTTTTCGTGATGCGTACGCCTTAGGCAGCTTCTGCCAGCGCCTTGATGTGCTGGTTCAGACGGCTCTTGTGGCGGGCAGCCTTGTTCTTGTGCAGGATGCCTTTGTCAGCCATGCGGTCGATCACGGGAACAGCCTTGGCATAGGCTTCCTGTGCTTTGGCCAGATCTTTGTCGTCGATGGCTTTTACAACGTTCTTGATGTAGGTGCGAACCATGGAACGCAGGCTGGCATTGTGGCTGTTACGCTTCTCAGCCTGTTTGGCGCGTTTTTTGGCAGAAGGGCTGTTGGCCACAGTCGAACTCCTCGAAAACTTCTACGTGAAAGAAAGGGAAAAATGATTTGCGGATTTTGCCGTCTTGTGCGGCGGATGTCAAGGGTAATCTGCCTCGTCGCGCACGGCAATGGGGGTGGCTGACAAAACGCTCTGCAGTACTATTGGGTAAGGAGTCTGTAGTTTTTGATCATTGTTTTGTGCGGAATCGCTGTTTAAGGTACGGACACACGCATTCCATACATGACTTCCGGAGGCCAGCCCATGCGCGCTACCCCATATCCACATCTGTTACAGCCACTGGACCTTGGTTTTGTCACCCTGAAAAACCGGGTGCTCATGGGCTCCATGCATACCGGCCTGGAAGAGCGCCCCGGCGGCTTCGAGCGCATGGCCACTTACTTTGCCGAGCGGGCCAGGGGAGGTGTGGGTCTGATCGTGACCGGCGGCATCGCACCCAACGAGGAAGGGGCCGTCTACAAGGGTGCCGCCAGACTGACCACACAGCAGGAGGCGGAGCAACACCGGATCGTTACCGGGGCGGTGCATGCCGCCGGCGGCAAAATTTGCATGCAGATCCTGCATGCCGGCCGCTACGCCTACAGTCCGGAGCTGATCGCACCCAGTGCCATTCAGGCACCGATCAACCCGTTTCGTCCCAGGGAGCTGGATGCCGAGGGCATCGAACGACAGATTGCCGATTTTGTACATTGCGCACAACTGGCCAAAGAAGCCGGCTACGACGGCGTGGAAATCATGGGTTCGGAAGGCTACTTCATCAACCAGTTTCTGGTGGCCCGCACCAACCGGCGCGAAGACGAATGGGGTGGCGATTTTGCCAGCCGCATGCGTCTGCCCGTAGAGATTGTCCGGCGTGTGCGCGAGGCAGTCGGAGCGGAATTCATCATCATTTACCGCCTGTCCATGCTGGACCTGCTGGAGGACGGCAGCAACTGGGACGAGGTGGTGCAGCTGGCCAGGGCCATCGAGGCGGCAGGGGCCACCATCATCAATACCGGCATTGGCTGGCATGAAGCACGCATTCCGACCATTGCCACCAGCGTGCCGCGCGGTGCCTTCGTCAGCGTGACCGCCAAGCTGCGTGGCGAGGTGGGCATTCCGCTGGTGGCGACCAATCGCATCAATACCCCGGAAGTGGCCGAACATGCCATTGCCAGCGGCGCTGCCGACATGGTGTCCATGGCGCGTCCCTTCCTGGCCGATCCCGAGTTCGTCAACAAGGCGGCCGCCGGTCAGGCGGAGCTGATCAATACCTGCATTGCCTGCAACCAGGCTTGTCTGGATCACACCTTCAGCGGCAAGCTGACTTCCTGCCTGGTCAACCCGCGCGCCTGCCATGAAACCGAGCTGCAGTACCTGCCTGTGATACAGCCGAAAAAGGTGGCGGTGATCGGTGCCGGACCGGCAGGACTGGCCGCGGCCACGGTAGCCGCGCAGCGTGGCCATCAGGTGACCCTGTACGATGCCGGCAGCGAGATCGGTGGCCAGTTCAATGTGGCCAAGCGGATTCCCGGCAAGGAGGAGTTCTACGAAACCCTGCGCTATTTCGGCAACCTGATCAAAGAGACTGGCGTGCGGTTGCAGCTGGACACCAGGGTCAGTGCGCAGGACATCATTGCCGGCGGCTATGAGGAAGTGGTCCTGGCGACCGGCATTGTGCCGCGCACACCGGAGATCCCGGGTGTCGATCATCCAAAGGTGCTGAGCTACCTGCAGGCGATTGCCAATCACGAGCAGGTGGGGCAGCGGGTGGCGGTGATCGGTGCCGGTGGCATCGGCTTCGACGTGTCGGAGCTGCTGACCCACAGTGGCGAGTCCAGCAGCCTGAATACGCAGAAGTTCTGGCAGGAATGGGGCATCGATACCGGCCTGACCGCGCGTGGTGGCGTGGCCGGCATGGAGCCGCAGTTTCCGGCCAGCCCGCGTCAGGTATACCTGCTGCAACGCAAGAGCAGCAAGGTGGGTGCGGGGCTGGGCAAGACCACCGGCTGGATCCACCGTGCCAACCTCAACAAGAAGCAGGTGCAGATGATCAACAGCATCGAGTACCTGAAGATCGACGATGCCGGCCTGCACGTCCGCATTGCCGATGGCGAGCCACAGGTGCTGGAAGTGGATCATGTGGTGATCTGTGCCGGACAGACCCCGCAAAGGGAACTCTACGATGAGCTGACCGCAGCCGGTCTGGGCGTGCACCTGGCCGGTGGTGCCGATGTGGCTGCCGAGCTGGATGCCAAGCGGGCCATCGACCAGGGTTCGCGTATCGCGGCTGCCCTGTAAGGACTGCCGGCAAGCCGCATCAAGCGGACTTGCTCGGCATTTTTCTGCACTAGGGCGGGGCTTCTGTGGGATGGATCACAAAGTGTCATGATGCCCTGCCAGTGCCTATCCGAACTCCTGTAGCATCCCCGGTAGCCGCTTGCATGCCAAGCCCGGGGCAGATGTGCCGAACACTCTGACGACGGTATTTGTGCTGTCACTTCCGGGCAGTCCCGGCACGCAGATGTGCGATCAACCGGTTCAGACAGCAGAAGAAAAAGCCATGAATGCCCCCAGATCAAACCGCCGGCAAACGACGGAAGCCGTCCTCTTTTTCAGAGGGGACAAAATCGGCACGGAAATGATGTATCCGGAATTCGAAGCGGTACTCGACGACATCGTCAGCCTGCCGGAACTGGCCGGAAAGCACACGCGTGCCGCCTACGTGGTGATCAATTCAAGGCTGCAGGTGCGCAAGGTCGTCCTGTTCTATCTGGGCTTCGATGAGCAGGGGGTGGCAGACCCGTCCTGGAACATTCCCCTGCGCCAGCTGGCCGAAAAGGCCACATCCGGGCCGGATCTTGGCGATGGTCCGCTGCGCCTCGCCTGTCGCAGCCAGTCGCCGGCACCATGGTTGCAGGCCCAGCTGTGGGATCCGGACCTGTCGCCAGGCAACAATCATCTGGTTGCAATCCGTGATGCGGTGCGGCGCAACAACCTGCGTCTTTTGGTCGAGGAGGAAGAAGTGGATGCGGTAACCGTTGAGACTACAGAACAGGCTGTCCGGGTTGCGCCCGCGGAAGACTGGCTGCAAAACCGGGCGCCGGTGCAGGTCGAGGCGGAAGAGAAGGCGGCACGCCAGGCTCTGGAGCAGCAGGAGCTGGAACGCCAGCAGAAACACGAGCGCGAGCAGCGTATCCGGGCTGCGCGGCTGATCAAGCAGCAGCGTTTGCGCATCCGCATGCTGGAAACCGAATACGCCGAAGCGCTGGCCCGCATACGCCAGCATAACGGTGAAAAGCTGGACAGGATCCAGCAAAGTCTGGATGAGGCCCACCAGGAGCTGAAAGAGCAGATCGAGCGCAACCAGCTGCTGGCCGGGCAGGTCGAGCAGCTGACCAGCATCGGTGAGGCCGCCCGTTTGCGCATCCAGGACATGGCGCTGCAGGAGCAGGCGCAGGTTGCCAGCCTGAAAGCCGGCTTCGAGCAGGAGTTGCAGGCTCACAAGGCCGTTCTGGAAACCGCGCAGACACAGCAACAGCAGAAGCTGCAAAAAGAGTTTGAAGAACGTCTGGTCGAGCTGGAAGCCACCTTGCAGAAAGCCGTGGCGGAAAACGAATCCTGCCGGCAGGAATACGTGGAGATGATGGAGACATCCGGCTCCCTGCTGCAGCAGCTCGAGGAGGCCGAGGTCTCGCTGGTGACCATGCAGCCCGGTGCCGGGCACATCACCATTCCGGTGGACGAGGTCAGCGAGTTCCTGCGCAGTCCGGCGGCCTATGCGGCCAAGTATTGCATGGTCAGCGAAGAGGAATATCTGACTTGGCTGAAGCACTATGAACTGCCGGTTTGCGATGCGGTGATTCCCGTGACCGGCGAGCCATGCGGCTTGCCGCTTGAACGTAAGACCCATCCGGGCCGCTTCACCCCGGGAATTTCCAACCGTTGCTCACGCCACCGGGAGCTGTGCTAGCAGTCTGTCTGGCCAGCCCCGCCGGGGAGCCCAGCATCTGAGGTTCCGTTGCCGTGTTGGCAGTCCCTCACTTGCCGTTATGCCTTGTCACGGCTTCCGGCCTGAGCTGCAGTCACCCGGCACGCCGAACAGGCTGCCGGCCGCCGTGTCTGGCGGCACCTGCCAGGTGTTTTTTACCCATCCGGTTCAGGCGCAGACCCAGTAGCAGGGCGGCGCAGGTCAGTCCTGCGATCAGACCCTGCCACAAACCGGCCGGCCCCTGTGCCGGCCCGCCAATATCGGTCAGGCCCAGGCCATAGCCCACCGGCAGGCCGATTCCCCAGTAGGAAACCAGGGTGATCAGCATGGTGATGCGGGTATCCTGATAACCGCGCAGGGCGCCTGCTGCGGTGACCTGCACCGCATCGGAAAACTGGAAGATGGCCGCATAGATGATCAGCGAGGCGGCAATCGCCAGTACCTGCGGATCGCTGGTGTAGATGCCGGCAATGGCTTCGCGCAGCAGTGTCATGTAGCTGGCCGAGACGCAAGCCAGCAATAGCGCGGTCGCCATGGCCACCCAGGCGGCAAAGCGGGCACCGGCAGGCTGTCCGGCTCCTAGATTCTGTCCGACCCGTACCGTGGTGGCCATGCCCAGCGAATAGGGCAGCATGAAGACCAGTGAGCTGAAGTTGAGCGCAATCTGGTGGCCGGCCACCACGCTGGCCCCCAGCCCGCCGATCAGCAGGGCAATGATGGAAAAGATGCTGGCTTCGGCAAAGATCGAGACCCCGATGGGCAGCCCCAGGCCCAGCAGGCTTTTTTGCTCGCTGGTTTGTGGCCAGCTCCAGCGGCGAAATACGCCGTGTTTGCGGTAGTGGGGTGCCCAGCGGATCCACCAGGTCATGGCCAGCAGCATGCAGACCATGACCAGTGCGGTGGCCCAGCCACAACCCACACCGCCCATGGCAGGCAGCCCGAGCTTGCCGTAGATGAACACGTAGTTGGCTGGAATGTTGATCAGCAGCCCAAGCAGCCCGATGACCATGCTGGGTCGGGTGCGGCCCAGAGCGTCGCTGTAGCAGCGCAGCACGCTGTACAGGGCCACGGCCGGAAAGCCGCAGGCTACTGCACGCAGATAGCCCATGGCCGGGGTGACCAGTTGCGGGTCGATGCCCAGCAGGTGCAGCAGCGGTTCGGCATTCCACATCAGGGTGGCCAGCATGCAGCCCAGCGTCAGGCCCAGCCACAGGGATTGGCGCACCAGCGGACCGATCCTCCGGTTTTCACCGGCGCCGAAAGCCCGTGCCACCTTGGCGGTGGTGGCCAGCAGCACGCCATTCATGAACAGGAAGACCGGCATCCAGATGGAGTTGCCCAGTGCCACGGCGGCCAGGTCGGCAGGGCTTACCCGCCCGGCCATCATGGTATCGACGAAGCCCATGGCCGAGTTGGCCAGCTGGGCGATGACAATGGGCAGGGCCAGTCGGAACAGGGCCTGCCATTCGGCCAGCAGGCGCGCACGGAAGGAAACAGCGCTCATGGGCTTAGGACAGGTGATATTTGGCGGCTGTATGAGCGAAGCGCCAGAGCACGAAGAGCACGAAAAGCAGCAGGCTGCCGGAAGCCTGCCAGGTCCAGAATCTGCTGCCCAGCGGAGCGGACTCCCAGCGTGATTGCAGCAGCAGGCGTGCCAGTGCGCAGCTGGTGATGGCCAGCAGGGCACCGGCCAGCACGTCGGTCGGCCAGTGGGCGGTCAGGTAGACCCTGGAAAAGGCCACCATGGCGGCCGGAATGCAGGCAACTGCCAGCAGCAGCGTACGCACGCCCCGTGTCCTGCCCAGACCGAGCAGGATGGTAACGACCAGAAAGAAGCAGAAACTGCGCACGCTGTGCCCGCTGGGCATGCTGTAGCCGCTTAGCACATCGGGCAGCAGATCGGGGCGGATGCGGCCCACCAGCACTTTCAGGATGGCGTTCAGCACCGTGGAACCCAGCAGGGCCAGCACGGCGAAGTACAGTGCCATGCGCGCACGGAACAGAAGCAGCAATGCGCACAGCAGGGCATCCAGCATGATTTGCAGCTTTACGTCACCGAAATGGGTAACGATCAGCATCAGCTTGTCGAGAGCGGAGCCGCGCAGCTGCAGGGTGATCTGCTGCAGGTACAGGTCCAGCTCTTCCAGCAGGGGCCAGCCCAGCAGCAGGGCTGTCAGCAACAGGGTGGACGCCAGGGTGAACAGCGGCAGTCGCCGGGGGTGACGGGTCTTGCCCAGCCAGAGGCCGGCTGCTCCCAGCGAGATGAAGCCGGCTGCCACCAGACCGGCCTGCAGCCAGAAATTTTCCGGTGGAGTGCTGCCCAGTGCCGAACCGGTCAGCCAGCCGGGCAGCACGGCGCTGAACGACCAGATGCCGGTAGCCAGCAGGTTGATGGCCAGGAAGCGGGTGCGGGGCATGCGCAGCATGCCGGCCAGCAACGGCAGAACCGGACGCAGCGGGCCGATGAAGTGGCCGATCAACAGGCTGGCTGCACCGTAGCCGGCCAGGTGGACCTCCGCCTGGGCCAGCCATTGCGGATGGCTGCGCAGCAGCGGCAGGCTGCGCGCACCGGACTGCAGACGGGTCCCCAGCAGATAGGAGCCGGCATTGCCGGCAAAGGCGGCCAGCCAGGCCAGCAGTGCCAGCAGCCACAGGGACATGCCGGCCTGACCGGCCAGCAGTGCGGCGGAAAACAGCAGCACAACCCCGGGCCAGATCACACCGATCAGGGCCATGCACTCCACCAGGGTGATCAGGAACACACCAAGGCCCAGCCATTGCGGATTCAGGGCAAACCAGTCAAGCAGTGGAGCGAAAAACTCGGACATTCGGGAACCGGGGGTCAGAAGGGTGCAAAGCCGCTGGATTGTACAGGGAAAGCATGCCTCCCGCCATGCAGAGGGTGCTGGAAGCGGTACTGTTTCACGGATTGGCGGCCTGTCGGCACTGGCGCCGGAACTGTCCGGGTGTCTGCCCCTGCCAGCGCCGGAAGGCGCGCTGAAATGCCTCGCTGGAGGAAAAACCCAGCAGCCAGGCCACTTCCGCAACCGTCAACAGCGTGTCACGCAGGTAGCTGATGGCCAGCCCGTGACGAACCTCCTGCAACAGCTGGCGAAAGCCGGTGCCTTCCTCCTCCAGTCGGCGTTGCAGCGTCCAGCCGGGCATGTGCAACTGGTGCGCGATGTCCTCCAGCCGCGGCTCGCCCAAGCGCAGCAGGGCAGCCATCAGGCGGCTGACCTGCCCGCTCAGGCTGGTCGGGGTTTGCAGCAGCTTCAGCTGCTGCCGGCACAGCTCCAGCAGCTCCAGCCAGCTGTGTGCGCAGTGCAGCGGGTTGGGCAGCGCCAGCATCTCCCGTCGCATGCGCAGGCGGTTGGCCGTTGCGGAAAACTCCACCGGGCAGGCGAAGGCTTCCTCAATCAGTCGGGCATGAGGCGGTGCGGGGTATTCGATCTGCACGCGCTCCAGTTCAATCTCCCGGCCGGCAATCTGCTGCATCTGGCTATGCCAGCCCTTGAGTACGGCATCCACCACGAAACGGTTGTAATCGTTGTAGGGAGCGATCGAGTAAAAGCTGATCCAGGCTCCACTGGCGTCTTCCTGCAGGCTGCTCTGGCCCAGGTAATTGCTGGCATACAGGGGCTCGAAGCCGGTCAGGCAACGCATGGCTGCACGAATGTCCGGAGCCAGCGCGGCACAGGCCCCGGCCAGTCCCAGTTGCTGCAGGTGGCTGTGCCGGCCCATCAGCAGGCCCAGCTCGGCACGGCCGCTCAGGGTGATGGCAGCGTGACCCAGTCGCATGTAGTGTGGAATGGAAAGCCGCGCACCGGCACGCGCCAGCCGGTCACTGCCCAGGTCAAAGCGCTGCAGCAGCTCGCCGGCCGGTATGCCCAGCTCGCCCAGTGCCCGGTCGATGGCATGCACAAAGCCCACCGACAGGTCGCCCGGGCTCATGCGCGGTGCTTGCATGGATGGCTCAGCGCGGCTTGAGGGTCAGCCAGATGGGTGCGTGGTCGGAGGGCTTCTCCATCCCGCGCAGCTGGTAGTCGATGCCGGTTTCGGCAAAGTGCGGCACCAGTGCCTGGCTGGTCATGATGAGGTCGATGCGCAGGCCGCGTTTCGGATCGTCGTTAAAGCCCTTGCTGCGGTAGTCAAACCAGCTGAACCGGTCATCCACCTCCGGATGCATGTGTCGGAAGCTGTCGACCAGTCCCCAGTCCTTCAACCGCTGCATCCATTCCCGTTCCTCCGGAAGGAAGCTGCACTTGCCGGTGCGCAGCCAGCGCCTGGCATTGTGTTCGCCAATGCCGATGTCGCAGTCTTCGGGCGAGATGTTGAAATCGCCCATCACCACCACTGGATCCTGTGGAGTGAAGGAGGTTTCCAGCAGGTTCTGCAGATCCTCGTAGAAGCGGATCTTGCCGGGAAACTTGGTTTCGTGCTTGCGGTTCTCGCCCTGGGGAAAGTAGCCGTTCATGACGGTTACCAGCTGGCCGTTGGCATCCCGGTAGTCGGCGCGGATGAAGCGGCGCTGGGCGTCCTCGCCGTCTTCGGGAAAGCCCTTGACGATGTTTTCCGGAGCCTGCCTGGACAGCAGTGCCACGCCATAGTGTCCCTTCTGTCCGTGATGCACTACGTGATACCCTAATTCCTCGATCATTCCATGCGGAAACTGCTCGTCGGCCACCTTGATTTCCTGCAGGCCGATGACATCCGGCTGATGGGCTTCCACCAGCGCAGACAGTTGGTGGGGTCTGGCGCGCAGCCCGTTGATATTGAAAGAAACAATTTTCATCGTTGATCCGGATCCTGGGTCAGACAGGCAGCAGGCGCCGCCTGGTGAAGAAAGGTTGTAGAAAACAATGCGCAACATGCTATCACGTCATGTTCTGGTTTTGCTGTTGCTGGTCGTGGCCCATAATGGCTGGGCCGCCCGTCTGGATGTGCAGAGCACTCCGAAAAGCAAGGCGCTGGATGCCAACGTTGCAGCTCATATCGGTGATCTGAAAGGGCATGATCTGGCCAGCCTGCGCCGTTTGCAGCGCAGCGCCTTGCAGCAGGCCCGCCAGGCCGGCGAGGCGCTGGGCTACTACCACAACCGTTACCGTGTCGAGGTGATCGACAACGATGTGCCGGTCCTGCGGGTGCACATCCGGGTGGGCGAGCAGATCCGGTTGCGCAAGGTGGACATCCGGGTCAGCGGCGAAGCGCAGGGCATGACGGCCTTCCGGGTGCGTGATGAACGGCTGCAGGAGGGCGCGCCACTCAGCCATGCCGCCTACGACGAGATCAAGAGTGCACTGCAGCAACAGGGACTGCGTTACGGTTTTTTCGCCGGCAAATTCACCCGTCACCGTCTGCTGATCGACCCGGCAGAAGGGATGGCGGATATCGAGCTGCATTACCATAGCGGCCCCCGTTACCGCCTGGACGAGGTCCGCTTCAACGAGGCCGGCAAGATCCATCCGGAGCTGCTGCAGGCGCTGGTCCCTTTCGAACCGGGCGCTTCCTACGACTCGGCGCTGCTTGCCGAGCTGTCCCAGAACCTGCAGAACACCGGCTATTTCGCCACGGTGCAGGTGGATGCGGTCGGTAGCGAAGAAGGGCCACTGGATATTCCGGTGGCGGTGCGACTGGAGCCAATCAAGCCGCGTACCCTGGGGCTGGGTGCGGGCTTTTCCACCGATGTGGGGCCGCGTGGCCGTTTCAGCTGGGAGCGGCATCGGGTCAACTCGCGTGGTCACAAGCTCGGCTTTGACAGCGAGATTTCCCGCCCCAAGCAAAATGTCAGTGCCTGGTACGCCATTCCGCTCAGTTCTCCCCTGTCGGACGAGTTGCGTTTCTTCTCCGGCTACCAGCGCGAGGAGCTGGTCAATGCCAAGAGCAGGCGCCTGACCCTGGGTACCCTGTGGAGCAAGAAGCTGCCCAGCGAGTGGCAGCGCAATATCGGTTTGCGCTGGGAAGAGGAGCGCTATGAATACGACCGGGGCGCTTCCAGCCGGCGCAGTGCCTTTCTGCTGCCCAGCATCGGGTTTTCCAGATTGAAGAGCGATTCGGCGCTGGACCCGAGCAGGGGCTACCGGCTGCAGACCGAAGTGAGTGCCGGCTCGGGAGATGCACTGTCCGATGCCGACATCGTGCATGTCACTGCATTGGCCAAGGGACTGGTGACACTGGCCGACCGGCACCGCCTGCTGGGCCGCATTGAACTGGGCGCAGTAGCCACCAACAAGTTTTCTGCCATTCCTCCTTCGCTACGCTTCTTTGCCGGTGGTGACCAGAGCGTGCGCGGGTACGACTACCAGAGTCTGTCACCCAGGGACGCCAATCGCAACCGGGTGGGTGCCCGCTATCTGCTGGCGAAAAGTCTGGAGTATCAATACCAGTTTGCCGACCGCTGGCGAGTGGCAACCTTCGTCGACCGGGGCAATGCCGTGGACAGCCTGACCGATGCCATGAAGGCCGGAGTCGGTGCCGGTATCCGCTGGGTATCCCCGATTGGTCCGCTGCGGCTTGATTTTGCTCATGCGCTGCATGATGAGCGCGGCTGGCGCATACACTTCTCCATGGGGCCCGAGCTATGAGGCGGTGGTTGCGCACCGGTCTGTGGTTGCTGACCGGATTTTTGCTGCTGGTCATGCTGGCGCTGGGTGCCGCCTGGGGCCTGCTCGCCAGCCAGAACGGCAGTCGCTGGCTACTGGATCAGGTGCCGGGGCTGGAAGTACAGGGTTTTCAAGGTGCCTTGCTGGGCCAGTGGCAAGCCGAACGTCTGCACTGGCAGGACGGCGAGACACGTGCACAGCTAACCAGCGTCGACATGGCGCTGGACACCGGCTGTCTGTGGCGTGGTGTGCTCTGTTTGCAGCGGTTGCAGGTGCAGAGGCTGGACCTGCAATTGCCGGAAACTGCGGAAACGGAAGAAGAGCCTGCCACGGATCTGCAATTACCGGAGATCCATCTGCCGTTCTCGGTGGAAATCGACCGCCTGGCTGTGGACGAGTTTTACCTGAATGATGAGCTGCTGGTGCAGGATTTCAAACTGGCCGCGCAGGCAGCAGCCGATCGGCTGGAGCTGAGTGGTCTGTCGCTGAGCCATGATGTATACCAGGCCAGTCTGGCCGGTTCGTTGCAGCTGGCCGGCGACTGGCCGCTGGAGCTGCGGCTGGATGCCGACGGGGATGTGCCGGAACTGGGTCGGCAGCAGCTGCAGCTGGAGCTGAACGGTGCGCTGCAGCAGGAAGTACGGCTGCAGGCCAAGCTGCAGGGCGTCCTGGCAGGGCAGCTGCAGGCCCGTGCCAGGCCGCTGGAGGCTGACCTGCCGGCCAGCCTGGAACTGGTACTGGAGCGGCTGGAGCTGGCGCACCTGCTGCCCGAACAGCTGTCGGTGAGCAGCCTTCAGCTGGCTGCAGACGGCAGTCTGGCACAGGGCTTTGGCTGGCAACTGGATTCGCTGCTCAAGGCCAGCCAGCAGGACTTCACCCTGGAGGCCCGGGGCAAGGCCGATTCTGGCTCTGCAGTGATCGATCGGTTGCAGCTGGCTCATGCCGAACAGGAGTACCTTGAATTGCAGGGCCGTGCCGGCTGGCAGGATGAATTGAGCGCCACGGCCAGCCTCGAGATCAACCGGTTTCCCTGGCAGTTGCTGGCCGGTCTGGACGAAGCACCCATCGCCATTCATACCGGCGCCATCGAATTTGCCTATGCGGGGGATGCCTGGCAGAGCGAGATCGAGGCGGAGTTGACTGGTCCGGCCGGTGATTTTGCCGTGACCAGCCAGTTGCAGGGCGATACCACGCAACTGCAGGCTGATCCGCTGTTGGTGACCGCCGGCAGCGGCCGCATCCAGGGACGCGTTGAAGCCGGCTGGCAGGATGCGCTCACCTGGCTGGCCAGCCTGGAGATCGACCGGCTCGATCCGGCCTATTGGCTGGCGGACCTGCCCGGCCAGCTGGCCGGCACTTTGCACAGCAGCGGGCGCATGGATGATGTGCTGGACATGGAGGCCGAACTCAAATTGAACGGCCAGCTGCGTGGTCAGCCCTTGCATGCCGATCTGACAGCACGGGGCAAGGGCGAGGCCTGGCAGGTACCGCAGCTGGAATTGCGTCTGGGCGACAACCGCATCCAGGGCCACCTGCAGCTGGACGAGAAGCTGACGGGCAATCTGAACGTGGCCCTGCCGGCCCCCGACCAGTTGCTGCCCGGTGCATCGGGTAGCCTGCAGGCTGAGGTCAAGCTGGGCGGCAGCCTGGAGCAGGCCGATGCGGACCTGCAGCTCAGCGGCAGCAAGCTGGCCTATGCAGGCCAGCGCTTGCGTCAGCTGCAAATCAAGGGCCGGCTACGCAAGGGGCAGTACGGCAGTCTGGACCTGCTCGCCCGCGGACTGGCCAGTGGCGAGAATTTCCTGGGCCGGCTGCAGCTGAAAGCCGATGGCGAGCTGGCCGCACACCGGCTGCAGGCCAGCCTCAGTGGCCCGCTGGCCAATGCCGCCCTCAAGCTGGAGGGTACGCTGGAGCCGGATAATGTGCACTGGCTGGGCCAGCTGCAGGAGCTGCAGGTGGGCGTGGAAAACCAGCAATGGCAGCTGGAACAACCGCTGACCATCGACTATCTGCACGAGCAGCATGCCCGGCTGGCGGCCCATTGTCTGGTCAGTGAACACGGCCGCCTGTGTGCCGAGGGTGACCAGCAACTGTTGCCGCAACTACAGCTGGACTACCGGCTCAGGGAGTTTGTCCTGGCCAGCCTGCAACCCTGGCTGCCGGAAGGGCTGGCACTGGACGGAACACTCAACGGCGCGGTGCAGCTGCACGAGCAGGCCGGCAATCTGCAGGGCCAGGTGCAGCTGGATGCGGGGCAGGGGGCCTTGCGGATGGAGCAGGAAGAGCAACGCTTTGCCTGGCGTGCGCTGACCGTTTCCGCCGATCTGTTGCCCGAACAGGTGGATACGCAAATCCGTCTGCAGGGTGCGCAGCAGGGCAGCCTGCTGGTCGAGGCACGCATTGATCCGCGCCCGCAGGACAAGCCGCTCAGCGGCAGCTTCCAGCTCAGCCAGCTGAATCTGGATGCCCTGCATGGTTTTGTGCAGGATATCGAGCAGCTGCAGGGCCGCATCGAGGGACAGGGCAGGATCGCCGGAACCCTGCTGGCCCCCGAAGTGGATGGCAATCTTTGCATGTCGGAGGGACGGATCGGCGGTGGCCTGCTGCCGGTCAGTCTGGAACAACTGCAGCTGGATGTGCGGGTTGCCGGCCAGCAGGCCACTCTGGCCGGCAACTGGCACAGCGGCGAGAATGGCCGGGCCACGCTGGATGGCCAGATCAGCTGGCTGGACGAGCTGGCGGCCGGCATTCGCCTCAAGGGACAGGCCTTGCCGGTGCATGTCCAGCCCTATGCGGATCTGGAGGTGGCACCCGACCTGCAGATCGGTTACGGCAGCCGTGGGCTTTCGGTCACCGGCAGCCTGGCCGTGCCCAAGGGAAAAATCACGGTTCCCGAATTGCCGCCCCATTCGGTCAGTGTGTCCAGTGATGCCGTGGTGGTCGGGCGCGAAACGCAGGAGCCGGAGCTGAACGTGCACATGGACATTGCCGTGGACGCAGGCAGCGAACGGCTCCGTTTCAGCGGCTTTGGCCTGACTTCCGATGTGCGCGGCAACCTGCAGGTGGGCGACAACCTGTCCGGTCGTGGGGCACTGGAACTGAAGAACGGCCGCTTTCGCGGCTATGGCCAGAAACTGGATCTGCGCCGGGCGCGGCTGGTGTTCACCGGTCCGCTGACCCAGCCCTATATCGACATCGAGGCGGTGCGCGTGACCGGTGATGTAACGGCCGGCCTGCGTATCACCGGTCTGGCCGAGCAGCCGCAGACACAGATCTTTTCCGAGCCGCCCATGGCACAGGAACAGGCCATGTCCTGGCTGCTGCGCGGCAAGCCGCTGGGCGCCAGCGAGGATGGCAACATGCTGGCCGATGCCATGGTTGCCTTGGGCATGTTGGGAGCCGAGCCGATGACAGGCAGGCTGGCCGACAGCCTGGGGATCGAGGATTTCGCGCTGGAAAGCGAAGGCAGCGGCGATGGCACCAGCGTGGTGGCCAGCGGACAGATTACCGAACGGCTCAGCCTGCGCTATGGCGTGAGTATTTTCGAACCGGGCAACACCCTGGGACTGCGCTACCAGCTGACCCGGCGCCTGTATCTGGACGCGGCCAGCGGCCTGGCCAACTCGCTGGACCTGTTCTATCGGCGGAATTTTTAGCCTGAGCCTGTGCTGTAAACAACGGTACGAGCGCCACCCGGCGCGATGGACGTTGCTGTGTGGTTTCATCGCGGCCAGGGCCGCTTTTGCAGAGATGGACCCTTGCGTGCAGGGGTAAGCCTCTTCGTATAGTGGATCTGTGATCCGGTAACGGGTTGTATAAGGTTCCGGTGTTCCGCCAGCAGCAAAAAGCTATCCGCACGCTGTGAATTCTTGTTATAATTGATTCATGTATGGCAGCCCCCGAGGCTTTATGTATACCTTTGCCAAAGGCATCCCTCCCTTCGTCTTCTCTCCCCACCTTCTCGATTGTCAGTGGCGTGGCGGTCGTTAGCATCCTTTCTGGTCTGTAATTCTCCGGGCAGCAAGACCCGCCCGAATCCGATCTTTTTCACAGACACAAGGAATCTCTAAAAAAGCGCTGCGCAGTTCGTCGTCAACGGCTGCAGCCTTGCTACAAGGCTCAGTGTTTTTTCAGAGCATCCCTGCCGCATTGCCATACAGGCAATGCCAGAGAGGCAACCATGTATTACTGGATCATGCTGCTGCTGGCCGTCATGGCCGAAGTTGTCAGCACGGTGGGCATGAAATATGCCAGCTCCCATTCACCGCTGTACGGCTATCTGTTGATGGCGGTGATGATCACCTTCTCCATGTGGGCTTTTTCCCGTGCGGTCATGCACATACCCCTGGCGGTTTCCTACGCGATCTGGGAGGGTGCCGGCCTGTTCCTGATTGCCATGGCCGGCATGTGGCTGTTTGGCGAGCATCTCAGCCTCAAGCAGATACTGGCCATCGGCCTGATGATGTTCGGCCTGCTGCTGGTGACCTTTGACAGCGGAGCCGGCGACGAAGAGGAAGCCAGGGGGAGGGTGACGGCATGATGTTTCCTGCAGCCCTGCTGGTCGGTTCCGTATCGCTGGACCTGGTGGCCACCTACTGTTTCAAGCGTTCACGGGGTTTCGAGCGCAAGATGTGGGGAGTTGTCGGCCTGTTGCTGATCATCCTCGCTTTCGTCCTGCTCAGCTTCGTGGTGCGCTATGTGCCGCTGGGTATCGCCTATTCGGCCTGGGGCAGCCTGGGTGTGCTGGGCACGGTGGCGCTGGACCGTTTCCTGTTCAATTCGCGACTGGGCAAGCGCGGCATTTTCGGCATCGCCTGCATCATCGCCGGCATCATCGGTCTGCAACTGGCCTGATGAGCAAGCCGGTGACGGCTTGCAAGCACCCGGAAATACACGGCTCGTGACTGCTACGGTCACGGGCCGTTTCTGTTTTTCAACTGCTGGCACAGCTCTTGCATGAATCTCTCCGAATACAGCAGGCCGTCAATTTACGGCCGTTGACGGAGAATGACCATGGACAAGATGCTTTACATTTCCATGACCGGCGCCAGCCAGAACACCAAGGCGCTGCAGGCGCATGCCAACAACCTGGCCAACGTGTCCACCAGCGGCTTTCGCCGTGACTTCGAGCAGGCCCGTTCCATGCCGGTATTTGGTGACGGCCTGCCGGCCCGCGTCTATGCCATGACCGAGCGTCCCGGTACCGACTTCAGCCACGGCACCCTGCAGGAAACCGGCCGCGACCTGGATGTGGCGGTGCAGGGCGATGCCTGGATTGCCGTGCAGGCACCGGATGGCTCCGAAGCCTATGTACGCACCGCCAGCATGCAGGTGGATGCGTTCGGCATCCTGCGTACCTCGGCCGGACTGCCGGTCATGGGCAATGCCGGTCCCATCGCCATTCCTCCCGAACAGAAAATCGAGATCGCCCAGGACGGCACCATCAGCATCCGTGCCCAGGGGGAAACCCCGGATGTCATGGCCGAGGTGGATCGCATCAAGCTGGTCATGCCCGAACGCGGCGATCTGCAGAAGATGCAGGACGGCCTGATCCGCGGCAAGGATGGTCAGCAGTTCGAGCCCGACGGCAATGCCCGCATGGTGTCCGGCTTTACCGAATCGAGCAACGTCAATGCGGTGGCAGAGATGACCGCCATGCTGTCGCTGTCCCGCCAGTTCGAGCTGCACGTCAAGATGATGCGCACTGCGGAAGAGAATGCTTCCTCGGTGGCACGAATCATGCAACTGAACGGATAACCGCAGAATTCGCACAGTATGCGCCAGCAAATTGACGCATAAAGGAGAGTTACCATGTTACCTTCACTCTGGGTTGCCAAAACCGGTCTGTCCGCCCAGGACATGAACCTGACCACCATTTCCAACAACCTGGCCAACGTGTCCACCACCGGCTTCAAGCGCGATCGCGCCGAGTTCGAGGACCTGTTGTACCAGATCCGCCGCCAGCCCGGCGCCCAGTCCAGCCAGGACAGCGAGCTGCCCAGCGGTCTGCAGCTGGGTACCGGGGTGCGCATTGTCGGCACACAGAAGATCTTCACCGAGGGCAGCCTGCAGACCACCGAGCAGCCACTGGACATGGCCATCAACGGTCGTGGTTTTTTCCAGATCCTGATGCCGGACGGCTCGCTTGCCTACACCCGTGACGGCAGCTTCCAGCTCAACTCCGACGGCCAGGTGGTGACTTCCAGCGGCTTCCCGCTGGAGCCGGCCATTGTGCTACCCGAGCAGGTGCGCACCTTCACCGTCGGAGAGGACGGCACCGTATCGGCCACCGTGGCCGGTGATCCGCAGCCGCAGGTGCTGGGCAATCTCCAGACCGTGGACTTCATCAACTATGCGGGCCTGGAAGCCATCGGCAACAACCTGTTTCTGGAAACCGCCGCCAGTGGCGCACCGCAGGCGGGAACGCCCGGCACCAATGGCCTGGGTACCGTGATGCAGAACACCCTGGAAAACTCCAACGTCAGCGTGGTCGAGGAACTGGTCAATATGATCACCACCCAGCGTGCCTACGAAATGAACTCCAAGGTCATTTCCACTGCCGACCAGATGCTGTCCTTCATTACCCAGAAGCTTTGATTTGACGAATGACGAGGTGATGCCGTGAAAGCCCGACTGATACTCACGCAACTGGCCGCAGTGGTTTTGCTGAGTGCTTGCATGCAGGCACCACCCAAACCCAATGATCCGTACTACGCACCGGTGGTGCCACGGGTTCCAGTTCCGGCCGAACAGAACATGGGCGCCATCTATCAGCCCAGTTTCGAGCGCAACTACTTTACCGACCGCAAGGCGTTCCGCGTGGGTGACATCATCACCATCACGTTGAATGAGCGCATGCAGGCCAGCAAGAATGCCAACTCCACCATCCAGAAGGACAGTGACATCAATGTCGGTGTACCCAATCTGCTGGGTATGGCGGTCGCCCCGAAAAACCCGCTGTCCGGCATCAGCGCACTGGGCATGGGCAACGACAAACTCAGCCTGGAAGCCAGCGCCAATGCCAAGCGCAGCACCAAGGGTTCGGGCCAGGCCGGCCAGAGCAACAGCCTGACCGGCTCCATCACCGTCACCGTGGCGGATGTACTGCCCAACGGTGTACTGGTCGTGCGTGGCGAGAAATGGCTGACCCTGAATACCGGTGACGAACTGATCCGCATCTCCGGGCTGGTCCGGGCGGACGACATCAGCACCGACAATACGGTGCCGTCCACCCGCATCGCCGATGCACGCATCACCTACTCCGGAACCGGCGCCTTTGCCAATGCCAGTCAGCCCGGCTGGCTGAGCCGGTTCTTCATGAGCCCGAACTGGCCCTTCTGACGAGGACATCCGCATGTACAAGTATTTGTCAGGACTTATTCTGGCGCTTTGCCTGGCAGGAACCGCCCAGGCGGAACGCCTCAAGGATCTGGCCACCATCCAGGGTGTGCGCAGCAACCAGTTGATCGGCTACGGGCTGGTGGTGGGCCTGAGCGGCAGTGGCGACCAGACCACCCAGACCCCCTTCACCGTGCAGACCTTCAACAACATGCTGGCCGAGTTCGGCATCCGCGTACCACCGGGCATGGGCAACATCCAGCTGAAGAACGTCGCAGCGGTATCCATCCATGCCGAGTTGCCGCCGTTTGCCCGCCCCGGCCAGACCATCGACATTACCGTGTCATCCATCGGTAACGCAAAAAGCCTGCGTGGCGGCAGCCTGCTGATGACGCCGCTCAAGGGAATTGACGGCAACGTCTATGCCATCGCCCAGGGCAACCTGGTGGTGGGTGGTTTTGACGCCGGCGGCGCCGACGGCTCGCGCATCACGGTGAATGCCCCTTCCGCCGGTCGCATTCCGTCCGGTGCCACGGTGGAGCGGGCGGTACCCACCGCCTTCGATCAGGGCGACTACCTGACGCTCAATCTGAACCGGCCGGACTTCACCACGGCCAAGAATATCGTCGACCGGCTCAACGACCTGCTCGGTCCGGATGTGGCCCGCGCCATGGATGCCGGCTCCATTCGCGTTGCCGCACCACTGGATCCGGGCCAGCGGGTGGATTACCTGTCGGTGATCGAGAACCTGGAAGTGGAATCGGGCAAGGCGGTGGCCAAGGTCATCATCAACTCGCGCACCGGTACCATCGTCATTGGCCAGGATGTGCGCGTGCAGCCGGCCGCGGTGACGCACGGCAGCCTGACCGTGGCCATCAGCGAGGATCTTTCGGTCAGTCAGCCGGAACCTTTCTCCGAGGGCCAGACCGTGGTCACGACCCGTTCGAAAGTCAGTGCGGAACAGGAAATGCGGCCGATGTTCAAGTTCTCACCCGGCACCACGCTGGACGAGATTGTCCGTGCCGTGAACCAGGTGGGTGCCTCGCCCTCGGACCTGATGGCCATCCTTGAAGCGTTGAAACAGGCGGGCGCGTTACAGGCTGACCTGATCGTCATCTGATCCCGTCCAGATCCACCCGAAAGCCTCCGCCCTGCGGAGGCTTTTTCATTTCAGGAGTGTGGTTGTCATGCGCCGGACCGGCATAGCAGCTGGAGCAGCGGGTCGCTTGCTGGCAGGACTTCGATGTGCAGGCCGCCGTCTTCGGTATGGCGGATCAGGTCGTGGCTGTGGCAGTTCAGCAACAGGTTTTGCCGTTCGGGGTGACGGACTGCCTTGCGACGGATCTTCAGCAGATCGAACTCCACCAGCAGCTGGTCGTCCTGTTCAAGGCCATGCTGCAGATTTTCCAGGATGCTGATCGAGGTCACCATGGGCAGCCACCTTGTCCAGGGCAGACCGGGCACGCTACCGCTGGTCTGCTCCAGCACCAGGCTGTCGGCCGGCAGTTGCTGCAGCAGGCGCGTATGCCAGCTGTAGTCCTGCTGCAGCCGATAGCCGAACAGGCCGGACAGCAGGCAACACAGAACCAGCAGCAGGAGAAAGGGACGCCGGCGCAGCAGGTAGCCGGCCAGCAGAACGAACAAGGCCGCCAACAGCGCGACGGCCTGGGTGTCCTTCATGGATGTCTCCGTCAAAAGAATGGGCAAGCCGGAGGGTCCGGCAAACCTTTAGTGCAACAGTGTATGGCTTTGGTTCCAAAGAAAAGGGGTCAGGCTCATTTAACGTGGCGTTAAATGGACCTGACCCCTTTTTGAACGTGGGGGATCTACGCAAAAGCTCTAGAAGCAGACCCGCAGGTACAGAGGGTCACTGGTGTGCAACTGCTTGAATGAGTCAATATTTTTCCATTCACCAGCATTGCGAAGACTGACCAGGCGCTCGCTAGCGTTGCCCTGGTCTTCCTTGAGACTGTCAATGGCACGGCTGGACAGCTTGGTCATGCCCATGCTGCGTTCGTCACAGGCCATGATGGCTGCATAAACCTCGTACGTCTCGATGGGGTTTTTGATGTATTCGTAAACATAGAACATCATCAGACGATCATCGCTAGAAGAGGGGGCCTGGACCGCTTGGCCATCATAAAACTTGAAGCTGCTAACTGGTGCATTCACATAGCTCCACAGGCGAAAAAAGCTGGTGTCCCGCTTTTCTTCGATGAGCACAATATCCTTGGGTAACAAGAGGAGCTTGTTTTCGTACCAGGTGTAGTCGTAAATAATCAAAAAACCGAAGATGCCTGCAGCAGCAAAGGTTGGTATCAGCCAGGGACCCAGGCGATTGCGTGTTATTTTACGTAACGCAAAAGCAAGACTGCCCATCGTCAGACCGGAAATAAATACACCAAGAAGCTGCCACATAAAACTGTTACTCCAGACAAAAAAAGTGGGCTTTCATTGAAAGCCCACTAAAGGTTACACGGATTTTACTCTAGTTCCGGGTTTATGGGTAGCGTACGCGACGTACCATCTCCTGGATCTCTTCACTTGGCTTCTCGGTCATGTTGGACACGATGAGCGCGGTGGTGAAGTTGATCGTTGCACCAATACAACCGAAGGACAGCGGAGAGATGATACCGAAGAGGTAGTACTCAGGGCTGTTCGGGAAGGTGTTGGTGCCGGGGATGAAGAACCAGCCCAGGTACAGGAAGATGTACACCAGAGTGGCAGTTGCACCGGCCAGCATGCCGCAGACCGCACCCTTGCTGTTGATGCGACGGATAAAGATACCCATCATCAGTGCAGGGAAAATCGAGGACGCCGCGATACCAAAGGCCAGGGCTACCGTTTGCGCGGCAAAGCCGGGCGGGTTGAGACCCAGATAGGTGGCAATGGAGATCGCACCAACCATCGAGATACGTGCATAGAGCATTTCGGTTTTTTCCGAGATGTTCGGGGTCAGCGTGTTTTTCAACAAGTCATGACTGACTGCTGAGGAGATGGCGAGCATCAGGCCAGAGGCGGTAGACAGTGCGGAGGCAATACCACCGGCAGCCATCAGACCGATAATCCAGCCAGGCATGTTGCCAATCTCTGGCAGAGCCAGAACCAGAATGTCGTTGTTCACGCTTAGCTCGTTGCCGTTCCAGTCAGCTGGCGCTACGAAGTCCTTGTTCGGGGTTGGCAGGGTGCCGTCGTTGTAGAACTGGATGCGACCATCATTGTTCTTGTCTTCGAACTTCAGCAGACCTGTTTCTTCCCAGTTCTTGAACCACTGTGGCGCATCTTCATAGGCCAGGGATGGCTCATGAACACCGTCAGGATAGATGTTGGTCAGCAGGTTCAGACGACCCATGGCCGCTACAACAGGTGCAGTGGTGTAGAACAGCGCGATGAAGAACAGTGCCCAGGCAGCAGAACGACGGGCGTCCTTGATGTTGGGTACGGTGAAGAAGCGGATGATCACGTGTGGCAGACCAGCGGTACCCACCATCAGGGTCAGGGTGAACAGGGTCATGTTCCAGCGGTTGGATACGTCAGCCGTATAATCCTGGAAGCCCAGGTCACGAACCACCTCGTTCAGCTTCATCAGCATTGGAGTGCCTGATTCAGCGTGTGCTCCAATGAAACCTGTTTGTGGCAGGAAGTGGCCAGTCACCATCAGCGACAGGTACACGGCCGGGACCAGGAAGGCCAGGATCAGTACGATGTACTGGGCCACCTGAGTGTAGGTTACGCCTTTCATACCGCCCAGTACCGCGTAGGCGAATACTACAACGGAGGAGATCAGCAGGCCGGTAGAGACCTTGACTTCCAGGAAGCGGGCGAACGCAACACCGGCACCCGTCATCTGGCCGATCACGTAGGTCAGCGAAATGAGGATCAGGCACACAACCGCAACCACACGGGCAGCCTTACTGTCGTAACGCTTACCAACGAAGTCGGGCACGGTGTAGGTACCGAAACGGCGCAGGTACGGAGCCAGCAGGGTTGCCAGCAACACATAACCACCGGTCCAGCCCATGATGAACGCTGAGTTCACATAACCGACCGAGATCAGACCGGCAACAGAAATGAACGAAGCGGCAGACAGCCAGTCAGCGGCAGTTGCCATACCGTTCATCACCGGGTGAACTTCACCACCGGCAATATAGAACTCGCGGGTAGACCTTGCACGGGCCCAGATCGCAATCCAGGTATAGAGTGCAAAGGAACCCGCAACAAAAAGCATGTTAATGGTAAATTGGCTCATGGTTAGTCCTCCAGACCGAATTCATCATCGAGCCTGTTCATGCGCCAAGCGTAGAAGGTGATGAGAGCCAGGAAGGTCATGATTGCACCTTGCTGGGCAAACCAGAAGCCCATATCGGCTCCGCCAATGTGGATGCCCATGAGAAGTGGGCGAAGTAGCAGGCCAAAGCCATAGGACACTGTGGCCCAGATGCTAAGGCAGATGATGATCAGCCGGAGGTTGGTCCCCCAGTACTGTTTATCTCTTTCAGTAATTTCTTTAGGCATGATAGTGCACTCCAAATGTACTTGTTTTTGTTCGTCGGGCTAGGGATGGATAACTCGCGCTACTTAACCTCCGGAGCTTATTTTTATAGTTGGGTTCTTGTTGATGGTTCGTAGCTGGTCGTGGGTCCGGGTGTTGCAAGACAATTCCATGTAAGACATGACCGCTTTCGAAGTTTTTCGCCTTTGTTGTTGTTATTTTGGGTGGCCCGATTTGTCATGCCGCTGCGGAAGGGGTGTGATCCCGCCCCGGAGCAGCTGTTCTGCGGGCCTTTTGGCTTGTGCCCTATGCTAGGGTGTAACAAATAATTTTGTATTCGACTTTTAGATCATTCGAAAACAACTGGTTAGTATTGCAACTAGTAGCGAGCTATCAGATATTTCCCGCCAGCCCGCCAAATACCGCAGGCAGGGGCTTGCCGGGCTGCTTCCCAGCGTTGCAGGGTCATGTCACGGAAGTTGCTGAATGGGTGTGTTGTAACTGCTACTTTTGTTGCAGTGTGCATTTGCACACATCCCGTATTGCCGGTTTACTGTCGGAGGAAGGCGGGATTGCCGGTCATGGCCGGCACAGGAATCTGCCATGGTTTTCCGGTTGCGGATGTCGCATGCAACTTGAAATCCGGCGTGGCGCCCCTATCTTCAATCCCAGTGATGGCGGGTGCAGACGGGTTTTTCATGCAGGACCGGACTCGCCGAATACAGGAATGAGGAAGGAAGAACATGCGAGCTGACCGTTTAACCAGCCAGTTGCAACTGGCCCTGTCGGATGCACAGTCCATTGCGCTGGGCCAGGATCATACCGCCATTGAGCCCGTGCACCTGATGCTGGCCCTGCTGGACCAGCAGGGTGGCAGTGTGCGCCCCTTGCTGATGCAGGTGGGCTTTGACGTCCAGAAGCTGCGTGGTGAACTGGACCAGCTGATGGCGGAATTGCCGAAGATCCAGAACCCCACCGGCGACATGAGTCTGTCGCAGGATCTGGCCCGTCTGCTCAATCAGGCGGACCGCCTGTCCCAGCAAAAAAAGGACCAGTTCATCTCCAGCGAGCTGGTGCTGCTGGCCGCCATGGATGACAGCACCCGCCTGGGCAAGATTCTGCTGGGACAGGGTGTCACTCGCCAGGCTCTGGAAAACGCCATTGCCAACCTGCGCGGCGGTGCCAGCGTGGACGATCCCGATGCCGAGCAGTCCCGCCAGGCGCTGGAGAAATACACCATCGACCTGACCGAACGTGCCGAGCAGGGCAAGCTGGACCCGGTGATCGGTCGTGATGACGAGATCCGTCGCACCGTGCAGGTACTGCAACGCCGCACCAAGAACAACCCGGTACTGATCGGTGAGCCTGGCGTGGGCAAGACCGCCATTGCCGAAGGGCTGGCGCAGCGCATCATCAATGGCGAGGTGCCGGACAACCTCAAGGGCAAGCGCCTGCTGTCGCTGGACATGGGCGCGTTGATTGCCGGGGCCAAGTATCGCGGCGAATTCGAGGAGCGCCTCAAGGCGCTGCTGGGCGAGCTGGCCAAGCAGGAAGGCCAGATCATCCTGTTCATCGACGAGCTGCACACCATGGTGGGTGCCGGCAAGGGCGAAGGCGCCATGGATGCCGGCAACATGCTCAAGCCGGCGCTGGCGCGCGGAGAGTTGCACTGTGTCGGTGCCACCACGCTGGACGAATACCGCCAGTACATCGAGAAAGACGCCGCACTGGAGCGCCGCTTCCAGAAGGTGCTGGTGGATGAGCCCAATGAGGAAGACACCATCGCCATCCTGCGAGGCCTCAAGGAACGCTACGAGGTGCACCATGGCGTCAGCATCACCGATGGCGCCATCATTGCCGCGGCCAAGCTCAGCCACCGCTACATCACCGACCGTCAGTTGCCGGACAAGGCCATCGACCTGATCGACGAAGCGGCCAGCATGATTCGTATGGAGATCGACTCCAAGCCCGAGGCGCTGGACCGCCTCGACCGTCGCCTGATCCAGCTGAAGATCGAGCGCGAAGCACTCAAGAAGGAAGATGACGAGGATACCCGCAAGCGTCTGGAAAGGCTGGAAGAGGAAATCGGCAAACTGGAGCGCGAATACGCCGATCTGGAAGAAGTCTGGAAATCGGAAAAGGCCGAGGTGCACGGTTCCGCCCAGCTGCAGCAGCAGATCGAGCAGGCCCGTCAGGACATGGAGCTGGCCCGCCGCAAGGGTGACCTCAACCGCATGGCCGAGCTGCAGTACGGCATCATTCCCGACCTGGAGCGCAGCCTGCAGATGGTCGACCAGCACAGCAAGGGTGAAAACCAGTTGCTGCGCAACAAGGTCACCGATGAGGAAGTGGCCGACGTGGTTTCCAAGTGGACCGGCATTCCGGTGTCCAAGATGCTGGAAGGCGAGCGCGACAAGCTGATCAAGATGGAAGAGCTGCTGCACACCCGCGTCATTGGCCAGGACGAGGCGGTTACCGCCGTGTCCAACGCGGTGCGTCGTTCCCGTGCCGGTCTGGCCGATCCGGATCGTCCGTCCGGGTCCTTCCTGTTCCTTGGCCCCACCGGGGTGGGCAAGACCGAGTTGTGCAAGGCGCTGGCCGAGTTCCTGTTCGACACCGAGGACGCCATGGTGCGCATCGACATGTCCGAGTTCATGGAGAAACACTCCGTGGCCCGCCTGATCGGTGCACCTCCCGGCTATGTGGGTTACGAAGAGGGCGGTTACCTGACCGAGGCGGTGCGCCGCAAGCCGTACTCCGTAGTGCTGATGGACGAGGTGGAAAAAGCCCACCCCGATGTATTCAACGTGCTGTTGCAGGTGCTGGAAGACGGTCGACTGACCGACAGTCATGGGCGTACCGTGGACTTCCGCAACGCGGTGGTGGTGATGACCTCCAACCTGGGTTCGGCGCAGATCCAGGAGCTGGTCGGTGACCCGGAAGCCCAGCGGGCAGCAGTGATGGATGCCGTAGGCAGCCACTTTCGACCCGAGTTCATCAACCGGATTGACGAGCTGGTGGTTTTCGAGCCGCTGGACAAGAAGCAGATTGCCGGTATTGCTCAGATCCAGCTGGGGCGCCTGCGCCAACGTCTGGCCGAGCGAGGCCTGGAGCTGGAACTGAGTGACGAGGCCATGGACAAGCTGATCGATGTGGGCTACGACCCGGTGTATGGTGCACGTCCGCTCAAGCGGGCCATCCAGCGCTGGATCGAGAACCCGCTGGCCCAGCAGATCCTCTCGGGTGAATTTGCCGAAGGCCACGCCATTCGGGCACAGGTCGAAGACGACGAAATCCGCTTCACCTGAGCGGGGTGATTACGGACAAGCCCTTCCTCCCTGTGTGGGACGAAGGGCTTTTTCTTGATTGCCGACAGGTGGATGTTGTACCTATATTGTGCCGGCGATCGTGATCGGGTATATGGGCGCAAGTCCTTGTAAACAATAAGTACTTGCGTTTAGGTGTGGTCAAGTGTCGCAGGCCATTGCGTCATTTTGGGGCAGGGAACACTATGGCAGTAGTTAAGACTTTCTGCAGGTGTCCGCCATGCGCCTTCTAACCAGGTTCTGCCTCTCGCTGCTGCTGGCCAGCGTCTGGCCTGCCGTTGCCAGTACCCAGCTGCCAGTGCAGCAGGGTTCATCCACCGCTGACCACAGCAAATTCGAGATCCTGCAGCAGGATTTCACTTCCGGTCCCGATGTGACCGAAGCCTGCCTGAGCTGTCACACCGAGGCAGCCAGACAGCTGCAGCAAACCACCCACTGGAAGTGGGAGTTCAACCAGCTGCAGACCGGGCAGGTGCTGGGCAAACGCCACGAGCCCAACGTGTTCTGCGGTAGCCTCAAGTCCAACTATCCGCGCTGTACGTCCTGCCACATCGGCTATGGCTGGGAGGATGACAATTTCGACTTCAGCGTGGAAAGGAACGTGGATTGCCTTGCCTGTCACGATACCACGGCAACCTACCTGAAAACCGAAGCAGGCGCCGGACATCCCGCCTATCAGGATGTGATGATCAACGGCGAATACAAGATCGAGAACAAGCGGCCGGTCAAGAAGGTCGACCTGGGCATGGTGGCCCGCAACGTCGGCAAGACCAGCCGCCAGAACTGCGGCAGCTGCCACTTCTTTGGTGGCGGTGGAGACGGCGTCAAGCATGGCGATCTGGACAGTTCGCTGATCAACCCGGACCGTGCACTGGACGTGCACATGGACGCCGATGGCCTCAATTTCAGCTGTGCCACCTGCCATACCTCGGACGAGCATAGCGTGGCCGGCAGCCGCTACGACATGGAATCCCGCGACATGCACGGCATTGACGTGCCGGGCAGCAGCCATGGTGGCCGCGCCAGTTGCGAATCCTGTCACGGCAATGCGCCGCACCAGGCCGATATCAACAACAAGCTCAATGACCACGTGGACAAGGTGGCCTGCCAGACCTGTCACATTCCCGAGTTTGCCCGCGGTGGCGTGGCCACCAAGATGTACTGGGACTGGTCGCAGGCCGGCACCAAGATGAAGCGGGACGAGAACGGCGAGCTGGTGCTCAACGACAAGGGCAAGCCGGTGCTGTATTTCGAATACGACGAAAATGGCTGGATGACCTACGCCAACCACAAGGGCGCCTTCCGCAATGCGGTCAACGTGCCACCAGTCTACCGCTGGTTTGACGGCCAGGTCGAGTTCACCATGCTGGATGACGAGATCGATCCGGAGCAGCGGGTCTCCATCAACAAGGTGAAAGGCAGCTACAACGACCCGGATTCCCGCATCTGGCCGTTCAAGCGCATGACCGGCAAGCAGCCCTATGACAAACAGACCAACCACCTGCTGGCCACCAACGTCTGGGGTCCGGACGGTGACGACGCCCTGTGGACCAACTATGACTGGGTCAAGGCGCTGATGGTCGGCCAGGCGGATGCCGTGGCCACCGGAGCGGCGCAGGAGCAGTTCAGCGGCGAGCACGGCTTTGTCGACAACGAGATGTTCTGGCCCATCACCCACATGGTGGCGCCGAAAGAGCAGGCCCTGCAGTGCGATTCCTGTCACGCACGGGACGGCCGCCTGTCGGAACTGAAAGGTTTTTACATGCCCGGTCGTGACCATTCCGTGTGGGTGGACCGCATCGGCACCTGGGCGATCTGGGCAGCGTTGGCCGGTGTCCTGGTGCACCTGCTGGGTCGTATCGTCTTCGGGAGAAAGCGCGCATGAAAGTCATGGTTTACAAGCGTTTCGAGCGCTTCTGGCACTGGTCGCAGGCGGCGCTGATCATCGGCCTGATGCTGACCGGCTTTGAAATCCACTCCAGTTACCAGTGGCTGGGCTTCGAGACTGCGGTCAACGCCCACATCGTCATGGCGCTGGCGCTGATCGTGCTCTGGCTGTTTGCCATCTTCTGGCACTTCACCACCGGTGAGTGGCGCCAGTACATTCCGACCACGGAAAAGCTGGCCGCCATGGCGCGCTACTATGCGCTGGGCATGTTCAAGGATGAGGAAAAGCCTTACAAGAAATCACTCAGCGCCAAGCACAACCCGTTGCAGCGGCTGGCCTACCTGGCGTTCAAGCTGCTGATCTCGCCAGTCATCTGGGTCAGCGGCATGCTGTACCTGCTGTATCCGTACTGGCCACAACTGGGACTGGGCTGGCTGTCACTGGCGCCGGTGGCTATCGTGCATACGGCAGCCGCCTTTGCCATGCTGGTCTTCTTCATCGCCCACGTCTATCTGGCGTTTACCGGCAAGCCGTTCTACGAGTATGTGCATGCCATGATTACCGGCTACGAAGAGCTGGACGACGAAGAGCCGAAACGCTGACACGCACGGGCAGGATCCACTGCAAGGGCAGCCCGCCCAGCGGCTCGGGACGCAACTGTAGGAGCGACCCTGGTCGCGATTCGTGATCCGTCCATCGTACCGCCGAGCGACATTCGTGTAGGTGCGAATTCATTCGCACATGAGCCCCCGTTGTCCGGCTTTGCCGGGCTTGTCCGAATAAATTTGAACCTACAGCCGGCCAGTGCCCCATATAGCATACAAAGAGCGTCGCTCGGCGCGATTTGCAGTGCGGACGGCCGGTTGCGGCCAAGGCCGCTCTTGCGCGGGATTAGTGGGTGATGCGGGGAGTTGCTCCCCCGGCAAGCACCTGATTGCTCGGTAAACCGGCTCCCACGCAAGCACGGGCCATGCTAAGGTGGCCGCTTTTTGGAGCGACCTGATGCCCCATGCCGTAGCCCGCTTGCGTGCCCAGCGCCTGGCCCGCAGCCAGAAACCCTTTGCCGCCCGTGGCGCATTGCTGGTACGTTGCCCGCGCTGTCGGGTGGCCGAGCGCTACTGCATCTGTGCCTGGCAGCCTCAGGTGCAGGCGCGTAGCGGTTTTTGCCTGGTGATGCACGACAAGGAACCGCTCAAGCCCAGCAATACCGGTTGGCTGGTCGCCGACGTGGTGCCGGATACCCGTGCCTTTCTCTGGTCGCGCACCGAAACCTGCCCACAGTTGCTGGAGCTGCTGGACGACCCGCACTGGCAGCCCTGGCTGCTGTTTCCGGGTGACGCTGCCGTTCCGTACCAGAGGGTGGTGCATGAGCTGCCGGCACACGAGCAGTCAGACGGCAGGAGGCCGCTGTTTGTCCTGCTTGACGGTACCTGGCAGGAGGCGCGCAAGATGTTCCGCAAATCCGCCTGGCTGCAACGGTTGCCCATACTTAGCCTGCAACCGCAGCAGCTGTCCCGTTACCATCTGCGCAACGCGGCGGCCCCGGGCCAGCTGTCCACGGCAGAGGTTGCCGTGCACTGTCTGCACCAGGCCGGTGACATGGAAGCTGCCGAAGCGTTGGCCTACTGGTTTGCCCGCTTCAACCGGCATTACCTGGCCGCGAAGACTCCGCTGAGCCGGGAGCAGGAGCGCATTCTGCTGGAGGAACGATAGACCTGGTGCCATCCGGCGTGTCCAGCGGCATGGGCAGGGAACCCGCGCTGCTGACGGAGCTGCGGCTTTGTGGCCAGAGCTGGGCCAGCAGCATGCCGGCAACCATCAACGCCGCACCGACGTAACCACGCAAGGGCAGGGACTCACCCAGCCACAGGGCAGCCGCCACGGCAGCGAACACGCCCTCCATCGACAGGATGATGGCTGCATGGGCAGGCCGGGCATGCTGCAGGGCAATCGCCTGCAAGCTGAAACCCACTCCGACCGAAAGCACGCCCGCATAGAGGAGTGCCGGTCCGGCGCCGAGAATTCCGGACCAGCTGACCGGTTCCAGCAGCAGTGCCGCTAGCAGACTGATGACCGCACAGGTAACGAACTGGATAAGAGCCAGCCGTAGCGGATCATGTTTCTTGGCCAGATGTCCCATCAGCAATACATGCAGTGCCCAACAGAATGCGCCGGCCAGCTGCAGCCAGTCGCCGCTGGCAATCCGCAGTCCGTCCTCCACGCTGAGCAGGTAGAGTCCGGCCAGGGCCAGCAGTGCACCCAGCCAGGTTCCGGCAGCCGGATGATGGCCGATCAGCAGGCCCAGCAGCGGCACCATGAGGACATACATGCCGGTAATGAAGCCCGCATGGGAGACGCTGGTCAGCAGAAGTCCCGTCTGCTGCAGGTTGATGCCGGCGGTCACCAGTACGCCCAGCAGCATGCCGCCAGCAAGCAGGCGCGGAGCGAAAAACGGCAGTTGCACGATGCCGGCGTGACGGCGGTATAGCAGGAAAGGCAGGATCACCAGAGCGCCCATGGCAAAACGCAAGCCTGAAAACAGCAAGGGACCGGTGCTGTCCATGCCCATGCGTTGTGCCACCAACGCACTTCCCCAGATCATGGCGACCAGCAGCATCAGCAGGTTGGTTTGCAATGTTTTTTTTGCCATTTATGGGCCTGGATCAAGGAATTTTTGATATTCGCTATTAGTCTTGTACTGTATTGGGCCATCGTATAAGGTAAATGCTCATACCAACAAACGATAGACCGGATAACTGGACGGGACAGGTTTTTTATTTCATGGCCGCTTACGACATTCTGATTGCTGACGATCATCCCTTGTTTCGCAGTGCATTGCAGCAGGCCCTCACCATCGCGCTGGGTGAAAACGTGCGCCTGGTCGAGGCCGAGAGCATTGCCCAGCTGGAAGCGCGGCTGGTGGAGAAGTCCGACTGGGATCTGGTGCTGCTCGACCTGAACATGCCGGGCGCCCACGGCTTTTCCGGCTTGGTGCTGCTGCGTGGCCAGTATCCGCAAATTCCGGTGGTAATGATTTCCGCCCAGGAAGAGTCCGCCATCATGCACCGTTCCCGTGAGTTCGGTGCCAGCGGTTTCATTCCCAAGTCCAGTTCGCTGGAGCAGATCCAGCAGGCGGTACAGGCGATCCTGGATGGTGATGACTGGTGGCCGGTGCAGATGGACCAGGACCCGGTCATGACCGAGGAAGAGAAGGCCGCCAGTGAAGGCCTGGCCAGTCTCACGCCACAGCAGTTCCGCGTGCTGACCATGGTCTGTGACGGCCTGCTGAACAAGCAGATCGCCTACGACCTGAACGTGTCCGAGGCCACCGTCAAGGCGCACGTCACCGCCATCTTCCGCAAGCTCAACGTGCGTACCCGTACCCAGGCTGCACTCCTGCTACAGCAGATGGAATCCATTCCGCAGAACGCCTGAACGACATGACCTCCCCGTTCAAGGGTAAAACCGGCTGGCGCCGCATAGCCAATGCTGCCGGTTACTCCATGGATGGCCTGAAAGCCGCTTTCACTTCGGAAGCGGCTTTTCGCCAACTGGTCATTCTGAATCTGGTGCTGATTCCCGCAAGTTTCTTTTTCTCTGTCACCGCCGTCGAGCGGGCAATGCTGATTGCAGTTTGTCTGCTGTCGCTAATCATCGAGCTGTTCAACTCGGCCATCGAGGCGGTGGTTGACCGTGTCTCTCTTGAACGCCACCCCTTGTCGAAGAATGCCAAGGACATGGGCAGCGCAGCCCAGCTGATCGGCATGAGCATGATTGCCATTGTCTGGACGCTAATCCTGCTGGGGTGACTGGCGGTATTTTGTACGAATAAATTCGCACCTACAGGGCGGTTGGTTTTGTTTGCGTACGTGCATCCATACTCTTGGCTGTAGGTGCGAATTTATTCGCACAGAGTGTATCTGATATGTTTTCTGAAGACGGATGGATAAGTTCAAGCCGGCAAGGCTTGTGTTTGGGCTACTCCCGCGCGGCCGTCACGCCGGCCAGGGTGTGGAACGAGGTGTCCTTGGCCGTCAGCAGAAAATCCTGCATGAAAGCGGCATCAAGCATGTCGGTACGCACAGCGGCGTACAGGGTCGAGAACAGCCCCTTGCTGCCAAGTCGTTTGGCACTGACATACCCCTTGCTGCTGTATTCATGCAGCGCCCAGTTGGGCAGACAGCAGACGCCACGGCCACTGGCCACCAGCTGCATCATCATGATGGTCAGCTCGGAGGTGCGCACACTCAGCGGCTCCACATCGGCCGGATCCAGAAAGTGGTTGAACACATCCAGCCGGTCACGCTCCACCGGATAGGTGATCAGCACCTCGCCGGCCAGATCCTGCGGTTCAATATGGCTTTTTTCCGCCAGCGGATGCTGGTTGGCAACCGCCAGCAATGCTTCATAGGCAAACAGCGGAATGTAGCTGATGCCCGGCAGTTCAATCGGGTCGGCAGTGACCACCAGATCCAGATCGCCGCGGGCCAGGGCGGGCAGGGGGGCAAAGGCGAAACCGGAAGCCAGGTCCAGTTCCACCTCCGGCCAGGCTTCGCGGAACTGGTCGATGGTCGGCATCAACCACTGGAAACAGCTGTGGCACTCGATGGCCATGTGCAAGCGACCGGCACTGCCGCCCTGCAGGCGGGTCATGTCACGCTCGGCGGCACGCATCAGCGGCAGCACCTCATCCGCCAGCTTCAACAGGCGCAAGCCGGCGCTGGAAAAGCGGATCGGCCGGGTCTTGCGTACAAACAGCTGCATGCCCAGCCGTTCCTCCAGTTCGCGGAACTGGTGGGACAATGCCGACTGGGTCAGATGCAGACGCTCGGCCGCATCGACCATGCTATCGGCATCGCGCAGGGCGATCAGGGTCTTCAGGTGTCGGATTTCAAGCATGTTTTTGGTTTCTATTTTTGGTGTTCCGGATTCTGGTTTAGGGTGCTTATCGATGTGGCTTGGCAAGGCCCGTCGTCATTGTCGGGCTTGTCGCTGCAATCTCCAATGGCCAGGAGGTCACCGCGTCAAGCGCGGCGATGACGGTTGACGGCGACGATTGTTGGTGATGAGGGTTAGTGGTGATGACGTTAGCAACTACAAAGAAAAATACCACAGCAACATGAAAAAACCTAAAGACAAGCGTTAAATCTTTGAGTTTGTTTCACTTCGTTCGCGCCGCCACAATGACCACCTCGAAACCAAGGAGGTGCCCCATGGCATTAGCACACAATCTCGGCTTCCCGCGCATTGGCGGCGACCGTGAACTGAAGAAAGCCGTAGAAGCCTATTGGAAAGGCGACATCACCCAGCAGCAACTGCAGCAAACCGGCCGTGAGTTGCGCGCCAAGCACTGGCAGCTGCAAAAGGATGCCGGTATCGAACTGCTTCCGGTGGGCGACTTTGCCTGGTACGACCAAGTACTGACCCACAGCCTGACTTTCGGTGCCATTCCCGAGCGTTTTCTGCAGGGAGGCGAGCAGCCGACACTGGATACATTGTTTGCCATCGCCCGTGGCGTGGTGGAAAGCAGTTGCTGTGACGGTGTGCATGCCCAGGAAATGACCAAGTGGTTCGACACCAACTACCACTATCTGGTACCGGAGCTGACCTCCGGCCAGCAGTTCAGCCTGAGCTGGACCGAGCTGTTCGACGAAGTGGATGAGGCACTGGCCCTGGGCCACAAGGTCAAGCCGGTCATCATCGGCCCGCTGACCTGGTTGTGGCTGGCGAAGGAGAAAGAGGAAGGCTTCAACCGCCTCGACTTGCTGGAGCGCCTGTTGCCGGTGTATGGACAAATCTTGCGCAAGCTGAACAACCAGGGCGTGGAATGGGTGCAGATTGACGAACCGATTCTGGGGCTGGACCTGCCGCAAGAGTGGAAGAGCGCTTTCGAGCGTGCCTACCACCTGCTGCAGGCCGAGCCGGGCAAGAAGCTGATTGCCACCTACTTCTCCGGTCTGGACGACAACCTGGGGCTGGCCGCCAACCTGCCGGTGGATGGCCTGCACATCGACCTGGTCCGTGCGCCCGAGCAATACCCGACCATCCTTGACCGCCTGCCGGCCTATAAAGTGCTATCGCTTGGCGTGGTCAACGGCCGCAATGTCTGGCGTGCCGATCTGGAAAAGGTTCTTGAAACCCTGAATCACGCCCATGAACGCCTGGGTGACCGTCTGTGGATCGCACCATCTTGCTCGCTGCTACACAGCCCGGTCGATCTGGCCCGTGAAGACCAGCTGGATGATGAACTGAAAAGCTGGCTGGCGTTTGCCGTGCAGAAGTGTGAGGAAGTGGCCATTCTCGCCGAGATGGTCAACAATCCGCACAGCGCAAAAGTGCAGGCGGCGCTGGAGCAAAGCCGTCAGATGCAGGCCAGCCGTGTTGCCTCGCCGCGCATCCACAAGCCGCAGGTACAGGAACGTCTGGCCGCCATCAGCAGCCAGGACAGTCAGCGCAATTCTCCGTTTGCCGAGCGCATCAAGCTGCAGCGCGAGCGCCTCAATCTGCCGCTGTTTCCGACCACCACCATCGGCTCCTTTCCGCAGACTGCCGAGATTCGCGCAGCCCGTCAGGGCCTGCGTCAGGGCAAGCTGAGCAAGGCGCAGTACAGGGAAGCCATGCAGGAGCAGATCCGTCTGGCGGTCGAAGTGCAGGAGGAGCTGGGGCTAGACGTGCTGGTACACGGCGAAGCCGAGCGCAACGACATGGTCGAGTACTTTGCCGAGCAGCTGGACGGCTATCTGTTCACCCGCTTCGGCTGGGTGCAAAGCTATGGCTCACGCTGCGTGAAGCCGGCGGTGATCTACGGTGATATTTCCCGCCCCGAAGCCATGACCGTGGAGTGGATTGCCTATGCCCAGCAGCAGACCGGCAAGATCATGAAAGGCATGCTGACCGGCCCGGTGACCATGCTGATGTGGTCCTTTCCGCGCGAGGACCTGAGTCGCAAGCAGCAGGCGCAGCAACTGGCGCTGGCGATTCGTGACGAGGTGGTGGATCTGGAAGCTGCCGGCATCAAGATCATCCAGATCGACGAGGCCGCCTTCCGCGAAGGTTTGCCGTTGCGCCGTGCTGACTGGAAAGCGTATCTGGACTGGGCCACCGAAGCCTTCCGTCTGACCGCCAGTGGTGTGCGTGATGAAACCCAGATCCATACCCACATGTGTTATAGCGAGTTCAACGACGTGATCGCCGCCATTGCCGCCATGGATGCCGACGTGATCACCATCGAGACCTCACGCTCGCAAATGGAACTGCTCGATGCCTTCGAGAACTTCCACTACCCGAACGACATCGGCCCCGGCGTGTACGACATCCACTCGCCACGGGTGCCGGGGCACGAGGAAATGGCCAACCTGCTGCGCAAGGCTGCTCAGCGCCTGCCAGTGGAACAGCTATGGGCCAACCCCGACTGCGGCCTGAAAACCCGTGGCTGGGCGGAGACCAGAGCTGCACTGGAACACATGGTCAAGGCAGCACGGCAGCTGCGCGAAGAATACGCCACGGAGGTGTAAGGGAAAGGCAGGGATGCCGACTATTCACCGTCTGGATTTCAGGCAAAACAAAGGCGCTTCCGCATGGAGGCGCCTTTGTCATTATGGATGCTGCGACTACGCGCAGCATGACAGTGAAGATGGGCCCAGTCCCAGTGTTGCTGTCGGAATTCCGGCCATGCTGCTGGACACTCTCTGTCATTCTGCGTTTTGCGTAGCAAGATCGCAGAATCCATCCTTGGCTGTGCCGTGCATCCTGTTACACCAATGGGTGCTATGACTGCGCGCAGCATGACAGCAATGGAAACGGGCGTTACAACTTCGCACGGCACAGCCGGTTGCGTGATAAGGGATCCTGCGGTTCAGGCCAGTCCCTGATCCTTCATGGCCTGTTGCACAGCCGGATCGGTCTTCATGCGTTCCATGAAGCGGGCCAGGTTGGACAGCCCGCTCAGATCCACCTCGACAAAACCGGCCCAGAGTCCGGTGACAAACAGGTAGGCATCCGCGATCGAGCGGGTACCGGTCAGCCAGTCGCAGCCTTCCAGCTGTCTGTCGATCTGCTCGTAGTAAACACGTACCCGCTGGCGGGCATTGGTTTTGGTCTGCTCGATGACTGCTTCATCGCCCAGGTAAGCGGTTGCGCCAAACAGCGGCGTGTAGGCCGGGTGCATGTCGGAGTTGATCAGGCCCAGCCACATGTTGGTGGCGGCACGCTCTTCGAGCGTGGTGCCCAGCAGGTTGGCTGCCGGGTTGCTGTCGGCAATGTAGTGCAGGATGGCATTGTTCTGGGTCAGCACGAGGTCTCCATCCACCAGGATCGGCACTTTGCCGTTGGGGCTGAGGCGGCGGATGGCATCGGTGGCCATCTGCTCACGTTCGAGCATTTCCAGTTCGAAAGGAATCTGTGCCCACAGCAGGCAGATATGGTCGGCCAGTGCGCACGAGCCGGTAAAACTGTAGAGTTTCATGATGTCTCTCCTTTTACCTTGTTGACCCCTGCATTGTCTGCCTCGCCCGTCGGATTGGCAAGGAGTTCCCCGGGCGTGCTCAGGGCTATAAAGGGATCGTTCATAAAGGGGGCAGGCACATTTAGTTAAATGCACCTGACTCCTTATGGCGTTTATGGAGGCGGGAGCCTGCCTTGACAGCCATGGGTGACGATGGCTAGATGCTCTGGAATGTCATTTCTCTCGAGCAAAAGGATGGACCATGAAATCACGTGCTGCTGTTGCATTTGCGCCGGGTGAACCGCTGCAAATTGTCGAAGTGGATGTGGAGCCGCCCAGGGCCGGCGAGGTGCTGGTCAAGATCACCCATACCGGCGTTTGTCATACCGATGCCTTCACCCTGTCCGGTGCGGATCCGGAAGGCGTATTCCCCGCGATTCTGGGGCATGAGGGTGCCGGTATCGTGATCGAAGTGGGCGAGGGCGTGACCAGCGTCAAACCCGGTGATCATGTCATCCCGCTGTATACCGCCGAATGCGGCGAGTGCCTGTTCTGTACCTCGGGCAAGACCAACCTCTGTGTGGCGGTGCGTGCCACCCAGGGCAAGGGACTGATGCCGGACGGCACCACCCGCTTTTCCTATAATGGCGAGCCGATCTATCACTACATGGGCTGCTCGACGTTCAGTGAATACACGGTGGTGGCGGAGGTGTCACTGGCCAAGATCAACCCCGAGGCCAACCCCGAACAGGTGTGTCTGCTGGGCTGTGGCGTGACCACCGGCATCGGTGCGGTGCACAACACGGCCAAGGTACAGGAAGGCGATAGCGTGGCGGTGTTCGGGCTGGGCGGTATCGGCCTGGCGGTGATCCAGGGTGCGCGCCAGGCAGGTGCCGGTCGCATCATCGCGATCGACCTGAACCCGGACAAGTTCGAGCTGGCGCGTCAGTTCGGCGCCACCGATTGCATCAACCCCGGGGATCATGACCAACCGATCCAGGAAGTGATTGTCGAGATGACCGGCTGGGGTGTGGATCACTCCTTCGAGTGTATCGGCAACGTCGAGGTGATGCGTGCGGCGCTGGAGTGTGCCCACCGTGGCTGGGGCCAGTCGGTGATTATCGGCGTGGCCGGTGCCGGGCAGGAAATTTCCACCCGTCCGTTCCAGCTGGTTACCGGGCGGACCTGGAAGGGTACCGCCTTCGGCGGCGTGAAAGGCCGCAGCCAACTACCGGGCATGGTGGAAGATGCCATGCAGGGCAGGATCGAGCTGAAGCCCTTTGTCACCCACACCATGGGGCTGGAGGACATCAACAAGGCATTCGACCTGATGCATGAGGGCAAGTCGATTCGCTCGGTTGTGCATTTTGGGTAAGTTTTTTTTGCACTGCGGTGTGAGGGTGACAGGCGAAACACTACCTCAGGCTGACGCTACCCGTGCCATTAAAATGGCCCGGGCGGCCGATGCCTGACTTCGGTCTCGCCTGCCACCCGATATGCCTTGTGCGGGCGGAGGGGTTTGGCCCGGCTGGGCCGGGTTGCTGTCGCGGCGCCAGGGTTGTGGTTGGGTGCAGGTATCATCCCGTGGTTGGGTATCGGTTGACAGATATCGTCACACACGGTGAATACCGCCATCGTCTGACGGATAGCAGCCGTTAGCCGACGGATACCGTTACTACCGGACAGGTGTCGTCATCGCACGATAGATGTCGTTATTACATGGCAGATGTCATTATTGCACGGTGTAGATATCGCCATCACCCGACTTGATCGGGTGATCTCTCGCAAGGTTGCCCATGAATCGGGAGATTACCGGGTCAAGCCCGGTAATGACGGAGAAGTGTGGTGCCCTGTTGGCTGTGTAGGTGCGAATTCATTCGCACGGGGCGCTCAGATCATTGTTTCAGGGGAATAAGTTCGTATCCAAAAAAGGAGAGATCATCAATGGAACGTATTGAACGTCATGCATGTTTCGGTGGCTGGCAGGAAGTTTGGCAGCACGAATCGGCAAGTCTTGGCTGCACGGTCAACTTTGGCGTCTATCTGCCGCCGGCAGCGGCCGAAAGAAAATGTCCGGTGCTGTACTGGTTGTCAGGCCTGACCTGCAATGAGCAGAACTTCATCACCAAGGCCGGTGCCCAGCAATATGCAGCCGAACACGGACTGATCCTGGTGGCACCGGATACCAGCCCGCGTGGCGATGCTGTGGCCAACGATGAAACCTATGATCTGGGGCAGGGCGCAGGCTTCTACGTCAATGCCACGCAACAGCCCTGGGCTGCGCATTACCGCATGTACGACTACGTGCTCGAAGAGCTGCCACAGCTGGTCGAGCAGCATTTTCCGGCCACCGATGCCCGCGGCATCAGCGGACATTCCATGGGTGGCCACGGCGCGCTGGTACTGGTGCTGAAGAACCCTGGCCGTTACCGCAGCGTGTCGGCATTTGCTCCCATCGTTGCGCCCAGCCAGGTGCCCTGGGGCGAGAAGGCGTTTAGCGCCTATCTGGGCGACGAGCGCAGTAGCTGGCTGGAATACGACGCAGTCCACCTGCTCGGCAAGGCGCAGGAAAAGCTGCACCTGCTGGTGGATCAGGGTCTGGCTGATAATTTCCTGGAAGGACAGCTGCGTACCTCGTTGCTGGAGCAAGCCTGCAGCCAGGCCGGTCATCCGGCCACCATCCGTTACCAGGAAGGTTACGATCACAGCTACTACTTCATCGCGTCCTTCATCGGCGAGCATATCGCCCATCACGCCACGGCACTGCAGGGCTGATCTGTATCGCCGGTTGGAGATCACCCGATCAAGTCGGGTGAAGACGGTATCTACCGAGTGATGACGGTATCTGCCGGATGGTGGTGGCTTTCAACAAGACTGCCTCCGCAGCCCACGTCGTCACCGTGCTTGACACGGTGACCTCCCGACCCATGCCGCTGGCTGGAGATCACCCGATCAGGTCGGGTGATGACGATGTCTTCCGGGTGATGACGGTATCTGCCGGGTGGTGATGGCTTTCAACAGGACCGCCCCCCCAATTCACGTCAGCCCCGTGCTTGATACGGTGATCTCCCGACCCATATCGCTGGACTGAAGCGGCCTGGACATTGTTTGCGGATAATGACGGTTTTGGCTGAACCGGAATCCGTACATTCATCCCCGCGCATGAACTCCACCCGTCATGCTGCACTAAGTCACAGCATCCAGCGTCAGGGGCAGTTGCGTGCCTTGCGGAAGCCGGCCCGTCTGGCCTGCTCCTCGCTGTCGAAAGGCACCGCATTGCGCGGGCTGACATCTGGGTAGTTGGGACAATGCGGCAGGTGATAGATCCTGCTGTTGCGATTGCCCTTGACCCGGACATCGACAGCCTTGCTTGCCTGTCGCGTGGCTGTTGCGGCGAGTACGCGCAGGCCTTCGCCGGAGTTCCTGTGCTTCAGCGTCCAGCGGCGCTCGCCGGTAACAAAAGGGTTATCCTGCCCGGTGATGGCGCGAATCCGGCGGTTACGCTCCAGCTCCCAGTCCGTGACCGGATGGCTGCGGTCCCACTGCATGAACAGCTGCTGTTGTTGCTGCGACATGCGCAGGTTGTAGCGGTCATGCATGTAGAAATTGACCCGGGCGACCATGCCGCGTGCCTCGCGCCTCGGCTCGAATACACGACCCTTGAAGTCGGTACGGCTAGCGCAGCCGCCATACATGGCCGGTGCATTGGGGGCCGGGCCGAAGCGGAAGCTGGAGCGGTCGGCATTGACCTCGCCGATGATGGGTGCAAGGTTGTGCATGTCCGCTTCGATCAGGCTGAACAAGGGATCGTTTTCGGTACAGTTCTTGCGGCCACCCTGTTGCCAGCACTTGCGCTGCCGGCCAAACCAGCTGGCCGGCACAATGTGTTCCCATTCGATACGCCGTGCCCGCTGCGGCTGGGCGCGGGTCACGTAGCCGCAACTGGCCAGATCCACCCGGCCGCCGCTGGCCCCGGTCCACTGCCACTGGCAGCCACAGTAGAGCGTACCGGCGCCACCACGCAGGTGCTGGTCGAAATACACATGCTCGCGCAACAGCAGCTTGGCATCCTGGAAGTTGAGCGGTCCCGGCCAGCTGGCCGCGGACAGGTTGCCGGCGACCAGCAGCAGAACCAGCCACAGCAGCCGGATGAAAAAAGAGGGAGTCATGGGTGTCTGCATGCCGATTCGGGTTGTGACCAGTGTGGTTCGTTGATCAACCCGCATGACGTATGGAGCTGACCGGGCAAGTCACTAGCGCAGCATGATGGAGCCGCCATCGGCCATCAGTGTCTGGCCCGTCATGTAGGCAGCGGCATCACTGAGCAGGAAGGCCACCACGGGGGCAATATCATGCTCCGGGTCTCCCAGCCGGCCCAGCGGAATGCCCGTCAGCACCTGCTGGTACTGTTCCGGGTCGGCTTTGGCCCATTCCTCAATGCCGGGAGTCAGCGCAATGGGAGAGACCAGATTGACACGGATGCCGTCGGCGGCCCACTCGTTGGCGGCGACCCGGGACAGTCCGCGAATGGCTTCCTTGGCCGCCGCGTAGGTGGCCTGGGTGGGCTGGCCCTTCAAGCCTGCGCCCGAGGCAAAGTTCACGATGGAGCCCCTGGTCCTCTTCAGCTCAGGCCAGGCGGCCCGCATCAGGTTGAAGGTGGCGAACAGGCCGGTGCCCAGCGACAGCTCCCACATCTCCCGGGTGGTTTCCAGAATGGGTGCCTGACGGGAGGCATGGGCATTGTTGACCAGCCCGTGCAGCGCGCCAAATTGTTCCACCGCAGCCTGCACAATGATTTCCGCGCTTTCCGGCAGGGCAATGTCCTGACACAGGTAGGCGGCCCGCTCATGGCCGTCCAGGGAGGCCAGTACGGCTTCGCCCTGTTCCTGCTCAACGATATCCACTACCAGAACGGATGCACCCTGGCGAAGCAGATGCTGGACAATGCCGCGCCCGATGCCGCCGGCACCGCCGGTGACAATCACGCTTTTCTGTTGCAGGGATGACATGTTGTTGACCTCGCTAACGATCGGAATGTACAGGCACTCTAAAGCAGGTTGCCGGCCGGCTCAACCGGTAGCGGGTGGACAGTGGAGGCAGCTGGATGTTCAGCTGCCGGCAGCGGGATAGACAATCCGGTTGTCGGCCTGGACCCGGGCAAAGGGCGTCAGCTGCGCCGGGGTGACCCGGTCGCCGATGATGTGCAGGACCTGCTCGCCAGCGGCCAGCAGGTAGTCGGCGATGATGCGCCGGTGGCAACGCCACCAGACGGCTTCGGCACACATGATCGCGCAGCGCTGCTGCTGACCAAGCTCCCGTAGCTGCATCAGTGCCCGAGCGAACTCCGCTTGCAGGGCCCAGTCGGCGTAATGATGAAATCCGTCGTTTTCCCAGCCGGCATTGGTTGCTTCGGCCACCCCGGGTTGTACGCCGCGACGGCCACCCAGATCCGGCAGATGCCGGTAGTCGATACCATGACGGGCCAGCTCTTCCGGCAGGCTGGCCTGGTTGAACTGCGGATTGTGACGCGAGCGTGGAAAGGTGCGCACGTCCACCAGCAGGGCAATGTCGTTACCCGTGAGCACCTCGATGAATTCCTCCAGCGTCTGCGATGCATGGCCGAGGGTGTAGTAGGGCAGGCGTGCGCAGGCGGTCTCATACATGGCGCGTACCTCTGTTCAAGCAGGGAAGGTGGCTAGGGAAGAGCAGGACGGTTGCGAGTTTACGCGTGTGCTCATCCGGTTTTAGCATTGGCAAAAAGCATTGGCCAACACCAGTCGATTAAGAAAGTTGATTAAGCCGATATGAATTCTCATATGTTTTTCATGAGCTTTTTCCATTACATTCCGACGACCGCCATTTTGCGGGACCGATGGAATGGAATACTAATTCAAGGTAACGAAATCACAATGCATTTCAAAAGGGATACATACATGAAAAAACTGACCGTGCTGGCGCTGGGCATTACCTTCGCCTCTGCAGCCATGGCTGCACAGCAGCGCAACGAGCCGATTCA
>ERZ1032915.20-NODE-20-length-42204-cov-9.159577_pt1 | contig 42204 bp, 41 predicted proteins | sample MGYA00517090_ERZ1032915 | MGnify/ENA primary metagenome ERZ1032915 (study PRJEB33719, sample SAMN04261607) | wastewater metagenome | biome: rural village; feature: latrine urine exit; material: soil | place: El Salvador | collected 2013-01-14 ...
GTCTCAATCATTGAGGCACTGCAGAAATCACCACACCTGAGCCCCCTGCAGCTGATTGTCCGCTGGCAGGGCACGGAACAGGGCCAGCTGCTGCGCGCGCTGGCCGAAAAGGAATGGCTGATCAACAGCGATAACCTTGAACAACAATTCATCGACACCATTAGTTGCTTATCAGGCAAACAGCGCGAACAGAAAATCAGTCAGCTGATCAGCCAGGCCCGCACCCGGGAACTCAGCAGCGACGAGAAGCAACAACTTAATCAACTGCTTGCACAAAAACACGGCAAGCCACTGGCAACTGGCAAACACTGACCCGTATCGCCTATAATGGTCAGCTTGTTTTCCGCCGGTCCAGGCCACGTTTGGATAGGGTACTATGTCCGCTACAGCACAACAGCAATCCCGTTTGAAAGAACTTATCGCCCTTGGGCGTGAGCAGGGTTACCTGACGTACTCCGAGGTCAATGACCACCTGCCGGAAGACATTTCCGATCCGGAACAGGTCGAAGACATCATCGGCATGATCAACGACATGGGCATCAGCGTCTTTGAAACCGCCCCGGATGCCGATGAAATCCTGCTTTCCGAAGATGCCGACACGGACGAAGCCGCCGCCGAAGAGGCCGCTGCCGCCCTGGCTGCCGTGGAAACCGATATCGGCCGCACCACCGACCCGGTCCGCATGTACATGCGTGAAATGGGCACCGTCGACCTGCTGACCCGCGAAGGCGAGATCGAGATCGCCAAGCGCATCGAGGAAGGCATCCGTGACGTCATGCATGCCATGGCGCACTTCCCCGGCACCGTTGACAGCGTGCTGGCCGAATTCAAGCGAATCACCGAAGAGAACGGACGGCTGACCGACGTGTTCGGCGGCTATATCGACCCGGACGACAGCATTCCCGAGCCGGCCACCACCCCCGACGACACCCCGTCACCTTCGGCCAAAAGCAAGAAGGACGAGGACAAGGGCGACGACGAGGACGACGAGGAAGAGGAAAACGGCGACGAAGAGGAAGAAGAGGAGAACACCGACGGCGGTCCCGATCCTGAAGAGGCCCGTCAGCGCTTCGGTGCGATCGAAGATCAGCTGGAAGCCGCCAACAAGCTGATGGCCCGCTACCGTCGCAGTACCAAGAGCGTCACCGGCGCACTGGACAACCTGGGCACCCTGTTCATGCCCATCAAGCTGGCACCCAAGCTGTATGACAGCCTGGTCGAGCAGGTACGCGGCACACTGCTGCAGGTTCGCGCCCAGGAGCGCGCCATCATGCAGCTCTGTGTGCGCGATGCCGGCATGCCGCGCGCCGACTTCCTCAAGCTGTTCCCCGGCAACGAGACCAATCTGGAATGGGCCCCCAAGCTGGCCCAGGGCAAAGCCAAGTACGCCGCGGCACTGGCCGGGCTGACCGAGGACATCCAGCGCCACCAGAGCATCCTGGTCGAGCTGGAAAGCGAAAGCAAATTGGCGATCGCCGACATCAAGGACATCAACCGCCGCATGTCCATCGGCGAGGCCAAGGCCCGCCGTGCGAAGAAGGAAATGGTCGAGGCCAACCTGCGTCTGGTCATCTCCATTGCCAAGAAGTACACCAACCGCGGCCTGCAGTTCCTCGATCTGATCCAGGAAGGCAACATCGGCCTGATGAAGGCCGTCGACAAGTTCGAATACCGCCGTGGCTACAAGTTCTCCACCTATGCCACCTGGTGGATCCGTCAGGCCATCACCCGCTCCATTGCCGACCAGGCGCGCACCATCCGCATCCCGGTGCACATGATCGAGACGATCAACAAGCTCAACCGCGTATCCCGCCAGATGCTGCAGGAAATGGGCCGCGAGCCGACCCCGGAAGAGCTGGGCGAGCGCATGGAAATGACCGAGGACCGCGTCCGCAAGGTGCTGAAGATCGCCAAGGAGCCGATCTCCATGGAGACCCCCATCGGCGATGACGAAGACTCCCATCTGGGCGACTTCATCGAGGACACCAGCATGCAGTCCCCGGTCGATGTGGCCACCGTGGAAAACCTCAAGGAAGCCACCCGCGACGTGCTGTCCGGCCTGACCGAGCGCGAGGCCAAGGTTCTGCGCATGCGTTTCGGCATCGACATGAACACCGACCACACCCTGGAAGAGGTCGGCAAGCAGTTCGACGTGACCCGCGAGCGCATCCGCCAGATCGAGGCCAAGGCACTGCGCAAGCTGCGCCACCCGTCCCGCAGCGAGCACCTGCGCTCCTTCCTGGACGAATAAGCGTCGCTCCGGCAACGTTGCCAGGCTAACAAGAACCCCGCTCATGATGAGCGGGGTTCTTATTGCTCCAGTCACAATGAGCCTGCAAAGGGCATACAACTTAAGTCTCCCCGCAAGGCATGGACTTGCACCGGCAATGTCTGCAGAATGACCCGCACTTTTGTGCTGGCAGCAGCACAGGCAAGCCTCCCGTTTGCGCCTGCGGCGCAGATCTTACGGGACTTCCCGCTCCGCGGTTCATCCGCGTCATAACAACAACAAAAAGCCTTTATAAAACGTGTCTCCGGTGCAATCGCGCCGGGGATTGTGTGTGCGTGCATCAAACAATTACAAGTTTACGATTATGACTAACACCAGCTATAAAGAGCTTCACCGATCCAGCAGCGAGTTCGCCCGCCGCCAGGACTATCTGGACTACGAACTGTCCATCATGAACCCCAGGCGCTGGGGCATAAACCTACCCTACCGCGACTACCGCTTTGAACTCGAGGACTGGGTTCCGGCCGTCGCCGCCACCATCGGCAAGATCGTCATGGTCGCCGCAGTGGTGGGCGCCTTTGCCGGCCCGCTGGGCCTGTCCGACAGCTTCGTCATCGAGAATGCCCGCTACGAGATGATCATCGCCGCCGTGCTGTTCGTCATCCTCTTCTCGGGCTTCCTCAACCCCCGCGCCAACCTGGCCGGCACCCACGGCCCGCTGATCCCTCTGGTACCACTGATCGTCGCCTCCGGTGGCCACCCCATGGCACTGGGGCTGATGATCGGCGCACTGGGACTGATGCTCGGCGTGTTCCGGGGCGGTAGCCTGCTCGCCCGCCTGACCAGTGACGGCGTTGCCGGGGGACTACTGCTCTACCTGGGCTTCATCGGGGTCACCTCGCAGATCAAATCCCTGTTCAGCTGGGCCGATGGCTTCAACCTGGGCTACATCGCCTTTGTGGTGGTACTGGCCAACGTCATCATGTATGCCTATCTGGAGCATCTGGGCAAGAAATGGCTGGCCATTCCGCTGGGCTGTCTGCTGGCTGGTCTTCTGGCTTATGCCATGGGCGCACCCTTCGAGTTCAGCACCGAGCCCGGCCTGCCCAACATGAACCCGGCCTACTGGTGGGGCGCCGACACCGGCTGGCAGCTGGGCATGCCCGGCTTCGGCGAGTTCATTGCGGTACTGCCCTTTGCCGTGCTGGCGGTTGCCATGTGGTCGCCCGACTTCCTCGGCCACCGCATCTTCCAGAAGATCAACTACCCGCAAACCGCCAAGCGTGTGCTGATGGAAATTGACGACACCATGATGGTCGCATCCGGTCGTCAGGTCGTTGGTACCCTGCTTGGTGGCGGCAACCTGGCCTCGTCCTGGGGTACCTACATGGTGCCCGCCTCCATTGCCCGCCGCCCGATCCCGGCCGGCGCAGTACTGACCGGTGTCCTTTGTATCGGTGCTGCCGTCATTGGCTACCCGATGGACCTGGCCGTATGGCCGCCGGTACTCAGCATTGCGCTGATCGTCGGCGTTTACATTCCGTTGCTGGAAGCCGGCATGCAGATGACCCGTGAGGGCAAGACCTCACAGTCCGCCGCCATCGTGGTGTTCGGCTCCGCACTGGTCAACCCGGTATTCGGCTGGTCACTGACCATGCTGCTGGACAACATGGGCATCATCGGTGACAAGAAGCGCAGCCAGGAGCTGAGCCGCACCGACCGCTGGGGAATCCCTGCCCTCACCTTTGGCGTACTGGTTACGGTAATGCTGATGATCGGCATGCTGCCCGGCATCCCTGCCATGCTGGAATCCTTCCGGGTAACCCACTAAGCCATCGCCTGCAGGCTCCGTGCCTGCAGGCGGCTCTTGTTGCGTCTTTGCCCTGCGCAGGTATAATTGCAGCCTGTTTTGGGCCTATAGCTCAGTTGGTTAGAGCAGGGGACTCATAATCCCTTGGTCGCTGGTTCGAGTCCAGCTGGGCCCACCATACGAATCAAACAGTTAAGCCGCTTCCATTGGGAGCGGCTTTTTTGTTTCTGGTGGTATGTATGCCTGATGTAAGAGCAAAATCATGCAGTAAAGCATTTGCCATAAGCTTTGATACACCCACGCTAGCGATACCTTTGCACACACCAACCAAGCGACCATTGAGATCGTCTATACAATGCTCGAAGAACCGGCTGAGCTTGGCAAGCTACTGCCTACTGCCAGCAGCGCCGAGCAACTCAAAAGCAACCCTAGCTTGCACACATAGGCTGGGATTTTACCGACATTGATATCACACCCGAAGTTGGTAAAGCTCGCAATGTGAAAAGCCGCTTAGCCTTTCTGACCAATACAGCGATGATGTCGTAGTCAGCCTATGCAAAGGCAGTGTACACCTGATCATTTTGCAATACGCTCCATTGAGCACTACCCTGTTGATCCTTACACGGGAGCAAGCCATGACTTCAAGACGCCCTTGGACTGAGCAGCAATTACTAGTCGCCTTAACCCTCTATTGTCGTTTGCGTTTTGGACAGTTTCATCAACACAATCCAGAGATCATCAAATATGCTGCGCTGATCGGTCGAAGCCCAGCTGCACTCGCAATGAAGCTATCTAACATCGCCAGTCTTGACCCTGTAATTACACAGTCAGGACGTAAAGGACTCGATGGTGCCTCCAAGGCAGATCGCAAAATGTGGGATGAAATGAACCAAGACTGGGAAGGTTTCGCCGCGCGTAGTCATGCTGCGATGGCAGCCCTAGAAGAAGCACTCCCGAATGAGAGCGAACCAATAGCTGACTACACAGGCAGCGAGCAAATCGTCAGCACCAAACAGCGTATTGGACAAGGTGTATTCCGCTCCGCCGTGCTAAGTGCCTACAACTACCAATGCTGTATTTCTGGCCTGGCCGTGCCGGAGCTATTAATTGCCAGCCATATTGTTCCATGGAAAAACGATCAAAAAATCGACTTAATCCGCGTAACGGCCTTGCACTATCCGCCCTGCACGACAAAGCTTTTGATGTGGGATTGTTATCTATCGACAATAACTACCGAGTAGTTATCTCCCCTGTTCTTGCCAATCTTGATGATCCATTTCTACAGGAAAGCCTTTGGGGGTTTCATGGAAAAGAAATCAGCCTACCAACAAAATTCGCGCCCGATGATGAATTTTTACGTATACATTTTGAAACCATATTCATCGCACACGACACCCATACAACGACCCAGTAAAAACCACTCACAATAAAACTGTCTCAGGAATCTACTCCTGCGGTTGACATCCCAGAAACAAAAAACCCCGCTTGCTCAAGCGGGGTTCGGTACAGACTACACATCATCAAAACGGAAAATCATCATCACTCGGCGGTGGTGTCTGGTCGAAATCACCCCAGCCACCAGCCGTATCCTGGCTCTCGGTACCGCCGGACAGTTTTTCAATCCGCCAGGCGGTCAGGCTGACAAAGCAACGCTCCAGCTTGCCTGGCGGGGTCCACAGGCGACCACCCAGATCAAAGGCCACCTTCACCTCGTCACCCTTGCGGTAGTTGTCCAGCATGTTGCATCTGTCCTTGATGAATTCCAGCGCCACATAGTTGGGGTAGCTGGGGTTTTCCCCTTCGCCGGTCAGCTTGACGACGAACTCACGCTTGGTGAAGTTGTTTTGTCCGTAGGTACGGGTTTCGTCGATGCTGTGAATTTCGCCCTGAATTTCAAAACTTGCCATAACTCTCTCTGGTATCCGCTGCGGTTGTCATGAACGGGCAACCATACCATAAACAGGGCCGGCTTCGACCCGCCTAGCTGCTGCCGACTCGGGCCTTCCAGCGTTCGGCAAGAAGCACGCCGGCAATGATGATGCCGCCACCCAGCCAGTGGTGCAGTTCGATGCGCTCGCCCAGGGTAATGGCGGCAATCAGCACGCTGAGCACGGGCATCAGGTTGAAGAACAGGGACACGCGGCTGGGGCCCATCAGGCGCACGCCATGCATCCAGGCCAGTGGCGCCACTATGGATGCAGCCACGCAGGCATAGGCCACCAGCGGGATGTTTTCCACGTTGAGTCCGGTTTTGGGCTGCAGCAGAAATAGCGGAAACTGCACCGCAATGGCCACCAGCATCTGCAGGTAGAGCATCTGCAAAGCAGGAATGGCCACCGGCCAGTGCTTGAGCAGGGTGCTGTACAGCGCATAGGAAGCCACCGCCAGTACCATCAACAGGTCGCCACGGTTCATGCCCTGTTCCAGCAGATAGCCGGGCTGCCCGCCGGTCACCACCAACAGCACGCCGACAAAGGCGGTTGCCGCTCCAATCACTGCCGCCATGTTGAGCCGCTGCCCGAGCACCAGCATGGCCAGCAACAGGGACATGGCCGGTATCAGGGCCTGGATGATGCCGATATTGGAGGCGCTGGTGTATTCGGCCGCGAAGTACATCAGGGTCTGGAACATGGCCATGCCCAGGGTGCCCATGATGAAGATCCTGCCCAGCGCGGGCCGGATGACCTGCCAGTTGCGCAGGGTCTGGCGCAGCACGAAGGGCGTCAGCAGGAGGCCGGCAAACAGCCAGCGGTAAAAGCCGATTTCAGTAGGCTCGATGCTGTCTGCCGACATTTTGGTAATGACGGTATTGCCGGCCCAGGAAAGCACGGCCAGCATCGGAAAGATGTAATGCATGGAAACCCCTGGATTGGTATTGCCACCATTAAAGGGGTCAGGTCCATTTAATTAAATGGACCTGACCCCTTTGATGCTTTACCTGTTTTGGTCATCAGCAGCTGTAGTACAGCTCGTACTCCAGCGGATGCACAAAGGTGCGCACGCGCAGATCCTCGGCAGACTTCAGCTCGATGTAGGCATCGATGAAGTCGTTGCTGAACACGCCGCCGCGCAACAGGAAGTCGCGATCCTCGTCCAGCGCTTCCAGTGCCTCCTTGAGGCTGCTGCACACCTGCGGGATGTGGCGTGACTCTTCCGGTGGCAGGTCGTAGAGGTTCTTGTCAGCCGGATCACCGGGATGGATGCGGTTCTGGATGCCGTCCAGTCCGGCCATCAGCAGCGCGGTAAAAGCCAGGTAGGGGTTGGCGGACGGGTCCGGGAAACGCGCCTCGATGCGGCGGCCACGGGGGCTGCTGTTGTAGGGGATGCGGATCGCCGCCGAGCGGTTGCGCGCCGAGTAGGCCAGCATGACCGGCGCCTCGAAGCCCGGCACCAGACGCTTGTAGGAGTTGGTGGACGGGTTGGTCAGGGCGTTGAGCGCCTTGGCATGCTTGATGATGCCGCCAATGAAGTAGAGCGCGACATCTGACAGGCCGGAATAGCCCTCGCCGGCAAAGATATTCTTGCCGTCGGCGGTGATCGACATGTGCACGTGCATGCCGGAACCGTTGTCACCGTGCAGCGGCTTGGGCATGAAGGTGGCGGTACGGCCATAGGCATCCGCCACGTTGCGTACCACATACTTGAGGGTCTGCACTTCGTCGGCCTTGGTGACCAGGGTGTTGAAGCGTACGCCGATCTCGTTCTGGCCGGCGGTGGCCACTTCGTGGTGATGCACCTCCACCTGCTGGCCCATTTCCTCCAGGGCGTTGCACATGGCGGTACGGATCTCGTGGTCCGGATCGTTGGGTGCCACCGGCATGTAGCCGCCGCGCACACCGATGCGGTGGCCGCGGTTGCCGCCTTCCAGCTCGGCGTCGCTGCTCCAGGCTGCCTGCGCGGAGTGGATCTTGAACATGGCGCCGGACATGTCCGCCTTGTACTGCACCTGGTCGAAGATGAAGAACTCGGGTTCCGGCCCCACCCAGAAGCTGTCGCCGATGCCGGTCGCCTTCAGGTAGTCTTCGGCGCGCTGGGCCAGCGCCCGCGGGTCACGGTCGTAACCCTGCATGGTGGACGGCTCGATCACGTCACACTTCAGGATCAGGGTCCGCTCCTCGGTGAAAGGGTCGAGTACCGCGCTGTCATCATCCGGCAGCAGCAGCATGTCGGAGACCTCGATGCCTTTCCAGCCCGGCATGGAGGAACCATCGAACATGGCGCCCTGCTCAAAGAAATCCTCGTCCAGATCACGGGCAGGCAGGGTCAGGTGATGTTGTTGGCCGCGAATGTCGGTAAAACGCAGGTCGATCCATTTCACTTTGTGCTGTTCTATCAATTCAAGCGACTTCAACATCGGGGTCTCCAAAACGGCTATTGGCCCGCAAACGGCCGGGCTTTAATCGTGATATTCTGGACTCTGAAGCGGGCAAACACCAGAGGCAAGCGGCGAAACGTGCAAGTTCCGGTCCGGTACTCCCTCAAGAATGGCAAGCAGCGTGCGCGCGCAACAAATCCGTGCAGGAGGTTCATCATGCGTTTTTCATGGCTATTGCTGGCCGGCATCCTGATATCGGCCGCACAGGCTGCCGAGGTCTATCAGTACATCGATGAGCACGGCAACCGCGTATTCACCGACAAGCCGCCACAGCATGTGGATGCCAGCGAGGTGAAGCTGCCGGAGGTCAACCGTACCCAGATGCCGTCGGTCAGCCCGCAACCGGAATCGACTCCGGCGGCAGAAGCGCAGACCGTGACCAGCCAGCCGTATGAGCTGCTGGAAATCACCGGCCTGCCTGCCGATGGTGCCATCCGCGCCAACGATGGCAGCTTCCAGGTACAGGTCAGCGCCCGGCCCCGCCTGGCCATGCGCCACCGGCTGCAGCTACTGGTGGATGGCCAGCCCCACGGTGCGCCGATCCGTAGCCTGATCCTGCCGGCAATCAATCTGGATCGCGGCGAGCATGAGATTTCCGTGCAGGTGCTGTCTGGCGACAAGGTGATCCAGCAGAGCGCTGGCCGGACCGTCAACATCCTGCGTACCCATATCAACGCTCCGGCACGGCGCGCCCGCTAATGACCCGCTGGCTGTTTGCGCTGTGGCTGGGCATGGTCCTGGCTGGCCCCGCCTGCGCGCAGATCTACAGCTATGTGGATGCCAACGGGCAGACGGTTTTCACTGACCGGCCGCCGGCCGCCGCGGGCAATACCGAAGTGGAGCTGCAGCCGACCAACCGCATGCCGGCGGCCCAGCGTCTGGTCCGGCTCAAGCCGCCCGAAGAAGTCACCCGACAACTGGCACCACCTCCGCCCGCCTATCAGCAGCTGCAGCTGCTTCGCCCGCAAGCGGATGAAACCCTGCGCAATACAGGTCGCACGATCGAGATCAAGGTTGCCAGCACACCGGAACTGCTGCCCGGCCATGGCTACCAGCTGTGGCTGGATGGCAAGCCCTACGGCAAGCCCGGCCGCAATGCCGTCTGGCAGGCAGACGAAGTGGACCGTGGCAGCCACCAGTTGCAGGTGCGGATTGTGGATGCGCAGGGCAACCAGCTGCTCGAGTCCGGCCGGATCACCGTGCACATGCACCAGACCAGTCTGGCCCAGAAGCGCCATGTGCGACCCTGCCAGGATGACGACTACGGAGTCCGCCCGGAATGCCCGCTGGCCGACAAGCCGGAAAAGGAAAAGCGCAGCTGGCTGATACCCTGGCGCTGGTAGCCTGTCTTGCTGGCTCCCGGGTTTGCCGTTTCTGGAAATATGTAAAATTCCGACACAGCCTGTTGGCTCCATGGTGCAAGGTTCGGTGCTGCGTATCATCGACCGGTGCGTCCCTCAGCCTTACTGGGCAGATTCTTCATCTTGCCTGACAGATTCCTCATCTGAGCTAGCGCATTTCCCGTCATCACCCGGCATCGACCGGGTAATCTCCATCCGGCCAGAGCTGTTCTGAAGGAGATCACCGCATCAAGTGCGGTGATGACAGGAAATGTGCTTGGTGATGACGGGAAATGTGCCAGATGATGATGGGAAACATGCCTGGTGATAACAGAAAACATGCCGGGTAATGACGGAAAGCATGCCAGGGAATGCTTCGCTAGCTCCGCAGTGCATAACAGGCCAAAATACACGACATGCAAGACCATCACTTTGACGACTTGGCGGTGCGCTTTGCGCAAAAGATCTATGGCAACAACAAGGGTGCCATCCGCCTGGCTGTGTTGCAGGCCGATCTACAGGAAATCCTGTCACCCCGCCCGCTGCGCATTCTGGATATTGGTGCCGGACTGGGTCATATGGCGCTCTGGCTGGCCCGCCAGGGGCATCAGCTGACCCTTGTCGAGCCCAGCGCCCCCATGCTGCAGGAAGCCCGTGCCGCTTTTGCCGAAGCCGGCCTGGTAGCGCATTTTCTGCATGCCGACTGGCAACAGCTGGCGGCCAGCCGCCCCGAACCCTTTGACCTGATCCTCTGCCATGCCGTGCTGGAATGGCTGGCCGAGCCCGCCGCCCTGCTGGCTGCGCTGAAGCCCATGCTGACGGAAGATGGCTGGCTGTCGCTGGCGTTCTACAACAAGGATGCACTGGTGCTGCACAACCTGATCAAGGGCAATCTGCGCAAGCTGGCCAGACAGCGTTTTGCCGGGGATGACGGCAGTCTGACGCCGCAGCAGCCGCTGGATCCCCACGAGATTGAACGGATTCTGGGCAGCCATGGCTGGCAAATCGGGATACGCAGCGGCATCCGCGTGTTTCACGACTACATGCAACCGCAGTTCCGACAGAAGATTGCCGATGCGGAACTGGTCGCTACCGAGCTGGGATACCGCCGACACCCGACGCTTGGCCCGCTCGGCCGCTATCTGCACTGGCTGTGCCGGCCGGACGCGGGCCTGCAAGGCTGACAACGGGCCTGCAGGCACAAGAGCAAGGGGTCACTTCACCAGCAGCACGTCACAGGGCGGATTTTCCAGGAAGTGCTGGGCCAGGCTGCCCAGCAGTGCGTCGGCCATTTCGCCACGTCCGTGCTTGCCCAGCGCCAGCAGTTGCGGCTGATGTTCGGCAATGGCCGCAGCCAGGCAATCGTGTAGCTCGCCATGCAGCAGTTCGTGACTGATGGTCGCGCCCTGCTCCGGCATCTTGGCCTGCTCATCGGCAATCAGCTGGGCAAACAGTTCGGCCTGCCATTCGTGCTCGTCGGTGCTGCAGCCGTGCACCTGGGCCTGCTCCTGTACGTGCACGGCATGGATTCGTGCATCGCCGGCCAGCAGCTCGCGCGCCCTGTGCAGGGCGTTGCAGGCACACAGGGAGTAATCCATCGGCACCAGCGCTCGGGCATAAGGCCACAGCTGTTGGTCCACCGCCAACAGCACGGCAGCCGTACTCTGCTGCAGGACCCGCTCCAGGGTGGTTCCGGCAAAGTACAGGGACGAGTCCTGGTGATGATCGCCCATTACCAGCAGATCCACCGAGTGGGCCTTTTGCCGGGCGACAATGGTTTGTGCCGGCCGGCCGGTAACCAGCACCAGCTCGGCCTCTTGCCGCAATTCCTCCAGCTGGCTGCCGATCAGCCCGGCAGCCACGTTCCGGTTGTGCTCCAGCACCTCCGCAGGCAGGTGGTTTTCCTGCACATGCAGTACGCTCAGGCGTGCGCCATGCTGGTGAACCAGCTGCACCGCACGCCGCAGGGCCAGATGTGCATGCTCGCTCAGGTCATGCGCCACCATGATGTGTCGCATGTCAGCGGGCCGCCTCCAGCGCCTGGCTCAGGTCGGCCAGGATGTCATCGATATGCTCGATGCCGATGGACAGGCGAATCAGGTCCTGTGTCACACCGGCTTTGGCTGCTTCTTCTACCGATAGTTGACGGTGAGTGGTGCTGGCCGGGTGACAGGCCAGGGTCTTGGCGTCACCGATGTTGACCAGGCGGTAGATCATCTGCAGGGCATCAATGAAGCGCCCGCCGGCTTCCTGGCCGCCCTTGATGCCGAAGCTGAGGATGGAGGAAGGCACGCCGCCATAGTATTTCTGCGCCAGCGCATGCTCGGGATGATCCGGCAGGCCGGCAAAGTTGACCCATTCCACCATCGGATGCGCCTGCAGGAATTCGGCCACTTTCTGGGCGTTTTCGCAGTGGCGCTCCATGCGCAGCGACAGGGTTTCCATGCCCTGCATGATCAGGAAGGCGTTGAACGGTGACAGCGCCGCACCCATGTTGCGCAGCGGTACCACACGGCAACGGCCGATGAAGGCAGCCGGACCGAAGGCCTCAGTGTAGACCACACCGTGATAGGACACGTCCGGCGTGTTCAGCAGCGGGAAGCGCTCCTTGTGCTCGGCCCAGGGGAATTTGCCCGAGTCGACAATGGCACCGGCAATGGTGGTGCCGTGACCGCCGATGTATTTGGTCAGCGCATGGATCACGATATCCGCGCCGTACTCGATGGGCCGGCACAGGGCGGGCGAGGCGACGGTGTTATCCACGATCAGCGGCACGCCATGACGATGGGCCGCCTCGGCCAGCGCCTCGATATCCACCAGCGCACTGGACGGGTTGCCGATGCTCTCGCAGAACACCGCCTTGGTCTTGTCGTCGATCAGCGCTTCCAGCGCGGCGATATCGTCGTGGGCGGCAAAGCGCACCTCGATGCCCTGGCGCGGCAGGGTATGCGCGAACAGGTTGTAGGTGCCGCCATACAGCTTGGAAACGGAAACGATGTTGTCGCCCACCTCGGCCAGTGCCTGGATGCTCATGGTGATGGCTGCCATGCCGGAAGCCACTGCCAGCGCGGCCACACCGCCCTCCATGGCAGCAAGGCGCTGCTCCAGCACATCATTGGTCGGGTTCATGATGCGTGTGTAGATGTTGCCCGGCACCTTGAGGTCGAACAGGTCGGCACCGTGCTGGGTGTCATCGAAAGTATAGGAGGTGGTCTGATAGATGGGAACCGCCGCGGATTTGGTGGCGGGATCCGACTTGTAACCGGCGTGGATGGCTAGGGTTTCCAGTTTCATGGCTGCTCTCTATGTTGCGCTGTAGGGAAATACCTTCAAGCATGACGCTGCGGTCGCGGACGGTCAAGGGATCCGCCCGATACCGGCCCCTTCTTGCCGGCAATCAGGAGAACCGTGAAAGAGACGGTTACGGGGTCGCGCTCAAGGCCAATGGGCTTTACAATGGCGGCCTCGTTTTTCTCGCCTTGCAGTAAGGGTCCGTCATGCCGGTTCAGGGTTTGTTGTTGGTCAACCTGGGTTCGCCCCGTTCCACCTCGGTGGAGGATGTACGCCAGTACCTCAACCAGTTTCTGATGGACCCGCACGTGGTCGACCTGCCCTGGCCGATACGCCGCCTGCTGATCAGCCTGATCCTGATCAAGCGGCCTGCCGAATCCGCCGAAGCCTATGAGCAGATCTGGTGGCCGGAAGGTTCGCCACTCATCGTCTACGGCGAGCGCCTGCGTGATGCCGTCCGCGAACTCTGGCCCTACGGCCCCGTGGAGCTGGGTATGCGCTATGCACAGCCATCCATCGAATCGGCACTGCTCCGCCTGGCCGAACAGGGTGCCAAGACCGTGTTGCTGGCACCGCTGTATCCGCAATTTGCCGACAGCACCACCACCACCGCCATCCAGGAAACCTATCGGGTCATCAGCAAGCACAACCTGCCGCTGAAGCTGCGCATCCTGCCGCCCTTCTATGAGGACAGTGCCTACATCCAGGCCCTGGTGACCAGTGCGCGACCAACGCTGGAGCAGGGCTTCGATCATCTGCTGTTGAGCTTCCACGGCCTGCCGGAGCGCCACCTGGAAAAGCTGGACCCGGCCAGAAAGCATTGCCTGCAATCTGCCGACTGCTGCCAAACCGCACCGGAACAGGTGCTGGCCACCTGCTATCGTGCCCAGTGCATGCGCACTGCGGAACGCTTTGCCGAAGCCGCCGGACTGCGGCCCGGCCAGTGGTCGGTATCCTTCCAGTCGCGCATGGGCCGCGCCAAGTGGATCGAGCCCTATACCGAGTCGCTGCTGGACGAGCTCGCCCACCAGGGCGTCCGCAAGCTGCTGGTCATGTCGCCGGCGTTTGTGGCCGACTGCGTGGAAACCCTGGAAGAACTGGGTATCCGCGGGCGCGAACAGTTCCTTGCCGCCGGTGGCCGGGAGCTGCAGCTGATCCCCTGCCTGAACGACCATCCCGCCTGGGTGCAGGCACTGGCCGAGCTGTGCGAAAGCCACCGGCTCGGCTAACCGCGAAACCCTGACTGCACGGCTGCCGGACACACCGCTCCGCACGTCGGATTTACCGTCACAACCGGCAAACATTTTACTCCCTGACAAGCTATTGCGCTTTCTGCATACATCGCTATGCTAGGCACATATCCCATCACGAGGCTTTCATCACTCTTGGACAGCACGACATCGATTCTCCGGTTTTCGCTGGATGGCTTTGAAGCCGCCCGTTTCGCCAATATGTGCGGCCAGTACGACGAGCACCTGCGCCAGATCGAGCGCTACATGCACGTCACCATCCGCAACCGGGGCGAGCACTTTGAGCTGCTGGGAGAGGAGGAGGCCATCCACAGGGCCGAGGCCTTTCTGCGCAATCTGTATCGCGAAGCCAAGCTGCGCGACCTGACCCCGGATGACATCCATCTGCTGTTGCAGGAAACCGGCATGCAGCCGGCAGCCGACGCGGACAGCGACGAAGAACAGCCATCCGCAACCTCCGGCGTGGTCCTGCATACCCGCAAAAAGGTCATTCGTCCACGCGGGAACAACCAGCAGGGCTACGTGCGCTCCATCCAGAAATACGACATCAACTTTGGCGTGGGCCCGGCCGGTACCGGCAAGACCTACCTGGCGGTGGCCTGTGCGGTGGATGCCCTGGAAAGGGGCAACATCGAGCGCATCCTGCTGGTACGCCCTGCCGTCGAGGCCGGCGAGAAGCTGGGCTTCCTGCCCGGCGACCTGAGCCAGAAGATCGACCCCTACCTGCGCCCGCTCTACGACGCCCTGTACGAGATGCTCGGCTACGAGCAGGTCAACCGCCTGATCGAGCGCCAGGTCATCGAGGTCGCTCCGCTGGCCTACATGCGCGGCCGCACGCTCAACAACAGTTTCATCATCCTCGATGAAAGCCAGAACACCACCATGGCGCAGATGAAGATGTTCCTGACCCGCATCGGCTTCGGCTCCACAGCGGTGATCACCGGTGACATCACCCAGATCGACCTGCCCCGTGGCACCCGCTCCGGGCTCAAGCATGTGCTCAATGTCCTCAAGGATGTGCAGGAAATCGGTTTCACCTGGTTCCAGCCTTCGGACGTGGTGCGCCACCCGCTGGTACAACGCATCATCGAGGCCTACGACACCTTTGAAGCGCAGCAGGCAGACGCCACGGAAAGCAGCCATGAGGCTTGAGCTGGACCTGCAACTGGCCAGCCAGGCTGCAGACCTGCCGGCAGCAACCGACTTCGAGCTCTGGTGCAAGACCGCCCTGCAGGAGCGCAAGGAGGATGCCGAGCTGACCATCCGCATCGTGGATGAAGAGGAAGGCCGCCAGCTCAACCACGACTGGCGTGGCAAGGACCAGGCAACCAATGTGCTGTCCTTCGTGGCCGAGGTGCCACCCGGCATCCTCGACATCCCGCTACTGGGCGACCTGGTGATCTGCGCGCCGGTGGTTGTCCGTGAGGCGGCCGAGCAGGGCAAGAGCCTGCAGGCCCACTGGGCGCATCTGGTGATCCACGGTTGCCTGCACCTGCTGGGCCATGACCATATCGAAGAGGACGAGGCCGAAGCCATGGAGGCCCTTGAGCGGCAGCTGCTGGCCGGACTCGGCTACCCCGACCCCTATTCTGAACACGAACGAACGGAATGACACAGATCATGAGCGAAGATTACCCGAGTGGCGGGCACAGGTCCTGGCTGGACAAGCTCGCACAGGCCTTCAACCAGGAACCCAAGACCCGTCAGGAACTCTTTGCCCTGTTGCGCGAGGCGAACCGCAACAATCTGCTGGATGACGATGCCCTGGGCATTGTCGAGGGCGCCATGGAAATCGACGAGCTCAAGGTTCGCGACATCATGATCCCGCGCTCGCAGATGATCTGCATCCAGGTCGACCAGACTCCAGAGGAGTTCCTGCCCGCCGTCATCGAGGCGGCCCATTCCCGTTACCCGGTCATCGGCGAGAACACCGACGAGGTGCTGGGCATCCTGCTGGCCAAGGACCTGCTGCCGCTGATCCTCGATCGGCCGGACAACTTCAGCCTGCGCCAACTGCTGCGTCCCTGCATGTTCGTGCCCGAGTCCAAGCGCCTGAACGTGTTGCTCAAGGAGTTCCGCGCCAATCACAACCACATGGCTGTCGTGATTGACGAATACGGTGGCGTGGATGGTCTGGTCACCATCGAGGACGTGCTCGAACAGATCGTCGGCGATATCGAGGACGAACACGACAACGACGACGACAACTTCATCCGCACGCTGCCCACCGGCGACTTTGTCGTCAAGGCGCTGACCCCGGTGGAGGATTTCAACGAATTCTTCAAGAGCGGCTTTTCCGAGGACGAATACGACACCATCGGCGGCGTGGTGATGAGCGCCTTTGGCCATCTGCCCAAGCGCAATGAAACCATCGAACTGGAACAATGGCGTTTTCGGGTGGTCAATTCGGACAGCCGGCGACTGCACCTGTTGCGGGTCAGCAAGGTCCGCTGACCGCTCCGTCGCAGACGTATCCGCCGGTCAGGCAGGACAGTCCGGCCGGCACCCGCCACCCTTCCCGTCCGCACCAGCCGCCCGTATAGGAAGTACCTGTTGCCAAAGATTCTGCACAACCGCTGGTTCCAGCCGCTTCTGGCCCTGCTGGGCGGCGTTCTGATCACCCTGTCACTGGCGCCTTTCAACCTCTGGCCGCTGGCCCCGGCCGCCTGCGGCCTGCTGTACCTGCTGCTGCAGAAAACCGACAGCCGCCAGGCGCTGCGCATTGGCTGGCTGTTCGGCTTTGGCCTGTTCCTGTCCGGTGCCAGCTGGGTCTATGTGAGCATCCATGATTACGGCTCGGCCCCACCGCCGCTAGCCGGCTTCCTGACCCTGCTGTTCGTTGCCGCGCTGGCCTGCTTCCATGCTCTGCATGCCTGGGTCTGGGTGCGCTTTGTGCGCCTGCCGGGCCACGCCTTGCTCAACATCCCGGCTTTTGCCGCAACCTGGCTGGCGGCCGATGCCTTTCGCGGCTGGTTCCTGACCGGTTTTCCCTGGCTGTATACCGGCTACAGCCAGCTGGACGGCCCGCTGGCGGGATTGGCTCCGCTGGGTGGTGTCTGGCTGATCAGCTTCGTGCTGGCCATGACCGGCCCGCTGATCGTGCAACTGCTGTGCCGGCAGATGAACCGTCGGCAGACGCTGGCCCGCGCCCTGCTGCTGCCTCTGCTGTGGCTGGGCAGCATGCCCTGGTACCAGCTGGAATGGACCCGTCCGTCCGGACAGCCGCTGTCGGTTGCCGTGTTCCAGGGCAACATCGAACAAAACCTGAAGTGGAATCCCGACCAGCTGGTGGCGCAGCTGGACCTGTACCGTGACATGACCCTGTCCACGCCGGCCAGCGATATCCTGGTCTGGCCGGAAACCGCCGTACCGGTGTTCCAGGACAGCGTCCTGCCCTGGCTGGGTTTCATGCACGATCGCGTCAGCGAGCGTGGCAGCGCACTGATCACCGGAATCCCGGTGCGTCACGTGGATGAAGAGGGCCGGCGCAGTTTCTACAACGGCATCACCGTGTTGGGCGAAGGTGCGGGAAACTATCTCAAGCAGAAGCTGGTGCCCTTTGGCGAATATGTTCCGCTCCAGGACTGGCTGCGCGGCCTGATCGAGTTCTTCGACCTGCCCATGTCCGACTTTGCCCGTGGTCCGGCAAAGCAGTCACCCCTGAATGTACGCGGCCACCGGGTTGCCCCCTACATCTGCTACGAGGTGGTCTATCCGGACTTTGCCGGCAAGCTGGCGGCACAGAGCGACATCCTGCTGACCATCAGCAACGACACCTGGTTCGGCCGTTCCATCGGCCCGCTGCAGCACCTGCAAATGGCGCAGATGCGCGCACTGGAAGCCGGCCGCTGGATGATCCGCGGCACCAACAATGGTGTCAGCGTGTTGATCGATCCCTTCGGCCAGATCACCGCCGAGATCCCACAGTTCGAACAGACGGTGCTGCAGGGCCAGGTGGTGCCCATGCGGGGCCTCACGCCCTACCTGCGCCTCGGCTCCTGGCCGCTGATCCTGCTGTGCGGGCTGATCCTGGCATTCACGCTGTACCAGCGCCGACGCCTGTAAACACGGCCAAGACCGGCCAATGCAACACAGCTGTAGGTACGAATTCATTCGCACACGGGCCCTCACAGCCCGGCGATGCCGGGCCTTGTCCGGATGAATCCGGACCTACAGAAAGCACATGCAATAAGCCTCTGGCAGCGCAGCCATCCCGTCGCGGCGAGCGCCACTCTTGCACGGCCAAGACCGACCAATGCGACACAGCTGTAGGTGCGAATTCATTCGCACACGAGCCCCACAGCCCGGCGCTGCCGGGCCTTGTCCGGATGAATCCGGACCTACAGAAAGCACATGCAATAAGCCTCTGGCAGCGCAGCCATCCCGTCGCGGCGAGCGCCACTCTTGCACGGCCAAGACCGACCAATGCGACACAGCTGTAGGTGCGAATTCATTCGCACACGAGCCCCCACGGCCCGGCGCTGCCGAGCCTTGTCCGGATGAATCCGGACCTACGCTGAACCCATGCCTGATCACCTTACAAGGAACGAATCCGGATTCGCACCTGTCGCGCCGAGCGGCGCTCCTACAGGTCACCAACCGCTCAGGCGGTACCACCCACGGTGATGGTATCGATTTTCAGGGTTGGCTGGCCGACGCCGACCGGCACGGTCTGGCCGGCCTTGCCACACATGCCGACACCGCTGTCCAGCTCCAGGTCATTGCCGACCATGGACACGCCCCGCATGCAGTCCGGCCCGTTGCCGATCAGGGTGGCGCCCTTGACCGGCACGGTGATTTTGCCGTCCTCGATCAGATAGGCTTCGCTGGTGGAGAACACGAACTTGCCACTGGTGATGTCGACCTGACCGCCGCCGAGGCTGGCGCAGTACAGGCCACGCTTCACCGAGCGGACTACCTCTTCCGGATCCGACTCGCCGGCCAGCATGTAGGTATTGGTCATGCGCGGCATGGGCAGGTGCGCGTAGGACTCGCGCCGGCCATTGCCGGTGCTGCTGACCCCGCTCAGGCGCGCATTGAGCTTGTCCTGCATGTAACCGCGCAGGATGCCGTTCTCGATCAGTACCGTGTTCTGCGCCGCCACGCCTTCGTCATCCACAGTCAGGGAGCCGCGACGTCCGGCGATGGTGGCATCATCCACAATGGTGCATAGCGGTGAGGCCACCTGCTGGCCGACCAACCCGCTGTAGTTGGAGCTGCCCTTGCGGTTGAAGTCGCCTTCCAGCCCGTGTCCGACCGCCTCGTGTAACAGTACACCGCTCCAGCCCGGGGCCATGACCACCGGCATACTGCCGGCCGGCGCGGCCACCGCTTCCAGATTGACCAGCGCCTGACGCACGGCCTCGCGCGCATAGTCGTACACCCGGTCATCCTGCAAGAAATAATGGTAGTCGGTACGCCCGCCACCGCCGTAGGTACCGCGCTCACGGCGGCCATTCTGCTCGACGATCACGCTGACGTTGAAGCGCACCATGGGGCGCACATCGGTGGCCAGTTCTCCGTCCAGTCCGGCCACCAGCACGTGCTCCCAGGCACCGACCAGTGCCAGGCTGACCTGGCTGACACGCGGGTCCAGACTGCGGGTGAAGGCATCCACGCTCTTGAGCAGCTCGACCTTTTCCTCGCGGCTCAGCACATGCAGGGGGCTGGTTTTTGCATAGAGAACCGGCTCCTCCCGCATGGACAGGGCCAGCGGCTGCAGCCGTGCACCGCTGCGGGCGATGCTGCGCGAGGCGGCCACCGCCTGATTCAGGGCGGGCAGGTCGATGCTGTTGCTATATGAAAAGCCGGTCTTCTCGCCGGCCATGGCACGCACTCCCACCCCCTGGTCCAGATGGAAGCTGCCCTGCTTGACGATGCCCTCTTCCAGCGACCAGGATTCGCTCATGCGCCGCTGGAAGTACAGGTCGCCGGCATCGATTCCGGAACCGGCCAGCCCGCCCAGCACCTGCTGCAGCTGTTGCATATCCAGACCGTTGTCAAACAGCAGGACCTGTTCGGCAGTGGCTACGGAATCAGTCATGGTCAGCCTCTTGCGCCAGCAGTCCGGGCACATCCATGCGCCGATGCTCCCAGACCGGCATCCGGCAACGCAGCTCGTGCAAGGCTTCCAGGCGCAGGTTGGCAACCAGGCAACCCGGCTCGCTGGCCCGTTCGACGAGAATCTCTCCCCATGGGTCGATGATCATGGAGTGGCCGTAGGTTTCCCTGAGCGCGGAGTGGCGGCCCCCCTGATTGGGGGCCAGCACGAAGCACTGGTTCTCGATGGCACGGGCACGCAGCAGTGCATGCCAGTGCGCCGCACCGGTGACCGCCGTGAAGGCGGAAGGCACCGCCAGCACTTCGGCACCCATGCTACGCAGTGCGGTGAACAGCCCGGGAAAGCGCAAGTCGTAGCACACGCTCAGGCCGAGCCGGCCAACCGGCGTATCCACCACTACCAGTCCATTGCCGGGCTGGTGGGTATCCGATTCGCGATACTGGCCCTGGCTGTCGGCCACGGAGGCATCGAACAGGTGCAGCTTGTCATAACGCACCACCTGCTGACCTTCGCTGTTGTACACCAGACAGGCGACCGTCGGTTTGCCCTGGTTGCCCTGCGCCGGCAACAGCGGCAGGCTGCCGGCCACGATCCACATACCATGTTGCTCAGCCTGGCGTGCCAGCCAGGTCTGGATCGGCCCCTGGCCATCCAGCTCGTTGCGCGCCAGGGACAGCACATCCGGATGCCCCATGGCCGCAAAGTTTTCCGGCAGCACGGCCAGGCGTGCGCCAGCTGCTGCCGCCTCGGCCAGCAAAGTGCCGGCCTGTTGCAGGTTGGCTTCCACATCGGCAGTGGACAGCATCTGGATTACCGCACAGCGGTTACTCATTACAGACTCCTCGTTTAATTCTTGGTCGGCATGGGTAGCGGAAAGGCCATGACATTGCCTGCAGGCGCCTCGCTGATGCTGGCCACGCCGAGGCGCTCCACTTCATCGATGCGAACGATGGCATGCATGGGCACGTAGCTGCGAATGACCCCCTCAAACTGCGCCTTGAGTTTTTCCTCGCTGGGATCAACCACCATCTGAGTGCGTTCGCCAAACACGAACTCCTCTATCTCCAGAAACCCCCACAGGTCGCTCTGGTAAATGGCCTTGGAGTAGATCTCGAACAACTCCCACTCATTAAAAAAAATCACCCTGAAAATCTGTGCATCTTCTTTGCTCATGGCTGGCTCGACCGGCTGAATGGAACGGCTGGCATTTTAGCACAGCAAGGTAGCGACAACCCCTTGTACCGAAACCGCAGGGTCCAAAAAGCACAGGCAGGACACTGGAAAACGGACAGCTGCAAGCAGACCCTGAAAAGCTCATGAAATACTTGCCTTCGCAAATGCGAATCGTTATCATGTGCAGCACTGGCTAATCACCAGTGAGGCAACCCGCAGTCGTGTTTCGATTACGAGTTTCTCCTCATCAGGCTTAACACGGTGTTTGACCCGCTTCGGCGGGTCTTTTTTTGCCTGCAGGAAATGCCGCCAACAAAAAGCCCGGGCAGGATGCTCTCCTGCCCGGGCCTGTTCTGCCGGCCTGCCCTGTATCAGGCAAGCACCTGGTTACTGTTTAGCGCACACCTGCCTGGCGCAGCGCCGCGGGTGTGAATTCGCCGGAACTTGCCACTGCGCTGAACTCGTAGGAATGCCTTTCCTCGTTCTTCATGCCCATGGCCAGGTAGCGTCCGGACTGGATGTCATACAGGGTCTCGAAGGCATACCAGGGTACCTGCTGGGCAAAGTACTGCATGGCATGGGCTTCGGCCACACGCCACAGATTGCCACGGCCATCGTAGTGGTCGATCACGGCTGCCTGCCAGGTGTCCTCGTCGATGTAGAAGTCACGCTTGGCGTAGATGTGGCGCTCGCCATCCTTCAGGGTGGCGGTCACATGCCAGACACGGTGCAGTTCGTAGCGTGGCAGCTCCTGGTTGATGTGGCCGGCCTTGAGGATGTCGCTGTATTTCAGGTTGGGCGAATCCAGGCGGTAGTTGTTATAGGAAATGTACATTTCCTTCTTGCCGTGCAGCTGCCAGTTGTAGCGGTCGGGCGCACCGTTGTACATGTCCAGGTTGTCGGAGGTGCGCAGGCCGTCGGCGGCGGTACCCGGTCCGTCATAGGATACCTGCGGAGCACGGCGCACACGGCGCTGACCGGCGTTGTACAGCCAGGCCGAACGTGGCTCGGCCACCTGGTTGACGGTCTCGTGCACCAGCAGCACGTTACCGGCCAGTCGCGCCGGTGCGGTCACGTTCTGCTTGAAGTAGAACAGGATGCTGCTCGGCTTGCTGGGGTCGTAGTCGCGCAGCTTGTCGGGGAACACGAACTGCTCGTCAAAGTACACTAGCGAATAGGAGCCGTTGGTCTGCGGAGTGGCCTGGGTCACCTTGCGCTTGACGCTGCCGCCACGATAGCGGGTGATGTGGTTCCAGATCACTTCCAGCCCGTTTTGCGGGATCGGGAAAGCGTTGGCCACCTTGAAGTTTTCCAGCCCGTTGCCGCCTTGCACCAGGTTGACCGTAGTCGCGTTGTTGCGGGTTGCGTCGATCACCTCTTGCGGCATGGTCGCCGAACGATGTGTCGGGAAGATGTTCATCTTGTAGGTGTCGGGATAGCGCTTGAACATCGCCTGCTGACCCGGGGTCAGCTTGTCCTTGTACTGCTCCATGTTTTGCGCGGTGATGGTGAACAGCGGCTGCTCACCGGCAAAGGGATCGGACATGAAGCCACGGGCATCCACTGCGGCGGCCGTGGTGGGCAGTCCACCGGTCCACTCGGGAATGCTGCCATCGGCGTTGCCGGCCTTTTCGGCACCAAAGGGAGTCAGGCTGGTACCCAGCTTTGCCGCTTCATCGGCAGACACCGCTGCCATGACACTGGCGGCAAACAGCGACAGGACGAAGGTGGCGCCGGTTTGCATCAAGGTTTTCTGCATTTTCATTTTTTGTCTTCCTGCTAATGCGTAATCAGTCGGTGACCGGTGGCTCTGCCAGCCGGGCCAGCCGTCATTGCAAGGAGCGGGGCATTCTTGCTTCTCGATCGGCAAAATTGCCGCGCCACACTTGCAATGATGTTCTCGGATTGCTCGGTATTCCCTAGAAGTTCACACCAAAGGTCAGCGATACGAAGTCACGGTCCTTGAAGGTGTTGTACCGTCCGCCAAAGAAGTTGGTATAGGACAGGCCCGCGGTATAGGTATGCTTGTAATCCGCATCCAGGCCGACACTGACCGCCTTGGCACCTTCATTGAACAGGCCGTTGGGGCCGTAGCCCTTCACGTCATGCGAGAAGGCCATGTTCGGCTTGAGGTTGATCCCGGCAAACACGTCGCTGTAATCCAGCTGGCCACGCACGCGGTAGCCCCAGGAGTTTTTGGTGACGAAGCCTTTCCAGCCGTTGACTTCTCTTGCAGACGGATTATCCGGAATGATGCTCTTTGGCGAACCAAAGATCGGATCCCGGCCATAAGCCGTCTTGTATTTGCTTTCCAGGCCGCCTACACGTGCATAGCCAATTTCACCAATCAACGTGGCGCGCTCGGCACCCAACACCTGATCAAAGAAATGGGTGAAAGTGGTCTGCAGCTGGGTGATTTCCTTGCGGTTATAGCCTCTGTTGATCTGGCTGGCTCTCGCCAAATAAGCAGGTACATCCGCAGGACCTGCGATATTTGCCACCCCTGCAGTCAACATCAAAGTCATATCCTGGGTATTGACTTGTACAGGCGCATTGGGTCGATAGCTGATCTCTCCCTGCCAGGCAGTACCTGTCGGCAAGGTGGTTGAGAAGCTCAGGCCATACAGGCGGATATCTTCAGGGTAATCCATGAAGTAATTGCCGCGTCCAACCAATACTGCTGCTGGAGCAAGCGGATGAATACCGCCAAGAGCTGGATCGATTGCTCCCATGAATGTCGCACTATCCGCATTCTTTGTGCTCAAGAATGGCATGCGGCTGTGGTAATTCATGAAGTAAGCACCATACTCGGTGTTATCCCCCATCCAGCGCAAGGCCAATCCCCACTGACCGCTATCACCGGGCTTTCTGTCCTTGCCACGCGGAATCATCAAGCCTTCTTGTGATGCCTGAAGCCCAAGTGCCGCCGCGTAAGGCAACACAATCCCCTGAGTGAGTTGCTGGTTCAGGATGTGATATCCATCATTACATCCATCCGCCGCCACATCGGCAGTGGAGAAGAAGGTGCCGCAGTTGTCGACCACGGTCTGCTTCCAGCTCAACTGGTAGAAGGCTTCGGCGGACAATCGATCGGTCAGGCTCTGTGACACATAGAACATGTTGACCGGAATCAGGCCTTCCTTCAGCTCGGCGCCCGGGCGGCGGAAGGCGGACACATCAATCGGGTTGACCGAGTTGATGGAGTTCATGATGAAAGTACTCTCACCCCAGCTGACCACCTGCTTGCCAAGGCGTACGGTGCCCGGCTGATCGCCGATCATGTAGTTGTGGAATACAAAGGCATCCAGGATCTCGGCGCCACGGGTCTTGGCTCCTTCCTTGCGTCCCTTGTTGCTGATGCGGCGCTTGTCCGGATCCGGGTGACGCAGGCTCTGGTCGTGCAGCTTGAAGTCGTACCAGTACTTGCCGCGCACAAACAGGCCGCTGTCCTTGTAGCGCAGCTCCAGGTCGTGCAGACCCTTGAAGATTTTGGAGAAGCTGTCGCCCTTCTTGAAGTTCAGCCGGCCATCATCGCCGGTCTGGGTGAAGCCGGTACCACCGTTGGCGTTACCGATGAATTTCTTGTCCCTTTTGGCGGTGGACCAGCTGGCACCCACCGACAGCGAGCTGTCAAAGGAGCCTTCAATCTCGCCAATGTTGAAGTTGACCGCCATGGCCGGTGCGGCCAGCACGGACGCCAGGCTTACCGCCAAAGGCAACCGGGCCAGCTGCCAGATCTGCTTGCGAGTTGTCATCATCATGCCACTCCGAATGCTTATTTTTCTGATTTTCACGCCACCCTACCCCTGCGGCGTGCTGCTTGCTCTGGACAAAGCCGTTACAGCAACAGCTTCTACCATAATGTAGAACACTTTAGCAGTAGTTGAATGCAGGTACTGTGCCACAAAAGTATATGACCGATATGTTAATTCCGGTCACATTATCTACTGCAGTCTGCAGGATGAAACATTTTGCAATTTGCGATGGATTTGGCATTCCTGGCACAGTCAAATGACTGTTTATACTGAATTTTCAGCAAACCGGGGTTTCTTTTGGTAACAGCCCTGCGCCCTTGGTAACACCAGTCGGAAAGCAGAACGCCCGATGTTTCCCACGGTTATCAACAGAATGCAGGCCGCATACGTTAGTCGCATGCATTACATGGGATCAGCCGGCCAACCAGATCAGGGTGGCCATGCGGCCGGTAACGGCATTGCGCCGGTAGGAATAGAACCGTGGATCGGTCTGCGTGCAGAAGCCGCCGCCATACACCGCATCGACTCCGGTAGCCTCGAGCCGGATCCGGGCCAGCCGGTACAGGTCCGCCAGCCAGTGCCCTGCGCGTCCTGAGGGAACGAAAGCGGCAACAGCTGCAGAGTGCCGGCTAACAAAGGCCTCACGCACCTCCGGCCCCACTTCATAGACCTGCGGCCCGATGGCCGGACCCAGCCAGGCCATGACCTCGCCGGGATCTGTCTGCATCGCTGTCAGCGTCTGCTCCAGCACTCCATCGACCAGGCTGCGCCAGCCGGCATGCGCGGCTGCCACGCAGGTGCCGTCCCGGTCGGTAAAGAGCACCGGCAGGCAGTCGGCAGTCATGATGCTGCAGGCCACGCCCGGGGTGCGGCTCCAGCAGGCATCGGCAGTTGCCACCCGCGCGGGGTTCGCCTCGACCACCTCGACACCGTGCACCTGCTTCAGCCATGCCGGAGTGCAGTCCAGCTGCTGCGCCAGCCAGTCGCGGTTGGCCTGCACCTGCCGCGGGTCATCATCCACGTGATCGCCCAGGTTGAAGGCATCATAGGGGGGCAGACTGTCGCCCATGCTCCGCGTGGTCACGCAGCTGCGGACGTGGTCCGGCGCCGGCCAGTCGGCGGCCAGCCAGTCAAACGGGAGCGTCATGCGCCGAAGTCCCCGGCGTCCTCTTCCAGCAGGTGCAGCAGCCAGTCCATGTCCTCGGGGCGGCCGACCTGCCAGCTGCAACGCTCGCCGGTTTGCGGGTGATCCAGCTCCAGCCGCCAAGCATGCAACGCCTGGCGGGGAAAATCGCGCAGCGCCTCCACCAAGGTAAGGCCGGCCGCCGGCGGGATGCGAAAGCGGCCGCCGTACAACGGATCTCCAACCAGCGGAAAGCCGGCATGGGCCATGTGTACGCGGATCTGGTGAGTGCGGCCGGTTTCCAGCTGCACGCGCACATGGGTGTAGCTGCGGAAGCGCTGCACCACACGGAAGTGGCTGATCGCCTCCTTGCCGCCCTCGTTCACCGCCATTTTCTGGCGCTGCTGCGGATGACGACCGATGGGCGCTTCAATGGTGCCGCCCGAGGTCACCACTCCGCCGACAATGGCTTCATAGGTACGACCCACGGTGCGTGCCTGCAACTGCTCGACCAGGCGGGTATGGGCCAGCAGTGTCTTGGCCACCACCAGGATGCCGGAGGTATCCTTGTCCAGCCGGTGCACGATGCCGGCACGCGGAACCTCGCGCACCTGTGGCGCGTGATGCAAAAGGGCATTGAGCAGAGTGCCGCTGGCATGACCGGCGGCCGGGTGCACCACCAGTCCGGCCGGCTTGTTGATGACCAGCAGGTGCTCATCCTCGTACACCACATCCAGCGGGATGTCCTCGGCCAGCCACTCGCCCTGTGCTTCCTGTTCGGCCACCAGCTCCAGCTGCTCACCACCATATACGCTGTCACGCGGGCGCAGCTGCCGGCCATCGACCGTCAGACAGCCCTCCCGGATCCAGGCGGTCAGCCGCGAGCGGGAAAAGTCGGCGAACAGCTCCGCCGCCACCTGGTCCAGCCGGCGGCCGCCCAGCTCGTCGGGCACCTTCGCACTCAATTCAATCTGTTCTGTTGCTGATGACATATGTTTTCCCGAAACCGGGGAACCATGGCTACCGGTTCCCGCTCATACTGCTTGCAATGGTCTTACTGACTCGTTCCATTCGTCAGTTTCGGCATCCAGGCCACCGGCAAGCGAATCCTTTGGTTTCCAATATCAGGTTGTGGTTAAATGCACACATTTCCCGCACCCTTGTACGGGGAAGCCACTATAACAGGGCAACCAGCAAACTGCTGCTGTCCGGCTGTTTTTTGCCGCCACTCCGGACGGCCCCAATGCCGCTGCAACAGCCACCCGCCCACTTTCTATTTAGGCGAATCAACCATGCGTGTACAGCATCTGCTCTTTTTTGCACTCTTCAGCATTCTGGCTGCCTGCTCGGGCAAGAAGGTTGTCGATGAAAACCTCAGCGAGCGCGAACTTTACGAACAAGCCCAGGTTGACCTCAACAAGAACAACTATTCGGCCGCCATCCGCAAGCTGCGCGCACTGGAATCGCGCTACCCCTTTGGCCGCTATGCCGAGCAGTCCCAGCTGGAGCTGATGTACGCCCATTACAAGAGCCGTGACTATGAGGCGGTCAACGCCACAGCCGATCGCTTCATCCGCCTGCATCCACAGCACGAGAATGCGGACTATGCCTATTACATGAAGGGGCTGTCCGCCTTTGACCAGGACCGCGGCATCCTGGCCCGCTTCCTGCCGCTGGACATGACCCAGCGCGACCCGGGCGCCACCCGCGACTCCTACAACGAGTTCGCCCGCCTGATCAACCGCTTCCCCAACAGCCAGTACGCACCGGACGCCAAGCAGCGCATGATCTATGCCCGCAACCTGCTGGCCGACTACGAAGTGCACGCCGGACGCTACTACCTCAAGCGCAAGGCCTATGTGGCCGCTTTGAACCGCGGCCGTTACATCGTCGAGAACTTCCAGGGCACGCCTGCAGTTCCCGACGGCCTGGCCATCATGGTGGAAAGCTACCGCATCCTGGGCATGGATGATCTGGCGGACAACAGCCTGGAAAGCCTCAAGCTCAACTACCCGGAACACCCGAGCCTGAACCGGCGCGGCAAGAAAGGCCGCTTCAGCGCCAAGTACAAGGAGCCTTCCTCCCGCTCCTGGCTGAACAAGGCCAGCTTCGGCCTGTTCGGCAAGGACAACCGCCTTGAGCAGCCACCACGCGCCACCCAGGCCGACAAGGAGATGCAGCGCCAGCTCAGGGATGCCAAAGACGGCCTGCCCAAGGAAATCCGCAAGGAGCTGCAATAGTTGCAGATGGCGCCGGCTCGCCGGCGCCCGACCCGGTCATTGACCTATATCAAGGGTCGTTGCCGGACGGCTGCACTCTCCTCCCTTGGTCGTAAGTCCCGGCCTTGGTTTTCTACCGGCCATCACGTAGAGTGCTGCCCACTGAGTTTGCATCGGTCGCAGTTGATTCAAGACCTGGCGCAATGGCTGTTTAAGTATCCACGTGAAAGCCCGTCTTTTGCTGCACTTACCCTGAGCTGCCCTTTTGGCTCGACCGCTTCTTTGCAACCAGTGGCAAAAGCGTCCCCGTGACGCGGATTTCACCCAAGATACAAAGGATGCACATTATGTCCACACGCCAGACCGGTACCGTTAAATGGTTCAACGACGAGAAGGGCTTCGGCTTCATCACCCAGGAAAACGGCCCTGACCTGTTCGTACACTTCCGCGCCATCGAAGGCACCGGCTTCAAAACCCTGAAAGAAGGCCAGCAGGTCACTTTCGAAGCGGTGGAAGGCCAAAAAGGCATGCAGGCCGACAAGGTGCAAGCCATCAGCTGATACCCGCCTGCACCCAAAGCCCCTTACACAGGGGCTTTTTTGTGTCTGCAAGTCACGGACGGCCACAAGACAAAACCCGCGCAAAAGGCTAGAATCCGCTGGATTTCCCATGCCGAGGTAGACATGTCCCGACCCCTGCTGCAACCGCAAGGCCAGTTCCCCAAGACCGGACTCATCCGCCGTTTGGCGGCGATGTTCTACGACTTCCTTTTGGTGGTCGCACTGGTCATGGTGGTCACCTGGATCTACCAGCAGGGCGTTCTGCGCCTGATCCATGGCGGCGAGCAGCTCAAGGTCCTGTCCGAAGCCGGGATGCTCGACCAGGACCCGGTCCTGGCCAGCCTGGTGCTGCTGAGCATCTTTGCCTTCTTTGCCAAGTTCTGGACACACAATGGCCAGACCCTGGGCATGCAGGCGTGGAACATCCGCGTGCAGAATCCCGACGGCAGCCGCATCACCCTGATGCAGGCACTGCTGCGCTTTGTCATTGCCATTTTTTCCCTGCTGCTGCTGGGACTGGGTTTCTGGTGGCAACTGTGGAGCAAGGACAAGAACACCTGGCACGACAGCTATTCGGAAACGGTCACCGTCCGCCTACCCAAGGGCGTGCACAAGAAGTAATCCCGCCCGACCACCTCGTACGGGCGACCCTTGTGGGCGTCCCAGCCAAGGCAAGCACAAGGCTTGCCCCTACAAAAACACCTGCCCTTCTGCAAGCAAACTTGCCTGACCAGAGAAGCTCTGCCCCCTGTTCACTGGCGCCACTTGAGCCGCATCGGACAAAAGCCGATAATAGGCGGCTATTTTCTGACCAGTCACCCGCCAACGGAAGCCCCATGAAAGACCACATTCGCCAGCTTGTTCACTCCGCCCTGCAGCAGCTCGTCGCCGACGGCACCCTGCCCGCCGACCTGCAACCCAACATCCAGGTGGAGAACTCACGCGACAAGGCTCATGGTGACTTCGCCAGCAATATCGCCATGATGCTGGCCAAACCCGCCGGCATGAAACCGCGCGACCTTGCGGAAAAGATCCTCACTGCCCTGCCGGCTGACGAGCAGGTCAGCAAGGTGGAAATTGCCGGACCCGGCTTCCTCAATTTTCATCAGAACCACGCCGCACTGGCGCAGCGTCTGGACACCGCCCTGAATGACGACCGGCTGGGCGTGCCTGCTGCCAGCCCGTTGCAGAAGGTGGTTGTGGATCTGTCCTCGCCGAACCTGGCCAAGGAAATGCACGTCGGTCACCTGCGCTCCACCATCATTGGCGATGCCGTGGCACGGGTGCTGGAGTTTCTCGGCCATGAGGTCATCCGCCAGAACCACGTCGGTGACTGGGGCACCCAGTTCGGCATGTTGCTGGCCTTCCTGGAAGAGAACCCGGCAGCACAGCAGCAGGGACTGTCCGACCTGGAGGAATTCTATCGCCAGGCCAAGGAGCGCTTTGACGAAAGCGAGGATTTTGCCAACCGCGCCCGCGAGCTGGTGGTCCAGCTGCAGGCCGGCGACGAAACCTGTCTGCAGCTGTGGCGCAGCTTCAACGAGATCTCCCTGAGCCACTGCCAGGAGGTCTATGACCGCCTGGGCGTGAAGCTCGGCATGGGCGACGTACGTGGTGAAAGCGCCTACAACGATGCCCTGCCCGGCGTGATCGCCACCCTGCAGGAAAAAGGCCTGCTCACCGAGGATCAGGGTGCCCAGTGCGTGTTCATGGAGCAGTTCAAGAACAGCGAGAACGAGCCGCTGCCACTGATCGTGCAAAAGGCCGATGGCGGCTACCTCTATGCCACCACCGACCTGGCTGCGGTGCAGTATCGCCACACGCAATTGAAGGCCGACCGCGTGTTGTACTTCGTCGACCAGCGTCAGGCGCTGCACTTCCAGATGGCCTTTGCCGCTGCCCGTCTGGCCGGCTTTGCCGACGACAGGATGCAGCTGGAGCACATGGGCTTCGGCACCATGAACGGCGCCGACGGCCGCCCGTTCCGTACCCGTGACGGTGGCACCGTCAAGCTGATCGACCTGCTCAACGAAGCCGAGCAGCGCGCCTATGCACTGGTCAAGGAAAAGAACCCGGAGCTGGAAGAGGCCGCGCTCAAGCAGATCGCCCGCGCCGTCGGCATCGGCGCGGTCAAGTACGCCGACCTGAGCAAGCACCGCGCCAGCGACTACAGCTTCAACTTCGACCTGATGCTCAGCTTCGAGGGCAACACCGCGCCCTACATGCTCTATGCCTACACCCGGGTGGCCAGTGTTTTCCGCCGCCTGGAGCAATCCATGGACGACGCCCTGCCCGGCAGCATCCTGCTGCAGGAGCCCGCCGAGCAGGACCTGGCAGCCGCGCTGGCACGCTTCAGCGAGGTGCTCAACAATCTGGCCGACAAGGGCACACCGCATATCCTGTGCACCTATCTGTACGAACTGGCCGGCCTGTTCTCCAGTTTCTATGAACAATGCCCGATCCTGACTGCCGAACAGGAAGAGGTCCGTAACAGCCGCCTGCGCCTGGCCGCACTGGCCGGACGCACGCTGCGCACCGGACTGGATCTGCTCGGCATCAACACCCTGGAGCGCATGTAATCCATGGCAGCACGCAAGAAAGCGGCACCCAGACGGGGCGCCACCCGCTATCAGGAACCGGCACGCAAGCCGGTGCATCCGCTGGTCTGGATCCTCATCGGCCTGATTCTCGGCGTCTTCGTCATGTCCCTGCTCAAGCTGGAGCCGGGCAAGAGCAACATCAAGCGGGAAACCGCAACCAAGCCCGCCGCCCAGGCACAAAAGCCGAAACCGGCCGCCACCTCCAGCGCCAACAAGCCGAAATACGAGTTCTACACACTGCTGCCCGAATCCGAAGTGATCGTGCCGCCCGACGCCCTGCCGGAAAAGGCCCCTCCTCCGCCCAGCGCCCGGGAAGTGGAAGCCAAGCGCAAGGCCGAGGCAGCCCGCGCCCAGGCCATCCTGGATGGCAAGCAGCCGCCACCGGCACCGCCACGCAAGGAAGTGACCCAGTTCTACCTGCAGGCCGGCTCCTTCCCCGAGCGGGAAAAGGCGGAAGCCGTGCGCGCCCGCCTGCTGCTGACCGGCCAGAGCGTCCACATCGAGCCGGGGCAGGTCGCCAACAAGACCTGGTACCGGGTGCTGGTCGGCCCCTTTTCCAGCCGTGAAGAGCTGAACCGCGCCCAGACCCAGCTGGGGCAAAGCGGCTTCACCAACCTGTTGCTGCAACAGCGCAAGGCCCGGATCTAGCCGCCTGCCCGGCCAGTTCCGGAACACAGCTTCGTCGTCACCCGGCTTGACCCGGGTGACCTTCACGTGCGCCGACAAGCCCGACAAGGGCGGCATATGAACGCTCTACGCACATTGCCGCCGGCACCCGCAGCAAGGCGCCAATCAATCTGCAGCCTGCCCTTGAACTTCGCACACCGCATCCCCATCTGCTCTGGGTATTCATCAGATTTCCGGAGACATTCCCTTGACTACAATCGTATCCATCCGCCGCAACGGCAAGGTCGCCATGGGCGGCGATGGCCAGGTTTCACTGGGCAATACCGTCATGAAGGGCAATGCAAAGAAAGTACGCCGCCTGTACAACGGTGAAGTGCTGGCCGGCTTTGCCGGAGCCACTGCCGATGCCTTCACCCTGTTCGAGCGCTTTGAAGGCCAGCTGGAAAGACATCAGGGCCATCTGGTCCGCGCCGCCGTCGAACTGGCCAAGGAGTGGCGCACCGACCGCACCTTGAGCCGCCTGGAAGCCATGCTGGCGGTCGCCAACAAGGACGCCTCGCTGATCATCACCGGCACCGGTGATGTGGTCGAGCCCGAACACGGCCTGATTGCCATGGGTTCCGGCGGCCCCTATGCCCAGGCTGCGGCACTGGCCCTGCTGGAAAATACCGAGCTGGGCGCCCGCGAGATCACCGAAAAAGCGCTCAACATTGCCGGCTCCATCTGTGTGTTCACCAACCAGAACCTGACCATCGAGGAACAGGACAGCGACGTCTGATCCTGCACGGGCGGCCTGCCATTTTTCTTTCACGGCCAGCGCCACTCACCTCTACCGCACCATTTTGAGCCGGTCTATCCAACAGGCCCGACCGGCGGAGACCCGACCATGTCCATGACACCCCGCGAGATCGTCCACGAACTCAACCGCCACATCATCGGCCAGGAAGACGCCAAGCGCGCCGTGGCCATTGCCCTGCGCAACCGCTGGCGCCGCATGCAACTGCCCGAAGAGCTGCGTGCCGAAGTCAGTCCGAAGAACATCCTGATGATCGGCCCGACCGGCGTCGGCAAGACCGAAATCGCCCGCCGCCTAGCCCGTCTCGCCAATGCACCCTTCATCAAGGTCGAGGCGACCAAGTTCACCGAAGTGGGCTATGTGGGCCGCGATGTGGAGTCCATCATCCGCGATCTGGCCGATGCCGCGGTCAAGATGCTGCGCGAGCAGGAAGTGCAGAAACTGCAGCACCGTGCCGAGGATGCCGCCGAGGAGCGCATTCTCGATGCCCTGCTACCGGCCGCCCGCAGCGGCTTTGAAGAGGAAGGCCGCAGCGAGGACAGCGCCACCCGCCAGCTGTTCCGCAAGCGCCTGCGCGAAGGCCAGCTGGACGACAAGGAAATCGATATCGAGGTGTCCGAAGCGCCGCTTGGCGTGGAGATCATGGCTCCGCCCGGCATGGAGGAAATGACCAGCCAGTTGCAGAACCTGTTTTCCGGCATGCACAAGGACCGCAAGAAAAGCCGCAAGATGCGCGTTGCCGATGCCTTCAAGCAGATCCGCGACGAGGAAGCCGCGCGCATGGTCAACGAGGAAGAGCTCAAGACCCGCGCCCTGGAAGCCGTGGAGCAGAACGGCATCGTCTTCATCGACGAAATCGACAAGATCGCCAAGCGCGGCAATGTCGGCGGTGCCGATGTATCCCGCGAGGGCGTGCAGCGCGACCTGCTGCCGCTGATCGAAGGCTGCACCGTCAATACCAAGCTGGGCATGATCAAGACCGACCACATCCTGTTCATCGCCTCCGGCGCCTTCCACCTGAGCAAGCCCAGCGACCTGGTACCCGAACTGCAGGGCCGCCTGCCAATCCGTGTCGAACTCAAGGCACTGACGCCAGAGGATTTCCAGCGTATCCTGCGCGAGCCGCATGCCTCGCTGACCGAGCAATACACCGCCCTGCTGGCTACCGAAGGCCAGGAAATCGGCTTCACCGATGAAGGCATCCAGCGCATTGCCGAAATCGCTTGGCAGGTCAACGAAAAGACCGAAAACATCGGCGCCCGTCGCCTGCACACATTGCTGGAGCGCCTGCTGGAAGAACTCTCCTTCAGCGCCGGCGATGGCACCAGCCAGCCAGTGCAGATCGATGCCGCCTATGTGGATCAGCATCTGGGCGAGCTGGCCAAGGATGAAGACCTGTCGCGCTACATTCTGTAAGCCATATCGCTTTATTCATCCAGCCGTAGGTGCGAATTCATTCGCATACCCGGTTAAAGGGGGCCAGATACATTTTGCAAATGTACCCACCCCCTTTAACGCTGTTTCTTCGCACAGCTGGAAATCTCGTGTAAGCATGTCTGGATGAAGACAAACAAAGCGGGGCATTTTGATTATCATGGTGTCCCGTCACCCGCTTGCAGACCACGGACCCGCACCATGAGAATTCCCAACAAGATCCGCCTCAACACCACCGACCAGCAGCTGGAACTGGGTTATGCCAGCGGCGAGGAGTTCGCCCTGCCGGCCGAGTTCCTGCGCGTGCTGTCCCCTTCTGCCGAAGTGCAGGGACATGGCAATCCGGTGTTGCAGACCGGCAAGCAGTTTGTGCGCCTGACCAATGTGACGGCCGCCGGCAACTATGCGCTCAAGCTGAGCTTCGATGACGGACACGATACCGGCCTCTATACCTGGGACTACCTCTACCAGCTGGGCAGCCGGCAGGAAGAATTGTGGCAGAACTATCTGGAGCAGTTGCGCGCCGCCAACCAGTTCCGCGATCCGAACCAGTCAGCGGTCAAGATCATGCTGTAAGAGCGCCGTTCAGCGCGACGGGGCGGTTTGCCTGTGCAGACACCTTGGTAGCGACCAAGGTCGCTCTTACAGAAAAGGGGCGGGGCACCACTCTCCTTTACAGGAGCGCACAGCCACACCTGTAAGAGCGCAGAACCAGCATCGGTCACTCCCAGCGGATTTCAAGCAGCTGCCAGTCCCTGCCTTCCAGTTGCCACAGGGTATCCACGCGATACAGCTCGGCCCGTTCCGGTACCAGCCCCTGCGCGCCGGTCACGCCCACCCGCGCGCTGCAATGGCCGCGGTCGTAGAAGCCCTGGTCCAGCCGACATTCACGGCCCATCACCAACAAGCCGATCTTCTGGTAGCGCAAAAACGTGCCGGCCATCAGCTGGCGTGCTTGCTGGCGATCCATGCCGTTGCCACCCTGAAAATCCGCATGCAGCAGCTCCATGGCCTTGCCGGTCTGACGGGCAGCCACGGCCTCCTGCAATCGTTGTGCGGCCTCTTCCAGCGCGGACTGTGGATCTTGCCGGCCACAGCCGGACAGCACCAACCCGGCGACCAGCCAGACCGCCCACAAGGCTTTGCGGACCTGCGTTCGATACGCTGCAACCACTCCTTTGCCTCCCCTGACCGTGAATCTGACCTGCGTCATGCCCGAACAAGACAAAGCCGCTGCAGGACAGTAGAATAAGCGCCAATTTATTCAGGGGCAGAACCATGAACGATACTCGCCAGGATTCCACCACCCATTTCGGCTACCAGAGCGTGCCTGAAAGCCAGAAGGCCGACAAGGTGGCCGAGGTGTTCCATTCGGTCGCCTCACGTTACGACCTGATGAACGATGTGCTGTCCGGCGGCATGCACCGGTTGTGGAAGCGCTACACCATCGAGCTGTCCGGCGTGCGTCGCGGCAACCGGGTGCTGGACATTGCCGGTGGTACCGGCGACCTGACACGCAAGTTTTCCAGCCTGGTCGGCCCCGAAGGCCAGGTGGTGCTGGCGGACATCAACGACTCCATGCTCAAGGTCGGCCGCGACCGCCTGCTGGACAAGGGAGTGACCGGCAATGTGCGCTTTGTGCAGGCCGATGCCGAATGCCTACCCTTCCCCGACAATCATTTCGATGTGGTGACCATCGCCTTCGGCCTGCGCAACGTGACGCGCAAGGAAAAGGCCCTGGAGTCCATGCTGCGCGTGCTCAAGCCCGGCGGTCGTCTGTTGATCCTGGAGTTTTCCAAGCCGGGCAACCCGCTGCTGTCCAAGCTGTATGACACCTATTCGTTCAATTTCATGCCGCTGGCCGGCAAGCTGATCACCAACGATGCCGACAGCTACCGCTATCTGGCTGAATCCATCCGCATGCACCCCGACCAGGAAACGCTCAAGGCGATGATGGAAACCGCCGGCTTTGCAGGCGTGACCTTCCACAACATGACCGGCGGCATCGTTGCCCTGCACCGGGGCGTCAAGCCCTGATGCTCCGCTCGCTGCTGCTGGCCGGTATCGACTCCGGCTTCAATGCCCTGCTCCGCATGGATCCGGTCAGCCTGCAACGCATGACCGGCCTGTGCGGCCGGGTGCTGGCCATCCAGGCCCGTGAGCCGGAGTTCGGCCTGCATCTGCTATTTCACGATGAAGGCATCCAGCTGGCATCCACCTGGGATGCTCCCGCCGACTGCACCCTGAGCGCCCCTGTTGCCGAACTCTGGAAGCTGGCCATGGCCCGCGACAAGACCGCCGCCCTGTACCAGCCGGGCATGCAGATCGAGGGAGACAACAATCTGCTGGTGCAGCTGTCGGAAATCCTGCAGGACATGAATATCGACTGGGAATTCCAGCTGGGCCAGTGGCTGGGGCCGGTGGCCGCCGGGCTGATCGGCAGCCATGTGCAGCAACGCAGCCAATGGGCTGCCGCCAGCGTGGAGAGCCTGCACCGGCGCATGCAGGAGTGGCTGGCCGAGGAGTCCCGCCTGCTGGTCGGCCGCAACGAAGCCGAAAGCCGCTTCCAGGAACTGGACCGGCTCAAGCTGCAGCTGGACCGCCTGGAAGCCCGAACCGCCCTGCTAGCCCGGCAGCTGGAGCCTGACACCCAATGAAAGTCCTTGCCGTTCGCCGCCTGTTCCACATTTTCCGGGTTGTCATCCGCTATCGGCTGGACGACTACCTGTTTGCACAGGAACTGCCCTGGTATCTGGCCCTCTGGAAGCGCCTGCTGCCCTGGCGCTGGCTGCGTTCCGGGCCGTCGCAATACAGCCGTGGCGAAGCCGTGCGTCTGGCCCTGGAAGACCTGGGGCCGGTGTTCATCAAGTTTGGCCAGATCCTGTCCACCCGCCGCGACCTGTTGCCACCGGACATGGCCGACGAGCTGGCCCGCCTGCAGGACCAGGTTCCTCCCTTCGCGCCCGCCGATGCCCGCCAACGCATCGAAGCCGAGCTGGGCGGCAGCATCGAACAGCACTTCGCCTGGTTTGACGAGCAGGCCCTGGCTTCCGCCTCCATCGCCCAGGTGCATGCCGCACGGCTGAAAACCGGTGAGGACGTGGTGGTCAAGGTGATCCGCCCCAACCTGCGTCCGGTCATCCGTCAGGATGTGGCCTGGCTGTTCCTGCTGGCACGCATGGCGGAAGCCGTATCCGCCGACGCCCGCCGCCTGCGCCCGGTGGAGGTGGTCAGCGATTACGAAAAGACCATCTACGACGAGCTGGACCTGCTGCGCGAAGCGGCCAACACCAGCCAGCTGGCACGCAACTTCGCTGATTCCACGCTGCTGTATGTACCCAAGATCCACTGGGACCTGTGCCGCGAGAAGGTGCTGGTCATGGAACGCATCTACGGCATTCCGGTCACCGACATGGCGGCGCTGCACGACCAGCGTACCGACCTGAAGAAACTGGCCGAGCGTGGTGTGGAGATCTTCTTCACCCAGGTATTCCGTGACAGTTTCTTCCATGCCGACATGCACCCCGGCAACATCTTCGTCAGCACCCACACACCCTGGGACCCGCAATACATCGCCATTGACTGCGGTATTGTCGGCAGCCTGAACAGCGAGGACCAGGACTATCTGGCGCGCAACCTGCTGGCCTTCTTCCAGCGTGATTACCGCAAGGTGGCACAGCTGCACATCGACTCCGGCTGGGTTCCCTCCAGCACCCGGGTCAACGAGCTGGAAGCCGCCATCCGCACCGTGTGCGAACCGATTTTCGAGAAGCCGCTGAAGGACATCTCCTTTGGCATCCTGCTGCTGCGCCTGTTCCAGACCGCCCGCCGCTTCAACATGGAAGTCCAGCCACAGCTGGTCCTGCTGCAGAAGACCCTGCTCAATATCGAGGGGCTGGGCCGGCAGCTGTATCCGGATCTGGACCTGTGGAGCACGGCCAAACCCTATCTGGAACGCTGGATGCGCCAGCGCTACACGCCGAAGCAGATTGCCAGCCAGCTACAACAGCAAGTGGAAAAACTGCCCCATCTGGCCAGCACATTGCAGCAGCGGCTGGAAGCACCCAGACAGCCCGAACCGCGCAAGAACCGCAGCGACTGGCTGCTTGGCGGCGGCCTATTGCTGGCTGCCCTGCATCAGGGTGTAGCACCCAATAGTGAAGCCTGGCCGGCAGCACTGGCACTGGTGGCCGGCATCTATCTGCTGGCCCGCAAATGACGAGGACACAGAACGCATGACCGCAGATTGGCTCACGCAAATCCAGTGGAACGAGGACGGCCTGGTGCCGGCCATCGCCCAGGACCACCAAAGCGGTCGCATCCTGATGCTGGCCTGGATGAACGCCGAATCCCTGCGCCTGAGCGTGACGGAAGGCCGCGCCATCTACTGGTCGCGCTCCCGGCAGCGGCTGTGGCGCAAGGGCGAGGAATCCGGCCATGTGCAGAAGCTGCACGACATCCGCCTGGACTGCGACGCCGATGCCGTGGTGCTGCTGGTCGAGCAGATCGGCGGCATTGCCTGCCATACCGGCCGGGAAAGCTGCTTCTACCTGAGTCTGCAGGACGGACAATGGGTGGCCGCTGACCCGGTAATAAAGGATCCATCTGACATTTATCAAGGTTCCAGCTCATGACTATGGATACCCTGAACCGCATTGCGCAGGTTCTGGCCGAACGCAAACAGGCTTCCGCCGACAGCTCCTATGTGGCCAGCCTCTATCACAAGGGGCTGAACAAGATTCTGGAGAAGGTCGGCGAAGAAGCCACAGAAACCATTCTGGCCGCCAAGGATGCCGAAACGACTGGCGACAAGCAGGATGTCATCTACGAGACCGCAGACCTGTGGTTTCATAGTATGATCATGCTTTCGGCACTGGACATTCATCCGCAGCAGGTGCTGGATGAGCTGGAACGCCGCTTCGGCACGTCCGGCCATGCAGAAAAGGCTGCACGCAACCCCACTTCTAACTGACACAACAACAGGAAACAATCATGGGCATTAGCATCTGGCAACTTCTAATCGTTCTGCTGATCGTGGTTATGCTGTTCGGCACCAAACGCCTCAAGAACATCGGCGGCGACCTGGGTGGCGCCATCAAGGGCTTCCGCAAGGCCATGGAAGACGAGACCCCGCCTGCCGTGACCAAGAAGGAAGAGGCCGAAGGCCAGGGCCAGACCTACGAGGCGCAAGCCCACAAGGTTGAAGAAGACAAGCAAGCCTGAAGCGGTCCGTTGCCATGTTTGATATCGGCTTTTCCGAGCTGCTGATGGTCGGGCTGGTGGCCTTGCTGGTCATTGGTCCCGATCGCCTGCCTGGTGCCGCGCGCACGGCCGGCTTGCTGTTTGGCCGCTTCAAGCGTGGCTTCACCAGCATCCGCGAGGAGGTGGAGCGGGAAATCGGCATGGACGACATTCGCCGCGACCTGCGCAACGAGGACATCCTGGCCAAGGAGCGCAAGATGCTCGAGGAGGCCTCCGAGGGTGCCAAGGAAATCACCGAATACGCCAACCGCATGGCCCGGGATACTGAAGCACGGCTCAAGCAGTCCCTGCAGCCTTACAGCCCGGACAAGATCGTCAAGGACAGGGATCCGGACGCCGGCAAGCTGGAAAGCCCGACAACCGCAACTGGCACTGACAGCAATGCCGAGGTCACGGAACAGGCCGAAGCCAGGACCGAAAACGACAGCAATAGCAACAGCCAAGACTCTGCCGAGAAGTGATCCGTGAGCGAGCCCCAGTCCCAGTCCGACCATAAGAACATGCCGCTGATTGCGCACCTGACCGAGCTGCGCAGCCGGCTGTTGCGCTCGGTGGTCGCCATACTGCTGATTTTCCTGTGCCTGTTCTACTTTTCCCAGGAAATCTATGCGCTGGTCTCCGCCCCCCTGCGCGCCTACCTGCCGGAAGGCACCAACATGATCGCCACCGGTGTGGCAACGCCGTTCCTGACGCCGTTCAAGCTGACTCTGGTGGTCTCGCTGTTTCTGGCCGTGCCCTACATTCTGGCGCAGATCTGGGGCTTCATCGCTCCGGGACTCTACCAGCACGAGAAACGCATCGCCCTGCCCCTGCTGGGTTCCAGTGTCATCCTGTTCTACAGCGGCATGGCCTTTGCGTACTTCGTGGTGTTCCCCATCATGTTCCACTTCTTTGCCAGCGTTACGCCGGACGGTGTGGACATGATGACCGATATCAACCAGTACCTGGACTTCGTGCTGACCATCTTCTTCGCCTTTGGCGTGGCTTTCGAGATCCCGGTTGCCACCTTCCTGATGGTCTGGGCCGGCGTGGTCAGCGTGGAAACACTGCGCCGCAGCCGTCCCTATGTGATCGCCGGCTGCTTTTTGGTCGGCATGGTGCTGACTCCGCCCGACGTGTTCTCCCAGACTCTGCTGGCCATTCCCATGTGGTTCCTGTTCGAGCTGGGCCTGATCTTCAGCAACATCGTTCAGAAAGAGCGCGAAGCCAAGGCGGCTGCCGAAGAGGTCGGCGAATCCACCGACCTGCCTGCCAGCCGCGACTGAAACCCGTGAACCTGCTGTTGCTGCATCCCGAGGATCTGATCGGCACGGACAGCGCCGTGATCCGTGGCCGTCGCCTGCAGCACCTGCATGAAGTGCACCGCGCAGAGGCAGGCCAGCAGCTACGCGCCGGCCTGCTGGGCGGCGCCATGGGAGAGGCGCTGATCGAGCAGCTGGATGCTCACCAGGCCCTTCTACGCCTCAACCTGAACCAGCCTCCTCCCGCCAAGTTGCCGCTGACCCTGGTGCTGGCCCTGCCGCGCCCGAAAATGCTCAGACGCACTTTGCAGACCATTGCCGCCATGGGCGTGTGCAAGCTGGTGCTGGTCAACAGTTACCGGGTGGAAAAGAGCTTCTGGCAGACCCCCTGGCTGCAGGAACCGGCCATTCGCGAGCAGCTGCTGCTGGGACTGGAGCAGGCCTGCGATACCCTGCTGCCCGAAGTGGTGCTGGAAAAGCGCTTCAAGCCCTTTGTACAGGACCGGCTACCGGCGCTGGCAGCGGACAGCCTGAAGCTGGTGGCGCATCCGGGTGAGTATCCGGAGTGCCCGCGTGCACTGGGCGAGCAGCCGCTGACCCTGGCGGTCGGCCCGGAGGGCGGCTGGATTCCCTATGAGGTGGGGCTGCTGCAAGAGGCCGGCTTTGCCCCCGTGCAGCTGGGACCACGCATCCTGCGGGTCGAGACTGCCGTGCCGGCACTGATTGCCCGGCTGTACTAAGCAGGCATGTAGATACTCTGTTTAGGTGCAAGCTTTTTTATGCTCTGGACTGAATAATTTTGCCGAATCAAATGGAGTATCGTTTTTGATGCAGGCCCAAACACCCATCAGATATTTACGCATCAAGGCGCATTGGGCCTGTATTTTCTTCTTGCCTCGGGCAACGAGTGCCTCTTTGAATGCCTTGGCATTTGGATCATGAATTCCTGCAGCAAGCGAGGGCATAAACAACGCGCTTCGCAGATAGGTATTGCCGGCTTTACTCAAGCGTCCGGGACTGTTGACACTACTGCCTGATTGCGTCTGACGTACACTCA
>ERZ1032915.21-NODE-21-length-39787-cov-9.607520_pt1 | contig 39787 bp, 38 predicted proteins | sample MGYA00517090_ERZ1032915 | MGnify/ENA primary metagenome ERZ1032915 (study PRJEB33719, sample SAMN04261607) | wastewater metagenome | biome: rural village; feature: latrine urine exit; material: soil | place: El Salvador | collected 2013-01-14 ...
TCGCGACCCCAACCTTGGCAAGGTTGTGCTCTACCAACTGAGCTATTCCCGCTTGTCTTGGTGACGGATTCGCATTCTAGAGTTTTTTTTGTGTTTGTCAAGAGGCTGCTTGTTGGCCGGAGGCTTGTTTGCCTGTTGCAGGCCATCGCCTTGCCGCGCTGTCATCACCCGGTCGAGGGCGGGCATTTCCGCTCCCGGTGGCGCGGGCAGGGGAAGCCGCCTCTCAGGTGGCAACGACGGTCGTCTGGCCTCTTAGCTGTTGCTGTTCAGGTGCGAGCGTGCCGCCAGCAGGTATTGCAGCATGGACCACAGGGTCAGGGCGGCAGAGATCAGCAGCAGTACGTAGCCGATGATCACCAGCCAGGTGAAGCCGGGTGGCTGGGACAGCAGGATCAGCAGGGCAGCCATCTGCGCGGCGGTTTTCCACTTGCCGAGGTTGGAGACCGCAACCTTGCCACGGGCGCCCATTTCGGCCATCCATTCGCGCAGGGCGGACACCAGGATCTCGCGGCAGATGATGACCAGCGCCGGCAGGGTCATCAGCAGGTTGTGGTGGGTCTGTGCCAGCAGAACCAGGGCTACGGCAACCAGCAGCTTGTCGGCCACCGGGTCAAGGAAGGCACCAAAGGGGGTGCTCTGGTCCCACTTGCGGGCCAGGTAGCCGTCCAGCCAGTCGGTGACGCTGGCCAGGGCGAAAATGCCGCAGGCCACCCAGTAATGGCCCTTGAACGGCAACAGGTAGACCAGTACCAGTACCGGAATCAGGGCAACACGCATCAGGGTCAGGATATTCGGGATGTTCATGGCAGACAGTGCGTAGTGGTCAGCCCTGGTGCAGGGCCTGGTAGATGGTTTCGGCCAGGGTCTTGCTGATGCCGGGTGTCTTGGCGATTTCGTCCACGCTGGCGCGTGAAAGCTCCTGCAAACCGCCGAAGTAGTTTAACAGTTCCCGGCGACGTTTGGGCCCCACTCCGGAAATTCCCTCCAGGGTGGAGGTGCGCCTGGCCTTGCCGCGCCGGGCGCGGTGTCCGGTGATGGCAAAGCGGTGTGCCTCGTCACGGATCTGCTGGATCAGGTGCAGGGCCTGTGAGTGCTCGTCCAGTTCCAGGATGGTGTCGCTGTCGTTGAGAAACAGGGTTTCCATGCCGGCCTTGCGGGTCACTCCCTTGGCCACACCAATCAGGATGATGCCCGACAGGGCCAGTTCCTGCAGCACTTCACGGGCCATTTGCAGCTGACCCTTGCCGCCGTCGATCAGCAGTACATCGGGCAACTGGCCCTCGCCATCCTGGTGTTTGCTAAAGCGGCGGGTCAGCGCCTGGTGCATGGCGGCATAGTCGTCGCCGGGGGTGATGCCGCTGATGTTGTAGCGGCGATAGTCGTTCTTGCGCGGGCCTTCACGGCCAAACATCACGCAGGAGGCCACGGTTGCCTCCCCCATGGTGTGGCTGATGTCGAAGCATTCGATACGTTCAAGGCTGGTCTGCCCGTCCAGGTCGAGGGCGCCAGCCAGGGCGACAAAGCGCTGCTCGATCTGGCTGTGGCTGCTCAGGCGTGCCTGCAGGGCCTGCTCGGCGTTGGTGATCGCCAGGCGTTGCCAGCGTGCCCGGGTGCCGCGAACCTGATGGCTGATGGTCAGGCTCCTGTCATGCAGCTGCGTGAAGGCTTCGATGAACACCGGCAGATCACTGTGCTGCTGGTTGACGATCAGTTCGTCGGGCAGGTCGCGGGTGCGTCCGGACAGGTAGTACTGACCGAGGAAGGCGTTGAGGATTTCCGCACCATCCTGCTCGATGGCGGTTTTCGGGAAATGGTTCTGACCGCCCAGCACGCGGCCATCACGCACGGAAAGCACGTGCACGCAAGCGCCGCCGGGCAGGGCCAGTGCAGCAATCACGTCCAGGTTGCCATGACCGCCTTCCATGCTTTGCTGGTCCTGCACGCGGCGGATCAGGCTGATCTGGTCACGCAGTTCGGCGGCCTGCTCGAACTCCAGTGCGGCGGAAGCAGCTTCCATGCGCTGACCCAGCTCGCGGGTCAGATGGTCGCTGCGGCCCTCCAGGAAAAGAGTCGACAGGCGCACGTCCTCGGCGTATTCCTCCGGGTCGACCAGCCCGACGCAGGGCGCCTTGCAGCGCTTGATCTGGTATTGCAGGCAAGGGCGGCTGCGGTTGCTGTAAAAGCTGTTGCTGCACTGGCGTACCTGGAAGGCCTTTTGCAACAGTGCCAGGCTTTCCCGGATGGCGCCGGCGCTGGGATAGGGGCCGAAGTAGCGGCCCATGCCTTTTTTCTGCCCGCGCTGGATGCTCAGGCTGGGGAATTCGTCATTGCTCAGCAATACATAGGGATAGGATTTGTCGTCGCGCAGCAGGATGTTGTAGGGCGGGCGCCACTCCTTGATCAGTGTCTGCTCCAGCAGCAGGGCTTCGCTCTCGCTGGGCGTGATGGTGGTTTCCACCCGGGCGATCTTCGTCACCAGCGCTGCCGTCTTGGGAGCCAGCTGCTTGCTCTTGAAGTAGCTGGACAACCGGTTTTTCAGGTTTTTCGCCTTGCCGACATACAACAGCCTGTCCCCGGCGTCGTACATGCGGTACACGCCCGGATGGCGGGTGCAGTGGCGCAGGAATTCACTGGCGTCGAAGGGGGGCGGGGTGTCCTTGGGCATGGTTTGATCTTGTGCTGAACGTGGAGTTACGGTTCCTAGTGTACTGCATTGCCGGGCCAGCCTCTCTCCAGTTGCCTGTCTGGTGGGGGAAGGCACATCGTCTGTAGGTGCGAATTCATTCGTACAAAAACATTCCGGGCTGTTGTGCGAATGAATTCGCACCTACAGTACAGCGCCTGTGCGGGCGGGTGCAGCGATGTCTGACACAGGTTATAATCAGCTGTTTTCAGACAGACGACAGTTATGCAACTGGTACGCGGTTTACACAATGTGTGTCCAAGCCCTGCGGGCTGCGTGGCCACCATTGGCAATTTCGACGGGGTTCATCTGGGGCATCAGAAGATCCTGGAGCGTCTGCGTGCCCGTGGCCAGGCCCTTGGACTGCCCAGTTGCGTGATCATTTTCGAGCCGCAGCCGCTGGAGTTCTTCCGCCCCGATGAGGCACCCATCCGTCTGACCCGCCTGCGTGACAAGCTGGAGCTGTTCGCCGCTGCCGGTGTGGACCAGGTGTTGTGCATCGCCTTCAACCGTCGCTTCCAGCAACTCAGTGCCGACGGCTTTGTGCGGCGGGTGCTGGTGCGTGCGTTGAACGTCAAGCACTTGCAGGTGGGGGACGACTTTCGCTTTGGTTGCGACCGCAGCGGCGATTTCGAATTCTTGCAGGCGGCCGGTGCCGAGTACGGCTTCAGTGTGGAGCCAACCCGGACCGTCAGCCTGCGCAAGGAGCGCATCAGCAGTACGCTGGTACGCGAAAAGCTGGCTGCCGGCGACTTTGCCGCGGCGCAGGAACTGCTGGGCCGGCCCTACAGTATCAGTGGCCGGGTGCTGCATGGCCAGAAGCTGGGCCGGCGGCTGAACGCGCCGACTGCCAATATCCAGCTCAAGCGCCGCCATGCACCGCTGCGCGGTGTATATATGGTCACGGCACAGCTGGCCGACGGCCGCAGCTTTCCCGGTGTGGCCAATATCGGCATGCGGCCGACCGTGGAGCAGCAAGACGAGACGGCCCACCTTGAGGTGCACCTGCTGGGCTTTGCTGAAAACCTGTACGGACAGCGGCTCAAGGTGACCTTTCACCACAAGCTGCGTGAAGAGGAAAAATTCGCCAGCCTGCCGGAGCTGCAGGCGGCCATAGAACAGGATATTGTGCAGGCGCGGGAGTATTGGGCCAAGAGCCTGCAGGTGCGAATCCATTCGCACGAAAACCGGATACAGGCTGTGCCAATGGGTTCGCAGCTGCCAAATCAAGATCATCACAAATAAACCAACAGACCAGACCATCATGACCGACTACAAGACCACGTTAAACCTGCCGGATACCGCCTTCCCGATGCGTGGCGGCCTGCCCGCCCGTGAGCCGAAGACGCTGGAATACTGGGACAGCATCAGCCTGTACCAGAAGATGCGCAAGGCAGGCGAGGGGCGCCCGCGCTTCATCCTGCACGATGGCCCTCCCTATGCCAACGGCGATATCCACATCGGTCATGCGGTCAACAAGGTGATCAAGGACATCATCGTGCGCAGCAAGACGCTGGCCGGTTTTGATGCACCCTATGTGCCCGGCTGGGACTGCCACGGTCTGCCGATCGAGCACCGTGTCGAGGTCAAGCACGGCAAGAACCTGCCCGCCGACAAGGTACGCGAGCTGTGCCGCGCCTATGCGACCGAGCAGATCGAGGGCCAGAAGGCCGACTTCATCCGGCTGGGTGTGCTGGGTGACTGGGACAACCCCTACCAGACCATGGAGTTCGCCAACGAGGCGGGCATTGTCCGTGCGCTGGCCAAGATGGTGGAGGGCGGTTTTGTCTTCCAGGGCCTGAAGCCGGTCAACTGGTGTTTCGACTGCGGTTCCGCGCTGGCGGAAGCCGAGGTGGAGTATCAGGACAAAAAATCCGATGCCATCGATGTGGGTTTTACCTGCGTCGATACCGACAAGCTGGCTGCGGCCTTCGGTGTCGAGGTGGACAAGCCGGTGCAGGCGGTCATCTGGACCACCACGCCCTGGACCATCCCCGGCAACCAGGCGCTGAACATCCATCCCGAAGCCATCTATGCACTGGTCGATGTCGGCGAGCGCCTGTTGGTGCTGGCGGAAACCCTGGTCGAGGGCGCGTTGCAGCGCTACGGACTGGAGGGCGAGATCATCGCCCGCACCACGGGTGACAAGCTGGAGCTGACCAATTTCCAGCATCCGCTGTACGACCGCTATTCCCCCGTGTATCTGGCCGATTACGTGGAGCTGGATGCGGGCACCGGTATCGTGCATTCCGCGCCTGCCTACGGTGAGGATGACTTCTATACCTGCCTGCAATACGGCATGCACCAGGACGACATCCTGCGCCCGGTGCAGAGCAATGGCGTGTTCGAGCCGGAACTGGAACACTTCGGCGGCCAGTTCATCTGGAAGGCCAATGCCAACATCGTCGCCAAGCTGGACGAAGTGGGTGCGCTGCTCAAGCACGAAACCATCGAGCACAGCTACATGCACTGCTGGCGCCACAAGACGCCGCTGGTCTACCGCGCTACCGCCCAGTGGTTTGTCGGCATGGACAAGCAGGCTGCAGCCGGCGACACCCTGCGCGAGCGTGCGCTGAACGCCATCGAGCAGACCGTGTTCACTCCGGCCTGGGGTCAGGCGCGTCTGCACAACATGATTGCCGGTCGTCCGGACTGGTGCATTTCCCGTCAGCGTCACTGGGGAGTGCCATTGCCGTTCTTCCTGCACCGGGTCACCGGCGAGCTGCACCCGCGCACCGTCGAGCTGATGGAGCTGGTGGCGCAGCGCATCGAGCAGCAGGGCATCGAGGCCTGGTTCCAGCTGGAGCCGGCCGAGCTGCTGGGCGAGGAAGCGGCCGACTACGAAAAGATTTCCGACACCCTCGACGTCTGGTTCGACTCCGGCACCACCCACTGGCATGTGCTGCGTGGTTCCCACCCGGACGGCCACGAGCAGGGTCCGCGCGCCGACCTCTATCTGGAAGGCTCCGACCAGCACCGTGGCTGGTTCCACTCGTCTCTGCTGACCGGCTGCGCCATCGACGGCCATGCGCCGTACCGTGGCCTGCTGACGCACGGCTTCACCGTGGACGAGAAGGGCCGCAAGATGTCCAAGTCCATGGGCAACGTGATCGCCCCGCAGGAAGTGACCAACAGCATGGGTGCCGACGTGCTGCGCCTGTGGGTGTCCTCGGCGGACTATTCCGGCGAGATGTCGGTCTCCAAGACCATTCTGCAGCGCAGCGCCGATGCCTATCGCCGCATCCGCAACACTGCCCGTTTCCTGCTGGCTAACCTGAACGGTTTCGATCCGCAGCAGCATCTGGTCAAGCCCGAGGACATGCTGGCGCTGGACCGCTGGGCGGTGGACGCCGCAGCGCGCCTGCAGGATGAAATTGCCGGTGCATACAACGACTACCGCTTCCATCAGGTGTACCAGAAGGTGCACAACTTCTGCGTGCAGGAACTGGGCGGCTTCTATCTGGACATCATCAAGGACCGCCAGTACACCACCGGTGCCGACAGCTTGGCGCGCCGCTCCTGCCAGACCGCGCTCTACCACATCGCAGAGGCGCTGGTGCGCTGGATCGCTCCGGTGCTGTGCTTCACCGCCGAGGAGATCTGGCCGCTGCTGCCGGGCGAACGCAACGAGTCGGTGATGTTGAACACCTGGTACGAGCAGCTGGCCCGTCTGCCGCAAGGCTCCGCCATGGACAACGGCTACTGGCAACAGGTGATGGCGGCCAAGGATGCGGTCAACAAGGAGCTGGAAAACCAGCGCAATGCCAAGGCGATTGGTGGCAACCTGCAGGCCGAAGTGACCCTGTATGCCGATGCCGCCCTGTTCGAGGTGCTGACCCAGCTGGGTGATGAGCTGCGTTTTGTCACCATCACCTCCACTGCCGTGGTCAGACCGCTGGCCGAGGCATCGGCGGATGCCGTGGAAACCGAGGTGGAAGGCCTGCGCCTGCAGGTGGTCAAGTCCGCGCATGCCAAGTGCGAGCGCTGCTGGCATCACCGTGAAGATGTAGGCGGCAACCCGGCCCATCCGAATATCTGCACCCGCTGTGTGGACAACATCGAAGGTGCCGGCGAGGTGCGCCATTATGCCTAAGGCTGCCGGCCAGCTGGTCTGGTTGTGGCTTAGTGCATTGGTGATCGTGCTCGACCAGGCCAGCAAGTACTGGTTCGAGCACAACCTTTCACTGTACGAGCAGATCGTGGTGATTCCCGATCTGTTCAGCTGGACGCTGGCCTACAACAAGGGCGCGGCCTTCAGCTTTCTGGCAGACCAGGATGGCTGGCAGCGCTGGTTCTTTGCGCTGGTCGCGCTGGTCGCCAGTGTGGTGATTTTCATCTGGATGAAACGCCTGAAACCCCATGAACGCTGGGTGGGTATCGGCCTGGCGCTGGTGCTGGGCGGCGCACTTGGCAACCTGTATGACCGGGTGGTGCTGGGCCACGTGGTGGATTTCATCCTGGTGCACTGGCAGGACCGCTGGTTCTTTCCGGCGTTCAACATCGCCGACAGTGCGATCACCGTGGGTGCCGGCATGCTGATTCTGGACATGCTGACCAATAAACAAGACGACAAGCAAACCGCTGGAGAACATGAATGAACGAGCAGCGTATCGGCAAGAGCAGTACGGTAACCCTGCACTTTGCTCTCAAACTGGAAAACGGTGATGTGGTGGACAGTACCTTCGACAAGGAGCCGGTCACCTTCACCGTGGGCGACGGCAACCTGTTGCCCGGTTTCGAGCAGGCGCTGTTCGGTTTCAAGGCCGGCGACCAGCGCACGGTGGTGATTCCGCCCGAGCGTGGGTTCGGTCGCGGTAACGATGCCAACATCCAGGTGATGCCGCGCAAGGACTTCGATGGCATGGAGCTGGACATCGGCATGCTGATCATTTTCCAGGATGCGCGCAAAAACGAGATGCCCGGTGTGGTCAAGGAGTTCGATGACAAGGAAGTGGTCATCAACTTCAACCACCCGCTGGCCGGTCGTGACATCACCTTCGAGGTGGAAATCATCAAGGTCGATAACCCGGCCTGAGTGCCACCCGGCTCGGTCATTCCGCGCGCAGTCGCGGAATCCGTGGATCCTGCGACTGCGCGCAGGATGACTTTGAGGCAAGGTTTTACTTTGCCCCCAATTTCCTGATCAAAGAAAAACGCCATGCAAATCAAGCTTGCCAATCCCCGTGGTTTCTGTGCCGGTGTCGACCGTGCCATCGAAATCGTCAACCGTGCGCTGGATGTATTCCAGCCACCGATCTACGTGCGTCACGAGGTGGTGCACAATAAATTCGTGGTGGAAGACCTGCGCAGTCGCGGGGCGGTGTTTGTCGAGGAACTGCACCAGGTTCCGGACGATGCCATTGTCATTTTCAGCGCCCATGGCGTGTCCCGTGCGGTGCAGGACGAAGCGGCCCGCCGTGGCCTGAAGGTGTTCGATGCGACCTGCCCGCTGGTGACCAAGGTGCACATGGAAGTCTTGCGCTACAGCCGGGACGGGCGCGAGTGCGTGCTGATCGGCCATGCCGGCCACCCGGAAGTGGAAGGCACCATGGGCCAATACGACAGCAGCCAGGGCGGCGAGATCTATCTGGTCGAGAACGAGGCGGATGTGGCCAGTCTTGAGGTGCGCAACCCGGAGACCCTGGCCTTCGTTACCCAGACCACGCTGTCCATGGATGACACCAGCCGGGTGATCGAGGCATTGCGCAGCAGGTTTCCCGCCATCAGCGGGCCGCGCAAGGATGATATCTGCTACGCCACCCAGAACCGGCAGGACGCGGTCAAGCAGCTGGCTGCCGACTGCGATGTGGTGCTGGTGGTGGGCAGCCCCAACAGTTCCAACTCCAACCGCCTGCGTGAGCTGGCCGAGCGGATGGACACCCCGGCGTACCTGATTGACGGTGCCCACGAACTGCAGCGCGAATGGTTTGCCGAGAATGACCGGGTGGGAGTGACTGCCGGTGCCTCGGCCCCCGAAGTGCTGGTGCAGGAAGTGATCCGCCAGCTGCGCGAGTGGGGGGCTGAACCGGCACGGGAACTGGAAGGCCGCCAGGAAAATATAACCTTCTCCATGCCCAGGGAGCTTCGTCTGGAGGATATCACCTGAGCCGGCAAGCAGTGTTTCTCACTGCGATTATGCTGGATGGCACTCGTACTAAAGTGCGTATTTGCTGACACCAGGCAGGTCAAGGAGGCTATACTTGACTAGATTGATCTGGCGGGTCATTTTTCCGCCATCTTCCTCGTTTACGTGTTAGCGGTGCAGGCCGTTAGGGAGTTGATATGAAACAGGTTGTGATCAGTGGTACCGGTCTGTATACGCCGCCGCACAGCATTTCCAACCAGGAGCTGGTGGACAGCTTCAATACCTGGGCCCGGCAGTACAACCAGGAAAACGCCGCCGCCATCGCGGCAGGCGAGCTGGCAGAGCAGCCGGAGTCGAGTGTCGAGTTCATCGTGAAGGCCTCCGGTATCAAGAGCCGCTTTGTCATCGACAAGGACGGCATTCTGGACCCGCAGCGCATGAAGCCGAGAATCCCCGAGCGCAGCAACGACGAGCCGGGCATTCTGTGTGAAATGGCCGTGTCGGCAGCCCGCCAGGCCATGGAACGCTCCGGCAAGACCGCCGCGGACATCGACGCGGTGATTGTGGCCTGTTCCAACCTGCAGCGTCCCTATCCGGCCGTTTCCATCGAGGTACAGGCGCAGCTGGGCATCGAAGGTTTTGCCTATGACATGAACGTGGCCTGCTCGTCCGCCACCTTCGGCATCCAGAATGCGGTGGCGGCCATCCAGAGTGGCCAGGCCCGTGCCGTGTTGGTGGTCAACCCGGAGATCTGCACCGGTCACCTGAACTTCCGCGACCGTGACAGTCATTTCATTTTTGGGGATGCCTGTACCGCCATGATCCTGGAGGACGCCGCGCTGGCCACCTCGCAGCATCAGTGGCAGGTGGTGGGCACTACGCTGAAAACGGTATTTTCCAACAACATCCGCAACAACTTCGGTTTTCTCAACCGCTGTGCGGAGGAAGGCGAGGGCGCGCGCGACAAGCTGTTTGTCCAGGAAGGCCGCAAGGTGTTCCGTGAGGTCTGCCCGATGGTGGCGCAGATCATTGAGGAGCATCTGCGGGCGCAAGGCCTGCAGCCGAAGCAGGTCAGCCGCTACTGGTTGCACCAGGCCAACCTCAGCATGAATCAGCTGATCACCCGCCGGTTGCTGGAGCGGGATGTCACCGCGGAGGAGGCGCCGGTGATCCTGGATACCTATGCCAACACCAGCTCGGCTGGTTCCATCATTGCCTTCCACCTGCACCAGGATGATCTGGCCGGCGGCTCGCTGGGGGTCATCAGTTCCTTTGGCGCGGGCTACTCCGTTGGCAGCGTGATTGTGCGCAAGGTCTGACCGGGTTTCCGGTTTTGTCAGCCGGGCGCAAATGCCGCCCGGCGCGATCAACGCAATGATTACGTCGGGCCGCTCAAGCAGGGATGTCCGGTAGGTGCGAATTCATTCGCACAACGTATTGCGGCTGTGCACGGCAGTCACAGGGAGTGGTAACAGGCGGGGACTCAGGATTGCTGTGGCTTGATGACCAGACCTTCCACCAGCTTGCGGATGCGTGGTGCTCCGGCCAGTACCAGCAGGAATGCCACCGGCCAGGCCACCAGAAAGGCCTTGCCCCAGCGCAGCATGAAACCCTCGTTGAGACCGGTATTGACCCAGGTGATGACGAAAGTCATGCCGCTGACCATGTAAAATGACATCAGTATGGCGAAAACCAGCGGAGCAAAACGGGGTTTGATCATGACAGTCAACCTTGCAGAAAATCTGGCCGGATATGGTAATGGACTTGCCGGCCGGGACAAAGCATTTTGCTGGGACAAATTGTCCCTTGTGCCCACAGGCAAACACTGTTGAGCAAGGCAGGAGCACCCCATGGATTACACACTGGTTTTTTATGTTCCCGAGTCCCATCTGGAGACGGTCAAGACTGCCGTGTTTGCGGCTGGTGCAGGCCGGCAGGGAGAGTACCAAAGCTGCTGCTGGCAGGTGCTGGGGCAGGGCCAGTTCCAGCCTATGGAGGGCGCTGACCCTTTCATTGGTGAGCAGAGCAGGCTGGAACAACTGGCGGAGTGGCGAGTGGAAATGCTGGTGCCCGGACCGGTACTTGAAACGGTCATACAGGCATTCCGGGCAGCGCATCCTTACGAGGAGCCAGCGTTCTCGGTGCTGCAGAAGGTGGATTGCTGACCATTCACCACGAAGCGATCAGCAACCCGGTGTGTCTACTAGGGTTGCGGCTTGATAGTGTGTAAGCTAATGGTTTGCGCCACTGAAAGAATCCGGTCCGGAGAACAGCGTGACAGATACAGCGGTCGGGTCCGACAAGCCGTTCATCAAACGTGATACCACCGAGTACCATCGGGCGGCCCTGGCGCTGTTCTGTGCCGGATTTGCCACCTTTGCCCTGCTGTATTGCGTGCAGCCGTTATTGCCCCAGCTTGCCCAGGCCTTTGGTGTTTCCTCTGCCAGCAGCAGTCTGGCGCTCTCCCTGTCCACCTTCGGGCTGGCCGGCGGCCTGCTGGTTTCCGGTTCGCTGAGCGAGAGCTGGGGACGCAAGCCGGTCATGGTGGCCGCACTGTTGCTGGCCTGTGCGCTGGGCCTGGCAACCGCAATCGTGCAGGACTGGCTGGTGCTGCTGGTGTTGCGTACCTTGCTGGGTCTGGCCCTGAGCGGCCTGCCGGCACTGGCCATGGCCTATATCGGCGAGGAGTTCGATCCGGCTTCGTTGCCGGTGGCCATGGGCCTGTACATTGGCGGAACGGCACTGGGCGGTCTGCTCGGGCGTTTGCTCACTGCAGTGCTGAGCGACTGGGGCGGCTGGCCGCTGGCGCTGGGTGGTATCGCGGCGCTGGGACTGGTCGCCTGCCTGCTGTTCATCTGGCTGTTGCCGCCATCACGGCATTTCGTGGCCCAGCCACTGTCGTTTTCCGTCCTGCTGGGCAACTTTGCCAGCCATCTGCGCAATGCCGATCTGCGTGCACTGTTCCTGCTGTCCTTCCTGTTGATGGGCAGTTTTGTGGCGCTGTTCAACTACATCGGCTTCTACCTGTCTGCCGAGCCCTTCAGTCTGTCCAGTACACTGATCGGCCTGCTGTTTCTGGTCTACCTGATGGGGATCTGGAGCTCCAACATGGCGGGGCGACTGGTCGGCGGCAGGGGTGCCAAGCCTGTCCTGCAAGGCTCGCTGGCACTGATGCTGGCCGGCATTCTGCTATGTCTGACGCCCTGGCTGACCGTGATCGTTGTCGGGCTTGCGGTGTTCACCACCGGCTTTTTTGCCGCCCATGCGGTAGCCAGTGGACTGGTCGGGCAGCGGGCGGGCCATGCCAGGGGGCAGGCTTCGGCACTGTACCTGTGTGCGTATTACCTGGGCTCCAGTGTGCTTGGCTATGTCATGGGCTGGGCCTGGCAGCACTGGGGTTGGTCGCCGCTGACGCTCTGCCTGATGCTCGCCCTGCTGGTCTGCCTGAGTGTCACGCGCCGGCTCTGAGCAGGGCTATCCGCTGTGTCGGCTATTTACATACCTTCGTAAATTGAGCTTTGGCGGTGCTTTACTTATCATGACTGCCTCAAATTCTCACCGAGCGCGACATGATTAGCAACGAATACCAACTGGCCTGGCTGCTGTACCTGGTGGCTGCGCTGGGCTGCTTCTGGGTCTGGACCTTCTTTACCCGCTGGATGTGGCGTTACCTGCGTGAGCCGCTGTGGCTGGCCGCTGCCGTGGTGCTGTTCAGCCCGACGCTGGTGGATCCCAATGGCACCGCGCTGGTACCTTCGCTGGCCATGGCGGCCATGGATATCGCCTTCAAGGTCAACAATGACGCCTGGCGCGCACTGGCCGACATGATGCTGTATGGCACCATCGGTTTCATCATCTATGTGGTATTTGCCGTGCTGCGTTTTCTGGTCGAGCACTATTGGCTCAAGCCGAGGGCAAAAGCCAGGGCCGAGGAGAAACAGCGGGAGCAGCAGGTACAGGCAAGGGCCGTGCAGCCTGCCGGCATGCCAGTCGATGCCATTACGGGCCGGGTGATGCCGGACATAGTGGCCGAACGTTAGGGCGGAGCAGGACATGTGCGAATTGCTGGGCATGAGTGCCAACGTACCCACGGATATCGTGTTCAGCTTTACCGGGCTGATGCGGCGCGGTGGCGATACCGGGCCGCACAGTGATGGCTGGGGCATCGGCTTCTATGAGGGACGCGGCCTGCGCCTGTTCCAGGACCCGCTGGCCAGCGCCGACTCGGAAGTGGCACGGTTGGTGCAACGTTATCCGATCAAGAGCACTGCAGTGGTCGGCCACATTCGGCAGGCCAATGTCGGCGCGGTCAACCTGGCCAATACCCACCCCTTTGTACGCGAAATGTGGGGCCGTTACTGGTGCTTTGCCCACAATGGCCAGCTGGCGGGCTTTGCGCCGCCGCCCGGCTTCTATCAGCCGGTGGGCGATACCGACAGCGAAGCGGCGTTTTGCGACATGCTCAACCGCTTGCGCGATTCCTTCGAAACCATGCCCGACGTGGAAGCCGTGCTGCCGTTGCTGGTGGCTGCCTGCGACCACTATCGGAGCAAGGGCGTGTTCAACTGCCTGCTCAGCAACGGGGATTGGCTGTTCAGCTACTGCTCGAGCAAGCTGGCCTGCATCACCCGCCGCGCGCCTTTTGGCCCGGCAACCCTGAAGGATGCCGACCTGACCGTGGACTTCCATGCCGAAACCACCCCGGATGACGTGGTCAGCGTGATCGCCACCGAGCCGCTGACCGATAACGAGAACTGGCAACTGTACCAGCCCGGTCAGTGGAAACTTTGGCGCAATGGCGAGGTGGTGGCGCAGGGTTAAACAGGGTTGATGCGTATTTGTGCGCCCGCCTCGTATCTGTAACCGCTACTGTGTAAGAGCGACCAGACACTGGGTCCGGATTCATCCGGACAAGGCCCGGCATCGCTGGGCAATAGGGACTCGTGTGCGAATGAATTCGCACCTACCAGAACGCCGCTCGACGCAATTGAGATTGTCCATTTGTGGCGTGGTGGCAAGCATTGCCCGATATTTGCTCAAGGTCGGGGCGCAACCGGGGTCGCTCTACAGGCTTGGGGTGTTCAGCGGGACAGCTCGCGCATGGCCTCTTCCAGCCCGGCCAGGGTCAGCGGATACATGCGGTCTCCCAGCAGCTGACGGATGATCTGCGTGGAGTGGGTGTAGTGCCAGGCGTGCTGCGGGTAGGGGTTGAGCCAGACCAGCTTGTCGAATTTGTCCAGAAAACGCTGCATCCAGACCTGCCCCGGCTCTTCGTTCCAGTGCTCGACGCTACCGCCCCGGTGGGTGACCTCATAAGGTGCCATGGCCGCATCGCCGACGAAGATCACCCGGTAATCCTCGCCATAGGTGTGTAGCACGTCCCAGGTGCTGACCAGCTCGCTGTTGCGTCGTTCGTTGTTCTTCCACAGGTGCTCATAGACAAAGTTGTGGAAGTAGTAATATTCCAGATGCTTGAATTCGGCACGGCAGGCGGAAAACAGTTCCTCGCAGGTGTGGATGTGGGCATCCATGGAGCCGCCGATATCGAACAGCAACAGCAGCTTGACCGCATTGCGCCGTTCGGGCCGCATGCGGATGTTGAGCAGGCCGCCGTCACGGGCGGTATGCTCGATGGTGGCGTCCAGATCCAGCTCTTCCGTCGCGCCATCACGGGCAAACTGGCGCAGACGGCGCAGGGCCATCTTGATGTTGCGCGTGCCTACCTCCACCTGATCGTCCAGATCGCGGTACTCGCGCTGCTCCCACACCTTGACCGCACGCCCCTGGCGCTCGCCGGCATCGCCAACGCGGATGCCTTCCGGGTGATAGCCGCCGGAGCCAAAGGGGCTGGTACCGCCAGTGCCGATCCACTTGCTGCCACCGCCATGTTTCTTTTGCTGTTCACGCAGACGCTGCTTGAAGGTTTCCAGCAGCTGTTCCAGCCCGCCCAGCGATTTGAGTTGCGCTTTCTCTTCCTCGCTGAGCGAGCGCATGAACTCGCGTCGCAGCCATTCTTCCGGAATCAGCGCCTCGATGGCCTGGTCGGTGCTTTGCAGGCCGTCGAAGTAGGCGGCAAAGGCCTGGTCAAACTTGTCATAGTGGCTTTCATCCTTGACCAGGATGGCGCGGGCCAGATAGTAGAACTGCTCCATGTCGGCAAACACCAGCTTCTCTTCCAGCGCGCCGATCAGGTCGAGCAGCTCGCGGAGGGAAACCGGTACCCGCGCGGTACGCAACTCGTGAAACAGGTTTAGCAGCATGATGGATACCGAAAATAGAAGAGGTGGGATGTGGTTTACAGGCTTGCTGCCTGTCGTGACCGGAGTTGCTCGGACAGGGGTGTTGTTTGCCGCGACCAGAGTCGCTCTTACAGGGTGAGATGCATCCGCGTCACCATTCTTTTGTAAGAGCGACCCTGGTCGCGATGGAACAACTTCAAGAGACCTGTCCGTCAGCGCCGCCGGCTCATGAAGGCCAGCCGCTCCAGCAGCATGGCATCCTGCTCGTTCTTGACCAGCGCACCGGCCAGCGGTGGAATGGCTTTGGTGGTGTTGCGCTCGCGCAGGGTCTCCACGCTGATCTGGTCGGCCAGTAACAGCTTGAGCCAGTCGACCAATTCGCTGGTGGAGGGTTTTTTCTTCAGGCCGGGCAGCTGGCGGATTTCAAAGAATACTTCCAGCGCTTCCTGGACCAGCAACTGGCTGATGTCAGGATAGTGCACATCAATGATCTTCTGCAGCACGGCACGATCCGGAAAGGCGATGTAGTGGAAGAAGCAGCGGCGCAAAAAGGCGTCCGGAAGCTCCTTCTCGTTATTGGAGGTGATGATGACAATCGGCCGCTGGGTGGCGCGGATGGTTTCGCCGGTTTCGTAGACGAAGAACTCCATGCGGTCCAGTTCCTGCAGGAGGTCGTTGGGGAATTCGATGTCGGCCTTGTCGATCTCGTCGATCAGCAGCACGGTCCGCTGCTCGGCGGTGAAGGCCTCCCACAGCTTGCCCTTGTTGATGTAGTTGCGCACGTCGTGCACCCGCTCGGAGTTGAGCTGGGAATCACGCAGGCGGCTGACCGCATCGTATTCGTACAACCCCTGATGGGCCTTGGTGGTCGACTTGATGTGCCAGGTGATCAGCGGCGCATCCAGCGCGACGGCCAGCTCTTCGGCCAGCATGGTCTTGCCGGTGCCGGGCTCGCCCTTGACCAGCAGCGGCCGTTCCAGAGTGATGGCGGCGTTGACGGCCAGTTTCAGGTCATCGGTGGCAACGTAGGAGGAGGTACCCGTAAACTTCATGGAAGCCCCTTATAAGGTTATGCGGTTTTCAACGCTGCACACGGGTGCGGCGTCTGGCTATACTGCCGGACTATAGCAGTCCGCCGTCAGCACATGTAGTTTTGATGGTGGCTGCACGCCCGTCCAGATCGGGTCCGCTTGTCGGCCGGCCGGAAACCAACCAGAAGGACAAGATAATGAGCAAGATTTTCGCCAACAACGCCCAGAGTATCGGCAACACCCCGCTGGTGCAGATCAACCGCATTGCACCAAAGGGCGTGGCCATCCTGGCCAAGATCGAATCGCGCAACCCGGCCGGTTCGGTGAAGTGCCGGATCGGTGCGGCCATGATCGAGGCGGCCGAACAAAGCGGCAAACTCAAACCGGGCGTGACCCTGGTGGAGCCGACCTCCGGCAACACCGGCATCGGCCTGGCCTTTGTGGCTGCCGCCAAGGGCTACCGACTGATCCTGACCATGCCTTCCTCCATGAGCCTGGAGCGCCGCAAGATTCTCAAGGCGCTGGGTGCCGAGCTGGTGCTGACCGAGCCGGCCAAGGGAATGAAGGGCGCCATTGAAAAGGCGCAGGAGCTGGTGGATGCGGATCCGGAGCATTTCATCATGCCGCAGCAGTTTGAGAATCCGGCCAACCCGGACATCCACGAAAGGACCACCGGCCCGGAAATCTGGAATGACACCAATGGAGCCGTTGATGTGCTGGTTAGCGGCGTGGGGACCGGCGGCACCATTACCGGTGTCTCCCGCTACATCAAGAACACTTGTGGCAAGCAGATCCTGTCCGTGGCGGTGGAGCCGACGGGCTCTCCGGTCATCAGCCAGGCCGTGGCCGGCGAGGAGTTGACGCCGGCACCCCACAAGATCCAGGGGCTGGGTGCCGGTTTCATTCCCGGCAACCTGGATTTGTCACTGGTCGACCAGGTGGAAAAGGTCGATGACGAAGACGCCAAGCAGATGGCCCTGCGCCTGATGCGCGAAGAGGGTATCCTCTGCGGAATATCCAGCGGTGCAGCCATGGTGGCAGCGGTACGACTGGCGGAACAGCCCGACATGCAGGGCAAGACCATTGTGGTGATCCTGCCGGACTCCGGCGAGCGCTACCTGTCCAGCATGCTGTTTGACGGCTTGTTCACCGAGCAGGAGCTGCAGCAGTAAATACCGATCGTGCCGGCTGATACCTCTTTGTAAGAGGGGACTTGCCCCGACGGGGGCGCGTTTTCTCAGGGGCAAGCCCCTTTGCACAGAGACTCTTTGCACCTGCTCTCTGTAGGTGCGAATTCATTCGCACACGAGCCTCCGTTGCCCGGCGATGCCGGGCCTTGTCCGGATGAATCCGGACCTACAGCTGGCCAGTGCCTGATTACCATGCAAGGAGTAACTCCGATCGCGATTGAGTGTGTGTTCTCCCAAGATCTCCATCGTGATCGGGATCGTGCTTGCAGGCAAGTTGCACGCTGCATACTCCACGGTGCGCATGAGTTCATACTTGCAATCAGACGCATTCCGTGTGTCGCAAGGCGTTCCTGCGGCTTGCAGGGTGCGACCGGGGCGCAGCGGACAAAGGCCATGAAAAATGCCACAATGACCGAGTCCGGCTTTTGCCTTGTCCCGGGAGAATCAAGATGACGGCCAACTGTCCTGCCGTAGCCATTGCCAGGCAAATCCTCAATGGGTTCGATGCCTACCGCGAAGAGTTCCGCAAGATCACCAATCTGGGGCGCTACCGCTTCGAGCAGGCCCTCTGGCAGGAGATCCAGGATGCCTCGGCACGCCGCATCCAGATCTACAAGGAACATATCCAGGCAACCCGCGAGGGACTGCTGAGCCTGCATGGCGAAAAGGCCCTGCTGGATATCGGCAACTGGCCGGCGATCAAGACCTCCTACATGGGCCAGATCGACCTGCGACTGGACGACGAGCTGTCCGAGACCTGGTTCAACTCGGTATTCAACAGCCTGTTCAGCCATGACCACATCTGCAACACCTGCATGTTTGTGCAGACCACACGCCAGGAGCGGGTGAGCAGCGAAACACCCATGCAGATCCGCCTGTATCGCCCCAACGGCGACCTCAAGGGCATGTTGCGCCAGGTGATGGCCGATTACCGCTTCGAGATCCCCTATGCCAATCCCGAGGCGGACCTGGAACGGATCGAGTACCAGTTGCGCGAAAGCCTGCCCGAGTGGGTGTGCAAGGACAAGGACCTTAGCATCGAGCTGTACAGCTCGCGGCTGTACCGCAACAAGGGTGCCTACATCGTCGGCCGCATCTTCACCGCCGAAGACCAGTGGCCGCTGGTGCTGCCGCTGATCAACATCGAAGGACAGGGCGTACGCTTTGATGCCGCCATCACCGATGAGGCGGAAGTGTCCATCATCTTCTCCTTCACCCGTTCCTATTTCATGGTGCGGGTTGCCTATCCGGCCGAGTTCATCAGCTTCCTGCAGAGGATCCTGCCGCGCAAGCACCTGTGGGAGCTGTATACCTCCATCGGTTTCTACAAGCAGGGCAAGACCGAGTTCTATCGTTCGCTGATGCGCCACCTGGAAGAGACCGATGACCGTTTCATGATGGCACCCGGCATTCGCGGCATGGTGATGACCGTTTTCACCCTGCCGGGCTACAACACGGTATTCAAGGTCATCAAGGACCGCTTCTCGCCGTCCAAGACCGTGGATCATGCCACCGTGATCGATCGTTACCGGCTGGTCAAGTACGTGGACCGGGTAGGGCGGCTGGCCGATACCCAGGAGTTCAAGGACTTGCGCTTTCCGGTCGGCAAGTTCGAGTCCGAGTGTCTTGAGGAGCTGCTGGAAGTGGCCCCCTCCACCATCGAGGTGCAGGATGACGAGGTGCTGGTGCGCCACTGCTGGACCGAACGGCGCATGACGCCGCTCAACATCTACCTGGATAACGCCACCAGCGAAGAACAGGTACGCGATGCGCTGGAGGACTACGGCTGGGCCATCAAGCAGCTGGCGGCAGCCAACATCTTCCCCGGCGACATGCTGCTGAAGAACTTCGGCGTGACCCGGCACGGTCGCGTGGTGTTCTACGACTACGACGAGATCAGCTATCTCACCGAAGTGAATTTCCGCGTGATACCGCCACCCCGCTATCCGGAAGACGAATTTGCCGCCGAGCCCTGGTATTCGGTGGCACCCAACGATGTCTTTCCCGAAGAGTTTCCGGTGTTCCTGTTCACCGATCCCGCGCATCGCAAGATCTTCACCCAGCTGCATGGCGACCTGTTCCAGGCCAGCTACTGGCAGGGTCTGCAGGAGGCGATTCGCGAAGGCAACGTGATTGACGTGTTTCCCTACAAGCGGCGCAAAGACGCGGAATACACCTACACCTGCTGACCGGCGCAGCAATAGGAAAAACATCATCTTTCCTTGCAAAGAGCGGGCCTGGTCGCGATTGCACACCAGGAAAATCCGCAACTGCACGGGAGCTGCTGTTATCACGTCATGCTGCGCGCAGTCGCAGCATCCATGCTTGCCGGCTCACCCTGAATCTTGCAACTTCGTGCAGGATGACGCTGTGCAGCATTTACGCAAAAAGATGGCCTTTTCGCGGGGCGAACCCGTTCGTGCAGAATGGTGCTGTAGGGGCAACCCTTGTGATTGCCCTAGGGCAGGCACGAGGCCTTCCCCTACAGTCAGTGGCGGGTGGTATTAACCGGCTACGTATAATACAGTTTAGTGCAACTAAACCTGTCCGCAGCCGGCTGGTGCAGACGTTGAGAAAACGTGCCTGCAAAGCTATAATGTGCCGCTTTCCATTTCCCGTTCGGGAGCACAACAATGCTGCGTATCCGCCAAGAAGCCCTTACCTTTGACGATGTCTTGCTCATCCCCGGCTACTCTGAAGTACTGCCCAAGGATGTCGTACTGAAAACCCGCCTGACCCGCGAAATCGAGATCAATATCCCGCTGCTGTCCGCCGCGATGGATACGGTAACCGAATCCCGCTTGGCAATCGCCATGGCCCAGGAAGGCGGCATCGGCATCATTCACAAGAACATGACCATCGAGCAGCAGGCTACCGAGGTGCGCAAGGTCAAGCGCCATGAAACCGCGATTGTGCAGGACCCGGTAACCGTCACCCCCGACATGAAAACCGTGGATCTGCTGGCTCAGGCCCAGGAACTGGGCTTTTCGGGCTTTCCCGTGATCGACAATGGCCAGCTGGTCGGCATTGTGACCGGCCGCGACCTGCGCGTCATGCCGGATACCTGCGACACCGTGGCCGCCATCATGACCCCCAAGGAGCGTCTGGTAACCGTTCCGGAAGGGACCGGTCTGGAAGAGATCAAGGCCAAACTCTACAAGCACCGCATCGAGAAGATGCTGATCGTCAACGAGCGCTTCGAGCTGCGCGGCATGGTGACCTTCCGCGATATCGAAAAAGCCCGCAGCTACCCGCTCGCGTCCAAGGACGAGCAGGGCCGCTTGCGTGTGGGCGCCGCGGTAGGTACCGGTGCGGACACCGAAGAGCGCATTCGCGCACTGGCTGCGGTGGGTGTGGATGTAGTGGTGGTGGATACCGCCCACGGCCATTCCCGTGGCGTCATTGAGCGTGTGCGCTGGGTCAAGGAGAATTTCCCTGAAGTCCAGGTGATCGGCGGCAACATCGCCACGCCGGAAGCGGCGCTGGATCTGGTCAAGGCCGGCGCGGATGCTGTCAAGGTCGGCATCGGTCCCGGCTCCATCTGCACCACCCGGATCGTTGCCGGTGTCGGCGTGCCGCAGATCAGCGCCATTGCCACCGTTTCCGAAGCACTGAAAGACACCGGTGTGCCCATGATCGCCGATGGCGGCATCCGCTTCTCCGGTGACCTGGCCAAGGCCATCGTGGCCGGTGCCGACACCGTGATGATGGGCTCCATGTTTGCCGGTACCGAGGAATCCCCCGGCGAGATCGAGCTGTACCAGGGCCGCTCCTACAAGTCCTATCGCGGCATGGGTTCGCTGGGCGCCATGGCCCAGGCACAAGGCTCGTCCGACCGCTACTTCCAGGACAGCAGTGGCGGTGCCGAGAAGCTGGTGCCGGAAGGCATCGAGGGCCGCGTACCCTACAAGGGCTCCATGGGTGCCATCGTCCACCAGATGATGGGTGGCCTGCGTGCCGCCATGGGCTATACCGGCTGCGCAACCATCGAGGAAATGCGTACCAAACCCCAGTTTGTGCGTATCACCGGCGCGGGGATGGCCGAGTCCCACGTCCATGACGTGCAGATCACCAAGGAAGCGCCCAACTACCGGGTGGGCTAGGGAAGTGCTGAATAATGTTGGTGAGGTAGCCAGGACTAGGCAAGAATCTGCGAAAAAGCGTAATTCACATGGAGTAAATGAGCATTTTGAGCCGGTTTTTAACAACGCCCTGGCAACGCAGATAATTATTCAACGCTCCCTAAACCTGATCAGAGAAACCGCCTTCAGGGCGGTTTGTTGTTTCATGCTGAACCATCCGGTTTAACCCGCTTCCTGTAGGTCCGAATTCATTCGGACAAGCCCGGCAGAGCCGGGCAACAGAGGCTCATGTGCGAATGAATCCGGACCTACAGGGTGAATTGCAAAAATCCGGTTACAACCTGACAACTCGAGAGACAGACCTCATGACTACACCAGACATCCATGCCGAACGCATCCTCGTTCTCGATTTTGGCAGCGAATACACCCAGCTGATCGCCCGCAAGGTGCGCACTGCCGGTGTCTACTGCGAAGTTCACCCTTTCGACATGGAAGAGGCCGAGCTGCGCGCCTTCAACCCCAAAGGCATCATCCTGTCCTGTGACCCCGAGGCCGAGCCGCTGGTGGCCGACCCGCAGCCGGTGGCTGCCGTCTACCAGCTGGATGTACCGCTGCTCAGCATCGGATATGAACACGCCAGCCTGCCGGCCAGCGCGCAGAAGGTGTCCGCCTATGACGACAACAGCACGCCGGCGCGGATCGAACAGTTTGTCCGCAAGGATTGCGGTTGTGCTGGCCACTGGACCCCGGCCAACATCATCGAGGACGCCATCGCCAAGGTTCGCGCCCAGGTAGGCGACCGCCAGGTGCTGCTGGGCCTGTCCGGTGGCGTCGACTCCTCCGTGGTAGCGGCGCTGCTGCATCGCGCCATTGGCAGCCAGCTGACCTGCGTGTTCGTCGATCACGGCCTGCTGCGCCTGCACGAAGGCGACCAGGTGATGCGCATGTTTGCCGACAACATGGGCGTCAAGGTCATCCGCGTGGATGCCGAACAGCGCTTCCTTGATCTGCTCAAGGGCGTCAGCGACCCGGAAGAAAAGCGCAAGATCATCGGGCGCACCTTCATCGAGGTGTTCGACGAAGAATCCGCCAAGCTGGAAGGCATCGACTTCCTCGCCCAGGGCACCATCTATCCCGACATCATCGAGTCCGTGGCCATCAAGCATGGCAAGGCACGCGTCATCAAGTCCCACCACAACGTGGGCGGCCTGCCGGAAGACATGAAGTTCGAGCTGGTCGAACCGCTCAAGGAGCTGTTCAAGGACGAAGTACGCAAACTGGGCGTCGAGCTGGGCCTGCCGGCAGAGATGGTCTACCGCCACCCGTTCCCCGGCCCCGGTCTGGGCGTGCGCATCTTGGGCGAGATCAAGAAGGAATACGCCGACCTGCTGCGCCAGGCCGACCATATCTTCATCGAGGAGCTGCGCGGCTGGGTGGACGAAGCCACCGGCAAGAACTGGTACGACCTAACCAGCCAGGCCTTTGCCGTATTCGTGCCGGTCAAGTCGGTTGGCGTGGTCAACGACCAGCGTCGCTACGCCTGGGTGGTCTCCCTGCGCGCCGTGGAAACCATCGACTTCATGAACGCCCGCTGGGCGCACCTGCCCTATGAGCTGATCGGGAAGGTATCGACACGCATCATCACCGAAATCGAGGATATCTCACGCGTGGTGTATGACGTTTCAAGCAAGCCGCCAGCGACGATTGAGTGGGAATGATTCCGCGTCTGGCACAGCCAGGCACCTGATGGCATGAAATGCCGCTAAGCCCGCGTAATTGCGGGCTTTTTTTTGTTTGTGTTTGGCACGATCTGGCAACGGGAGGAAGCGCCAAGCACCGTTTGAGCATGGCATTAAAGCTGGTATTATGGTTTGGCGATGCCATGATTGATGCCGATACCATGCTGCGTTCTTTTGTGTGTTCATGGTATTAATATTCTATAAGTTACTGTTTCGTAAGAAAAAATACGATAAATTCGAGATTTTTTCAGCATGGTATCGGAGACGAAGAAGGACAAGGTACATGCTGACCGATACCAAGCTGCGCAATCTCAAGCCCAGGGACAAACTCTACAAAGTGAATGACCGGGAAGGTCTCTATGTGGCAGTGACTCCAGCCGGCTCCATCTCGTTCCGTTACAACTACTCAATCAACGGTCGGCAGGAGACCATCACCTTTGGGCGTTATGGTGTCGGTGGCATCACCCTGGCCGAAGCCCGCGAGCTGTTGGGTGACGCCAAGAAGATGGTTGCGGCGGGCAAGTCGCCGGCCAAGGAGAAAGCCCGAGACAAGGCGCGGGTGAAAGATGCAGAGACGTTCGGTGCCTGGGCGGAGAAGTGGCTGCGTGGCTACCAGATGGCCGACTCCACCCGCGATATGCGCCGCTCGGTTTATGAGCGTGAGCTGAAGCCGAAATTCAGCAATCAGAAGCTGGTGGAGATCACCCACGAAGACTTGCGGGCGCTGGCTGATGCCATTGTTGAGCGAGGCGCACCGGCCACCGCCGTTCATGTGCGTGAAATCGTGTTGCAGGTATTTCGCTGGGCCATCGAGCGTGGGCAGAAGGTCGAAAACCCGGCAGAACTGGTGCGCCCAACAAGCATCGCTCGATTCGAGCCACGTGACCGAGCGTTGACGCCAGAAGAAATTGGGCTGATGTACCAGTACATGGAGCGAGTGGGCACAAGCCCAACAAACCGTGCGGCGGCCAAGCTGTTATTGCTGACGATGGTGCGCAAGAGCGAGCTGACCAATGCGACCTGGAGCGAGATCAATTTCAGCGAAGCGTTGTGGACGATTCCAAAGGAGCGGATGAAACGCCGTAACCCGCACCTGGTATTTCTGTCCCAGCAGGCTCTGGATATTTTCATTGCCATGAAAACCTTTGCCGGTGGTTCCGACTTCGTTTTGCCATCACGGTACGACTCGGATGCGCCGATGAGCGCTGCCACACTTAACCAGGTGCTGACGCTGACTTACAAGGCGGCGCAGAAAGATGGGAAGTCACTTACCAAGTTCGGACCGCATGATTTGCGGCGCACAGCCAGCACGCTGTTGCATGAGGCCGGCTACAACACCGACTGGATCGAGAAGTGCCTGGCGCACGAGCAGAAGGGCGTGAGGGCTGTCTACAACAAGGCTGAGTACCGCGAGCAGCGGGCGGCGATGTTGCAGGATTGGGCCGATATGATTGATGAGTGGACTTCGGGAGGCAGTAAGGGTTGATGTTTTTGCTATCTTTGATAGCATTGAAGTTGATGCCGTGAATTTATAAATAAGGCCGCCATTGGCATCGGGCAGGTCAATTACCGATTAGCTGCTTCGCGCAGCTACTCGATGAATAGCAACTATTCATTTGAGAGGTATTGACCCATGCAAAATATAAAGACCCTCATCAACAGGAAGAAGCTCCTGGAGATGATCCCGCTTTCGACACGAACAATTTATAACCTGGAGCAGCGAGGGGATTTTCCACGCCGTATCGCGTTAACCAGTAGAAATGTCGCCTGGGATTTGTCAGAGGTCGAAGAGTGGATTGAGGCACGTAAATCATCGGGTGATCAAGCTGCGCGACCTGGCCCTATAGAGGGCTAGTTATATGGCTCTTGATCTTATGGCGGCTTTCACGGAATTGCCGCCACCCATTGATTATGTTCTGCCTAATATGGTTGCTGGCACTGTTGGTGCTCTTGTGTCGCCTGGTGGGGCTGGTAAATCCATGTTGGCCCTTCAATTGGCTGCACAGATTGCAGGCGGGCCTGATTTACTTGAAATAGGCGAGTTTCCCACCGGGCAAGTGGTCTATCTGCCTGCTGAAGATCCACCGGCCGCTATTCACCATCGTCTGCACGCCCTTGGGGCACACCTCAGCGCAGCGGAACGGCAAGCCGTGGCTGATGGTTTGCTCATTGAACCCTTGATCGGTAAATGCCCAAACATCATGGCTGCTAGCTGGTTCGATGCTCTCAAACGAGCCGCTGAAGGTCGTCGCTTGATGATCTTGGACACTTTGCGGCGCTTCCACATTGAGGAGGAGAACGCTAGCGGGCCGATGGCGCAGGTTGTTGGGCACATGGAGGCCATAGCCGCTGATACAGGCTGCTCCATTGTGTTTCTGCACCACGCGAGTAAAAGCGCAGCCATGATGGGGTCGGGCGATCAACAGCAGGCCAGTCGTGGATCGTCCGTACTGGTTGATAACATCCGTTGGCAATCGTACCTATCCGGCATGACGCAAGGCGAGGCCGAGATACTGGGGGTCGATGATTGTCAGCGTGGGTATTTTGTCCGCTTTGGCGTCAGCAAGGCCAACTATGGCGCACCTTTTCAAGAACTCTGGTTTAGACGGCACGACGGCGGCGTGTTGAAGCCTGCTGTACTGGAGCGGCAGTGCAAGGTGAAAAGGAGACAGCGTGAAGAAGCCTAAGCATGACCTGACCCACGTCCGACATGATCCCGCGCACTGTTTGGCACCTGGCCTGTTCCGCAGCCTCAAGCGTGGCGATCGCAAACGCTGCAAGCTGGACGTGACCTACACCTTTGGCGAGGACGAATCCATGCGTTTCGTCGGATTCGAACCTCTCGGGGCCGATGATATGCGTCTTTTGCAAGGCATCGTGGCCCTTGGCGGCCCGAACGGCATCTTGCTAACCCCGGAACCGACCAGTGAGACGGGGCGACAGCTACGGCTATTCCTTGAACCCCGTTTCGAAGCCATTGAGCAAGACGGCTTGGTGGTTCGTGAGAGCCTGACCAAACTGCTCTCAGAAACGGGCATGACGGATAGCGGCGACAACATCAAGGCGCTCAAAGCCAGCCTGCTGCGCATGTCGAACGTCACCATCCTTGTGACGAAGGGACGGCGGCAAGCCGCGTTCCACCTGATGAGTCATGCTTTTGACGAGACGGACGGCAGGCTATGGGTTGCCCTGAATCCGCGTATTGCCGAAGCGATCCTGGGGCATCGTCCATATGCCCGTATCGACATGGCGGAAGTGCGGGTGCTACAGACTGATCCGGCACGGCTGATGCACCAACGGCTATGCGGCTGGATCGACCCCGGCAAATCCGGGCGCGTGGAACTGGACACGCTTTGCGGCTATGTCTGGCCAGATGAAGCCAATGCCGAAGCTATGAAAAAACGCCGTCAGACTGCCCGGAAGGCACTGGCCGAACTTGCCGCCGTGGGTTGGGTAGTGAACGAATACGCCAAGGGAAAATGGGAGATCAAGAGGCCTGGCCCCACGGCAACTGCACCCGTTTACCGTCGTAACGTTCCCTTGTTACCGTCGTAACGCTCCCCTTCTGCCGTCGTAACGTTCCCCGTCCCAATTTGGAAAACCCAGACGGTGCGCTGCTTTGCGGGCAGTTTGGGAAATCCATCCAAGATTATCTAAAGATAATCCATCATGCGCGGTGCAGCTCGCGCCTTGAGGGCGCGTTCTGACCTTGCCAATAAAGCCCTGGCGGGCTTTATCAATCGGCCATAGGCCGATGGTTTAACGCCAAGAAGAGAAGGCGGCTTCAGTGGCCGCTGAAACGCCTTGTGAGAGGGGAAAACAACCCGGAGTCCCTTATTCCATGAGCTGAAGCAGAATCTGCGTCTAACGGTGCTGGAGGGCCGCTGTGTGCACTTGTAGTTATCTGTACTGAAACCTTGGCTCGAAACGTGAAATGGCTAAGCAGTGCCCATTCGTTCGGTAAGAATAATAAGAAGATTATTATTCTTATTATTACCAAGCAGGAATGAGCCGTGTGTGTTGGACGCCCATAACCAGTAACCTGCGTGAAGGTGTCAACATCAGGAAAGGTTGCCCCTCAAGTATCAATACGTCGCCTTAGTGGTATGACGGGAGGGGAGGCAAATTTCTTGTGTTCATTGACACTTGAGGGGCGGGTTATGCCCTTCTTTTTTGGCGTCCAACTCGCCCCATCGGGGCGAATGGTTTGTGTCGATTGTTGGCATTTTAGGTTCCGATTTAAAGCCGATTGAGCAGCGATTTTGAAGCGACTATGTCGATTGCAGGCCGATTTGGTGACGATTACGGTTATGTTGCCAAGAATCGGTGTTTGTTTGACGATAAAACGCTTTACGTTCGATATGCGCTAGATTTTCAATAGTGGGTGAAATGCGGGCAGGATGGGTGAAGTTAGCTAACCGGCAAGCCGGTTATCTATCTTCACTGTCCCTTATTCGCGCCGGGGGCACTCAACGGGAATCCTGCCCTGCGGGGCTGATCGGCTACCGCCGGTTGCAAGAGTATAGGTCTTGCTATTTTTAATATCTTTGATAGCATGGTTGTCGGGTACACCAAAAGGGTATTGATATGGCAAATGTGCTTATCAGGAATTTACCCGCCGAGGTGCACCGTGCGTTGAAAGTTCGAGCAGCGCTCAACGATAGGAGCACCGACGCGGAAATACGCGAAATACTGACGGCGGCAGTACAGCCGCTAGAGCTTGAAGAGATTGGCCGGGAAGTTGGCTTGTCCGAAAGCGATAAAAAAACAGAGTAGTTTTACGTTTGTAAGTCCGGGCCTCAGCGCCAAGGGCAATACCGATCAGCTAGTGGCGTAGCTCTTCGATGAAACGTTGCCGAGAACAAGCACAACGCTTGGTCAAGGCAATGCCTTCTTTTCATCGACGGAGTACGACCATGAAGTCCAAAATTTTAGCGGCTAAAAAAACCGCTCTAGCCGTTGCACTCGCAACCGGCTTTATCACCACTACCACCGCCCCTGTGCAAGCTGGTATCCCCGTCATCGACGGCGGCAACCTGGCCCAGAACATCATGACGGCCATCGAGTCGGTGGCGCAGACGCTCAAGCAGATTGAGCAGTACCAGACCCAGTTGCAGCAGTACGAAAATCAGCTCCAGAACACGATGGCCCCAGCCGCGTATATCTGGGATCAGGCGCAGACTACGATCAACCGGCTGATTGCCGCGCAAAACACGCTGGCCTATTACGAGAACCAGCTAGGCAGCCTGGATCGTTACCTGGCCAAGTTTCAGGACGTGGCCTATTACCGCAGCTCGCCATGCTTCAACGGCAGCGGCGGATGCACGCCGGCCGAAAAGGCAGCGATGGAAGAGAACCGCCGCCTGGCGTCAGAGTCGCAAAAGAAGGCCAACGATGCCCTGTTCCAGACCGTTGCCGACCAGCAAAAGGCTTTGAAGGATGACGCCCGTACCCTGGAGCGGCTGCAAGGCGCGGCCCAGGGTGCAACTGGCCAGCTACAGGCCATCGGCTACGCCAACCAGCTCGCCAGCCAGCAGGCCAATCAGCTCTTGCAGATTCGCACCATGTTGACCGCCCAACACAACGCGGAGGCAGCCCGGATTGCAGCAGAACTCGATGCCGAGGCGCGAGGTGATGCCAGGGCCGAGCAAATGCGTACCTGGACGTTTCGCCCGAGTCCGGCAGACAACTACTAGGGAGGCGGTGAGATGAAAAAAATCTTTTTTACTACCGCGGCTACGTTGCTGTTGTTGGCTGGATGTGAACAGGAAAGGATGCCCGAACCAAATGCGGCGACGTGTGCCCCCGATGCGTTCCAGGCAGCACTGAATGAAATGCGCAGCGAAGCGAACCGAGAGGCCTTTACCGAGGAATGCAGAGCATTCCAGAAGGCCAAGCAGATGCGTCAGTGGGAGTTCAAGCCCAGCCCTAAAGATGATTATTGAGGTGGTCGCCATGAGAAAGAAAATTGCTCTAGGTGGCTTGATGATGGTCGCCACAATGGTGCTGGCTGAACCTGCAATGGCGCAGGAGCTAAGTAGCAGCGGTGTTATGAATGATGTGCTCAAGCGTTTTCATGATGCTGCCGCAACATGGGGGCCAGCTATTGAGTCCGCTGCATCGCGTTTGTTCTGGACGCTGGTTGTGATTTCGATGGTCTGGACATTCGGCATGATGGCTTTGCGCAAGGCCGACATTGGCGAGTTCTTCGCGGAGTTCGTTCGCTTCACGATCTTCACCGGCTTTTTCTGGTGGTTGCTGACGAATGCGAACCAGGGCATGAATATCGCCGGTACGATTGTTCAGTCATTGCAAACTCTGGGCGCGCAGGCGGGGGGACTTTCCAATAGCAATCTTGGGCCCTCCAGCATCCTTGATCTTGGTTTCGAGTTATACAACCGCACAGTACAGGCCACCTCGGAGCTGGGATGGCGGCAGATGGCAACTGCTCTGGTCATGGAGCTAATGGCCCTGGCTGTTTTGTTTGTCCTGGCGTTGATTGCGGTCAACCTGTTGCTGTTGCTCGCATCAGCCTGGATTCTGTTGTATGCCGGTGTGTTCTTCCTTGGCTTTGGTGGAAGTCGTTGGACTTCCGACATGGCGATCAATTACTACAAGACCGTGCTGGGCCTGGCCGCACAGCTTATGGCAATGGTGCTTCTGGTTGCGATTGGCAAAGAGTTCATCAATCACTACTACACGCAAATCAGCGAGAACATGGCATCCCAGGAACTGGCCGTGATGTTGGTTATATCGGTCATCTTGCTTTTCTTGGTCAACAAAGTTCCGCCGATGATTTCTGGTCTTGTGTCTGGTGGTGGTATTGGCGCAGCCGGTGGAATTGGAAACTTCGGTGCGGGTGCGGCAGTTGGGGCGGCGGTGACGGCGGCCAGTATGGCAACTGGCGGCGCTGCCCTGGCAGGTAAAGCGGTTATGGGTGCCGCAGCCGGTGCAGCCGGAGGTGCAAGTGCACTCCAAGCGGCTTTTCAGAAAGCATCAGCGAGTATGGAAACCGGCGGTGACATGTCCAGCATGGGGTCAGTTGTCAGCAGTGGCGGAAACGGTGGTGGTGAAGCGGGTACTGCTGGCAGTAGCCCATTCGCCCAAGCGGCTGGCTTTGGTGACAGCGGCAGTAGCTCAAGCGGTGGCGGCTTTGCCAAGGCCGCGAAGCTGGCCACAGGCACGGCCTCCGAGTTAGCCAAGGGTGTCGGCTCTCAAGTGAAGCAGGGATTCCAGGAGCGAGTGAGCGAAACCACAGGCGGAAAACTGGCTGCTTCGATACGCGAAAGCATGGAGCCGAAAGAAGCAAGCCAATCTGGCCAGTTCGAGGGCAATAGCTTGGGCGCCGATTCTGGCCCAGATAGTAACGAAGTCAGGAGTTAGCACGATGACGACATCAACATACATGGCCGCATTGGCGGCCCTGGATGAAGCGCCAAGGGAAGAAGTCAGCCAGGTATTTATTTCGCCGCTGGGTGATCAATCGACCGAGGTCGATGCAGAGACAGAAACAGCCGCTTTTGTATCACGGCCAGACCCTATGAGAGAGAGCGAAACTAAGCCGATAAGTATTGAGGTTAATGGCGGCAGGAATGAGCGGTCAGCATTCGCGGAGGCGGCGGGGCTGTACCTGTAGGCGCACCGGGCTGGCCACAACCAGCCCGGCACTTTCAATCAACACCTACTGGAGAGGTGAATTATGACAACACAACATATTATCGAACCAGGGCAAGCAGTGCATCAAGCAGCGGCTATTCTTTCTTCTTTGGAGTACATCAACCAAGCGGAAGCGCGGAGCCTTGGGCCATTGGCCGAAGCCGTCGCTAATGCTTTTATGGTGGTGTACTACCAAGCTGAAACGGGCCGGGCGACACAGGCTGATTTTCAAGAAGCAATGAACGCCTTGCGCCAAGCGTGCAGCTAATGACGAAAGGGCGGCCACTCGAACTGGCCGCCTTTTTCAATCTTCACTGTTTGGCCATTCCCGACCCACAGACGGCGCATCCATCCATTCGCGTTCCTCCGGCGGCAGCGGGTAAGCCCCGGATGCTTCCGCGTCGGCCAGTAGTTCGGCCAGTGTGTAGCGCACCCGACCAGTGGAAACGGCGCGGGCCGGGTCGGCCTTCTCATGCAGCCTGTTCTCTAGGTTCTTTGGGTCTGTCATCGGGCGACCTCAGCAAGCATGGATACTAGGTGTTCCAGGTCAGTGATCGAATGCGCCAGGAAGCGGCCGGCGCGGCAATCTGCAATCATTTCCTCAGTTTTTTCCTACTCATGTTCAACCTCGTTCGTACCAGCTCTTCGAGCGATTCACCACGCGCACGACCAGCAGCATCACCGGCACTTCGACCAGGACGCCGACCACGGTTGCCAATGCAGCGCCGGAGTGCAGACCGAACAAGCTGATGGCGGCCGCCACGGCCAGCTCGAAGAAGTTGCTGGCACCGATCAGGGCCGAAGGACAGGCGACAGAGTGCTTTTCCCCCGCCCGCTTGTTCAGCCAGTAGGCTAACCCGGAATTGAAGAACACTTGAATCAAGATCGGCACGGCTAGCATGGCGATCACTAACGGCTGCCGGATGATGGCCTCGCCCTGGAAGGCGAACAGTAGAACCAACGTCAGCAGCAGCGCGGCCATCGACCACGGCCCGATCTTCTGCATGGCCCGTTCAAAGGCGGCCTGTCCTTGCTTGAGCAGATGCCGCCGCAAGAGCTGCGCCAGGATCACCGGCACGATGATGTAGAGCACGACCGAAATCAGCAGCGTGTCCCAAGGCACCGAGATCGAGGACATGCCCAGCAGCAGGCCGACGATGGGCGCGAAGGCCACGATCATGATGGCGTCGTTCAGAGCCACTTGCGAGAGCGTGAAAAGCGGGTCGCCGTTGGTAAGGCGGCTCCACACGAACACCATTGCCGTGCAGGGCGCGGCGGCCAGCAAGATCAAGCCCGCGATGTAGCTGTCCAGTTGATCGGCCGGCAGGAACGGAGCGAACACTTGTCGGATGAACAGCCACCCCAGCAGGGCCATCGAGAATGGCTTGACGGCCCAATTCACGAACAGCGTGACGCCGATGCCGCGCCAATGCTCTTTGACCTGGTGCAGCGCCCCGAAGTCGATCTTGACCAGCATCGGGACGATCATTACCCAAATCAGCAGGCCCACCGGCAAATTGACCTGGGCCACTTCCATGCGGCCTATGGCCTGGAACACGTCAGGAAGGCCCTGGCCGAGCGCAACACCGGCGACGATGCACAGGGCCACCCACAGCGTCAGGTAACGCTCGAAGCCGCTCATCGGGGCCTGGCGCGGCTTCGCGGCGATGGCCTGTGCGCCGGCGCTCATGCTTCCTGCTCGGTCTTGCCGATGTTCGCCAGCTCGCGCTTGATGGCCGTCTGGTCAAGCATTTTGAGAGGCAGATTCACGAACAGGCGGACGCGGTTCATCATGTGCCGGAAGGTTTGTTCGAAGGCCCGGCGCTTCTCGGCGTCAGTGCCTTCGACGGCGGCCGGGTCTTCAAATCCCCAATGCGCCGAGATCGGCTGACCAGGCCACACCGGACACATTTCGCCGGCGGCGTTGTCGCAGACGGTGATGATGAAGTCCATCTTCGGTGCGTCGGGCGTGGCGTACTCGTCCCAGCTCTTGCTGCGCAGATTCTCGGTCGGGTAATTCACCGACTCCACCTTTTCGACGGCGAAGGGATTGACCTTGCCGGTTGGGTGACTGCCGGCGCTGTAGGCGCGGAAGCGCCCTTGCCCCATCGTGTTGATGAGAGCTTCGGCCATGATGCTGCGCGCCGAATTGCCGGTGCAGAGGATGAGGACGTTATAGATTCTTTCGGTCATGATGTTTCGCTTTCTGGTAGTGGCTGGGGAGCAATGGCGATGGATGAAAGATCGGTGGCCTCGTCGATGACGTGGCCGGCCGCTTTCCGTTCGGAATAGCGGTCTGTCAGTGCTTCACGGTGCGGCCGTACCAGCGCCGTGAAGCGCACCAGTTCTTCCATCACATCGGCTATTCGGTCGTAGTACGGCGAGGGCTTCATGCGGCCCGCCGCGTCGAACTCTTGGAACGCTTTGGCGATACTCGACTGGTTCGGAATGGTGAACATTCGCATCCAGCGGCCGAGCAGACGCAAGGTGTTCACGGCGTTGAAGCTCTGCGAGCCGCCGGATACCTGCATCACGGCCAGGGTGCGGCCTTGGGTCGGCCGGATGCCGGCCATTTCAAGCGGCAGATGGTCAATCTGCGCCTTCATGACACTGGTAATCTGACCGTGGCGTTCCGGGCTGCACCAGACTTGTCCCTCTGACCACTCGGACAGGGCGCGCAGCTCCTTGACGGCCGGGTGATCGTCGCTTTGCACTTGATCGGGCAGCGGCAAATCGGACGGGTCGAAGATGCGTGTTTCTGCGCCAAAGAATTGCAGCAGCCGGGCCGCTTCCTCGACGGCCAGCCGTGAGAACGAGCGGGCGCGCAGCGAGCCATACAGCAGCAGGATACGCACCGGCGGGGCGTCGGGTGCCAGCCCGAGCGCCGGGCGCTCGATGGCAAAGGATTTGTCCAAAGCGGGCAAAGAATCGGGGTCGGAAAGATGGCGAAGTCTCATGCCAACACCTTCCCGGCTTCCGTGGTGCAAGACAGGTTGCACACCTGGCCGCCGCAGCAGTTTTCCGTGAGAAAGGCCACCAGGTTAGTGGCCGTCGAAAAGTTCGCCTCGTAGATCACAAATCGGCCTTCTTGCCGCGACGTGACCATGCCGGCGTGTGCCAGCTCTTTCAGGTGGAAGGATAGCGAAGACGGCGGGATGCCGGCCGCTTCGCTGATTTTTCCGGCGGCCATGCCGGCGGGGCCGGCCTGGACGAGAAGCCGGAACACCGCGAGGCGCGATTCTTGAGCGATGGCCGCCAGGGCGGCTACAGCATTTATCGTTTCCATGTTTCAATAATAGTCGAAATATGGAGTGTGCTCAATAGCTCATTTAAGCTGTAAAAATGAGCTAGGCGCATTTAGATCGATATGTGATAAATTGGCCTGCCAGTTTAAGATGGGTGCATTTGAGTATGCCCAAAGGAGCCCGCAAGTATGCGCAGGACGAAGCCAGTAGCCGCGCCGATGGTGGCGCGGGTCTATCTGCGCGTCAGCACCGACGCGCAGGACTTGGAACGCCAAGAGGCGATCACTACGGCCGCGAAGGCCGCCGGCTACTACGTCGCCGGCATCTACCGTGAGAAGGCATCCGGCGCACGCGCCGACCGGCCTGAGCTGCTGCGCATGATCGGCGACCTACAGCCCGGCGAGGTGGTCATTGCCGAGAAGATCGACCGCATCAGCCGCCTACCTTTGCCCGAGGCCGAGCGCCTGGTGGCCTCGATACAGGCCAAAGGCGCACGCCTGGCCGTCCCTGGCGTGGTCGATCTATCCGACCTGGCGGCCGAGGCCCAGGGCGTCGCCAAGATCGTGCTGGAAGCCGTGCAGATCATGCTTTTTCGCCTGGCCTTGCAGATGGCCCGCGACGACTACGAGGACAGGCGCGAACGCCAGCGCCAAGGCATTGAGTTGGCCCGCCAGGCCGGGCGGTACAAGGGCCGCCGTGCTGATCCGAAGCGCCGCGCCCAAGTTGTCGCGCTGCGCAAGTCCGGCTACAGCATCAACAAGACCGCCGAGCTGGCCGGGTACAGTGCGGCCCAGGTGAAACGGATATGGGCCGAGGTCAGCCAGGCCGAAGCGAAGCAGCACGGCGCGTTCGTGGAGGACGCATTGACGGAAGCCGATGCCCTGGCCGCTGTCGGCCAGGATGAGCGCCAGGAGGAAAGGGCATGAAGAAGCCGAACCAAGACGACGAGCCGTTTTTCATCACCGAGGAGATTGCGGCCGAAATGATCGCCGGCGGCTATGAGTTCGAGCTGCCGCCCATTCCTTGCACCATCCGCCTACGCGACGTGCTGGAGCGCATGACCGATGCTGAGCTAGCATTGCAGCCGGGCGAGATCGCCGACCAGGAGCGTGAACGCTGCCGGCGCAAGCCGTGTTCAACCTCATGATCTGGTCATGGTATTTTTCATGGCACTGAGCCTGATAGTTCTTGCAAATTGTTGTCACTAAAGGGTTTTGTGTGCTTGTTTACAATCGAGTGGGAGTGACGGGCACTGGCTGGCAATGTCTAGCAACGGCAGGCATTTCGGCTGAGGGTAAAAGAACTTTCCGCTAAGCGATAGACTGTATGTAAACACAGTATTGCAAGGACGCGGAACATGCCTCATGTGGCGGCCAGGACGGCCAGCCGGGATCGGGATACTGGTCGTTACCAGAGCCACCGACCCGAGCAAACCCTTCTCTATCAGATCGTTGACGAGTATTACCCGGCATTCGCTGCGCTTATGGCAGAGCAGGGAAAGGAATTGCCGGGCTATGTGCAACGGGAATTTGAAGAATTTCTCCAATGCGGGCGGCTGGAGCATGGCTTTCTACGGGTTCGCTGCGAGTCTTGCCACGCCGAGCACCTGGTCGCTTTCAGCTGTAAGCGTCGCGGTTTCTGCCCGAGCTGTGGGGCGCGGCGGATGGCCGAAAGTGCCGCCTTGCTGGTTGATGAAGTACTGCCTGAACAACCCATGCGTCAGTGGGTGTTGAGCTTCCCGTTTCAGCTGCGTTTCCTGTTTGCCAGCCGGCCCGAGATCATGGGGTGGGTGCTGGGCATCGTTTACCGCGTCATTGCCACGCACCTGGTCAAGAAAGCGGGCCATACCCACCAAGTGGCCAAGACGGGCGCGGTCACCCTGATCCAGCGTTTTGGATCGGCGCTCAATCTGAATGTTCACTTCCACATGCTGTTTCTCGACGGTGTGTATGTCGAGCAATCCCACGGCTCAGCGCGTTTCCGCTGGGTCAAGGCGCCGACCAGCCCAGAGCTCACCCAGCTGACGCACACCATCGCCCACCGGGTGGGTCGCTATCTGGAACGGCAAGGCCTGCTGGAACGGGATGTCGAAAACAGCTATCTGGCCTCGGATGCGGTGGATGACGACCCGATGACACCCCTGCTGGGGCACTCGATCACTTACCGTATCGCTGTCGGTTCACAGGCGGGGCGAAAGGTGTTCACTTTGCAAACTCTGCCGACCAGTGGTGATCCGTTCGGTGACGGGATTGGCAAGGTAGCCGGGTCCAGCCTGCACGCCGGCGTGGCGGCCAGGGCCGATGAACGCAAGAAGCTCGAACGGCTGTGCCGGTACATCAGCCGCCCGGCGGTATCCGAGAAGCGGCTGTCGTTAACACGAGGCGGCAACGTGCGCTACCAGCTCAAGACGCCGTACCGGGACGGCACCACGCACGTCATTTTCGAACCATTGGATTTCATTGCAAGGCTGGCCGCCCTGGTACCGAAGCCCAGAGTCAACCTAACCCGCTTCCACGGGGTGTTCGCACCCAACAGTCGGCACCGGGCGTTGGTCACGCCGGCAAAACGGGGCAGGGGCAACAAGGTCAGGGTGGCTGATGAACCGGCAACACCAGCACAACGGCGAGCGTCGATGACATGGGCGCAACGGCTCAAGCGTGTTTTCAATATCGACATCGAGACCTGCAGCGGCTGCGGCGGCGCCATGAAAGTCATCGCCTGCATTGAAGACCCTATAGTGATCAAGCAGATCCTTGATCACCTGAAGCACAAAGCCGAAACCAGCGGGACCAGGGCGTTACCCGAAAGCCGGGCGCCACCGGCTGAGCTGCTCCTGGGTCTGTTTGACTGACGAGCCTGAAGGCCAACGATACCAATCAAAATGCTGCGTTCACAGCGCCGCGGCAGGGATCCGCCGTGCTGGTTGTCGGAAAAGGAGCCGCTAGTGGGAAAGAGGAGGGTAAATTTTCAGCGTTGCTGGCTCCCCGTCAGCCGGATTGGGTTGCATCGCAGGGGTGTCGAAAGAGTCAACTGCGGTCCAAAGCTGTTGGACTTGGGTGAAAAGGGCGTTTATTCTTCCTATACGTAATTGTTTCCACAGGATTAAGAGATATTTTGATTCCGATTCAAAGTGAAACAATGCTCCACCAATTGCAACCTCACTTTGAAGAGATTAAAGCTGTTAGCGAGCGATATAACACTATCGGCTTTCATCTCTATACTTTTAACAATGATCGTATCATCTGTAGAAACTTCGCACCGAGATACGATATTAATGAAGAAGCTGCTACCGGCACATCTAACTGCGCCCTAGCTTGCTATCTACATGCGAAACACAATATTCAAAAACCTCTCTATCAATTTGAACAAGGCTATTCGCTCAACTCTCCCTCTGAGATCAGTGTTAAATTAGTCACCACCGCCCAAAATGATATTGAACAAGTCTTTGTAGGCGGAAATGGCTATTACACTGAAACGAAAGAACTTAATCTTCTCAAAGACTAAAGAACTCTAAGAGCGCGTATTTAGAACCTTTTCCATTTTCGCATCTAACCAAAACATCTCTAGTAGATGATAAATTGAGAACCTCCTTTTATCCCAAAGCAGGTTCTCTGTTATTTTCTAGCAATTTTACTCCTGATTCCCCTTCTTCTGTTTTTGCTTCGCTTCTAAGCCTAAAATAATCACTTCTAAACCAAACAGAAAAGGTTTCTCCCCCGTATCTTGCTCCATAATCTCTAAAGCTTTTGTTAAAAGTGGCGGCATTGCCGCATGAATTGCAGGATCATCATCACGCATCGCTTCTAAGTACTCACGCTCTTCTAAAACAGAGCCAAGCGTAAAATGACTCACAACACCTAATGTATAAAGAGCTTCTTCCAAGCTAAAACCTTGCTCACAGAGAAATGCAAGTTGAGCTTCAACGGTCTCAAACTGCTCCGGCGAGGGTCTTGTTCCTAAATGGATTTTTGCCGCATCTCGGTGACTTAATAACGCCCTACGAAAGCTTTTCGCATTTTCTCGCAGAAAATCCGCCCAGTACTCGCCCTTTTGAGGTTGAAAGTGATCATGATGCCGTAACAAAATTTCTACCGATAAAGCATCTAACAACGCCCGCTTATTTTTGACATGCCAATAGAGGGACGGCTGTTCAATATTCAGCTTTTGCGCCAATTTTCGAGTCGTTAACCCTTCCATCCCTACTTCATCTAAAAGCGCTAAAGCGCTTTCAATTACTCTTTTTTTATCTAATCTTGCCATCATTATTCCTTATTATTTTCTTGACACTCTATCACTGATAGGGTTATATTTCCACACCTTCAAATCTATCAATGATAGGGAAACTTATAATGATGAATCGCTATATCACAATCGCCCTCTTAATTACCTTCCTAGATGCAACAGGAATGGGCTTAATCATGCCTGTATTACCAACACTTTTAGAAGAGTTCTCTGTCAAAGAGTCTATCGCCACTCATTATGGTTTTATCCTCGCAATCTATGCGCTGATGCAAGTTATTTTTGCACCAATATTAGGACAACTCTCGGATAAATTTGGCAGAAAACCGGTCTTGATTCTCTCATTAATAGGCGCTGTTTGTGATTACACCCTACTCTCATTTTCTAGCGCCTTATGGATGCTCTATCTAGGGAGAATGATTGCCGGCATTTCTGCTGCAACAGGAGCCGTAGCAGCATCAATGGTCGCAGATCACACAAAAAAAGCAGAGAGAACTAAATGGTTTGGAAAGTTAGGCGCAGCTTTTGGGGCGGGACTCATTGCCGGACCCGCTATTGGTGGATTTATCGGACAATATTCTGCACATTTCCCCTTTATCATTGCCGCAATTTTAAATGCCATTGCTCTTATCATGGTCATTATCCTCTTCCCTAAAGAGCAATCACGCCCAAAAGAAATCGAGCAAGATCAATCTAAAATTCATGAAAAAACCACCATCAATGCCCCGCTAATTCATATTCTCAAACCCGTTTTGCTACTTCTCATGCTGTTTTTTACAGTACAACTCATCGGACAAATCCCTGCATCAACTTGGGTTCTATTTACTGAGTACCGTTTTGAGTGGAATACCTTTAACATTGGTTTATCCCTTGCAGGGCTAGGGTTAATGCATATTATCTTTCAGGCTTTTGTCGCAGGATATATCGCATCTCGCTGGAAAAATGAAACCGTATTTATTCTCGGATTTATACTAGATGCGAGCGCATTCTTATTACTGGCCTTTATCTCTCAAGTTTGGCTCGTAATTCCTACATTGATCTTATTAGCAGGAGGAGGCATCGCCTTACCGGCATTACAAGGATTAATCTCTATAAAGACAGCAGATGAACATCAAGGAAAGATACAAGGTATCATGGTTAGCCTCACTAATATTACCGGAATAATTGGACCGCCCATTTTTGCATTTTCCTTTGCAAAAACGGTTACAAACTGGGATGGCACACTTTGGCTAATCGGTGCTGTACTCTATAGCATTTTATTAGGTCTCTATTTTCTCTATCAAAAGATACGCGCCTATAAACAACTTAAGTCTCAAACTGCTTAAGAGCTCAAACACTAGAATGAAATAATATCTAAGATAAACCTATAAACCTATAAACCTATAAACCTATAAACCTATAAACCTATAAACCTTCAATAAAAATATATCAATAGACATAAAAAAAACCAATTGATAAGTTATACGTTGTCGGCAGCGGGCCAAAAAGGAATACGTCCATGCCCATCGAGGTGAAACCGGCTGTGAGCGCGGGTTCAAGCATATAGCCCGACAGGCGCGTATCCTTGCCGATCACGACACGATGGCGGTGGTCACCGC
>ERZ1032915.22-NODE-22-length-38622-cov-8.802577_pt1 | contig 38622 bp, 34 predicted proteins | sample MGYA00517090_ERZ1032915 | MGnify/ENA primary metagenome ERZ1032915 (study PRJEB33719, sample SAMN04261607) | wastewater metagenome | biome: rural village; feature: latrine urine exit; material: soil | place: El Salvador | collected 2013-01-14 ...
CCATCCACACAAGCACCCACACGAATTGCTTGATTCAATTGTTAAAGAACATTCCAATCGTTTCGACAAGGATTTTGTCTCGACTGGGACGGCCATTATAGACACAGATCCTCCCTTGTCAACAACATTTTTCTTTCCTCGAGGAAAAACCACCCGCGACCGCATCAAGCCGCCGCCGACACCGCTCTGGCTACAGCACGACGTGTTGTCTATGATAGGCGACTATAAAAAACACGGCTCTCATCCGGGCTGCGGCTGACGAGCCACGCCATCGTCGGCCGATTTCACGTGCAAAAGCTCCTTGAGCGGAAGTCTTACCAACATGACCATTTCCATCGGCCTTCTCACCCTGGTTGCCATTGTCTACATGGCCATCCTGTTTGCCATTGCCTTCTATGGCGACAGGCGCAGTCAGCCGGTCACCCCCAAGCTCAGGGTTGCCATCTACAGCTTTTCACTGGCCGTCTACTGCAGCAGCTGGACGTTCTTCGGTTCGGTCGGCCAGGCATCCGGCCAGCTCTGGTCGTTCCTGCCCATCTATCTCGGCCCTACCCTGCTGTTGCTGTTCGCTCCATGGGTGATCAAGAAAATGGTCATCATCAGTAAGCAGGAAAACATCACTTCCATTGCCGATTTCATTGCCGCACGGTACGGAAAATCACAGAAGCTTGCCGTTTTCATCACCCTGATCAGCCTGGTGGGTGTCCTGCCTTATCTGGCACTGCAACTGAAAGGCATCGTCCTTGGCGTCAACCTGCTGACCGGCGACCTGGATCAGGCGAATGGTCAACAGGCCCAGGATATCGCCCTGTTTGTCACCGTAGGACTGGCCCTGTTCACCATCCTGTTCGGTACGCGCAACCTGGATGTCACCGAACACCACCGCGGTCTGATGTTTGCCATCGCCTTTGAATCGCTGATCAAGCTGATGGCCTTCGTGGCTGTGGGTCTGTTTGTCATGTACGGCATGTACAACGGCTTTGGTGATCTCTGGAAAACCGCCAAGGCGGCACCCCAGCTGGAGGAGTTCTGGGCGGCATCGGTCAACTGGCCACACATGCTGGTGCAGACCTGTGTTGCCATGATGGCCGTGTATACGCTGCCCCGGCAGTTCCACGTCACGGTGGTGGAGAACAATGTGACCGCCGACCTCAAGGCGGCACGCTGGATCTTTCCAGCCTACCTGATGATTGTGGCGTTTTTTGTCATTCCGCTGACCCTGGCTGGCCAGCTCCGTCTGCCGGCGGATGTGGTGCCCGACTCGTTCGTGATCAGCCTGCCTCTTGCCGAAGGCTATCCTCTGCTGGCAGTTCTTGCCTTCATCGGCGGCGCCTCGGCGGCAACCGGCATGGTGATTGTCGGCGTGGTCACCCTGTCGGTGATGATTTCCAACCATATCCTGCTGCCCCTGCTGCTGCGGGCACGCACCACCGAACACCCCTTTGAGGCATTCCGCCACTGGATGCTGACCGCACGCAGGCTCAGTGTCATTGTCATTCTGCTGCTGGCCTATGTCAGCTATCGCCTGCTCAACACCAATACCAGTCTGGCCACCATTGGTCAGATCGCCTTTGCCGCCCTGACCCAGATGGCACCCGCCATGATCGGTGCCCTGATCTGGAAAAAGGCCAACCGCCAGGGCGTCTTTGCCGGGCTGCTCACCGGTTCCGCGCTCTGGATCTATACGCTGGCCCTGCCCCTGACTGCCTCGAGTTTCGGCTGGTCGGTGGAGAACATTCCCGGCCTGTCCTGGCTGTACAGCATTCCTTTCGGCTTCGAGGTGGACCCATTGACCCTGGGCGTGACCCTTTCGCTGAGCGGCAACTTTGCGGTATTTGCCCTGGTCTCGCTGTTTTCGCGCACCCGGGTATCCGAACACTGGCAGGCCAACCGTTTCATCAGCCTGCAGGTTGGCAACAAGGCTCCCCTGTCGGTACAGGTCAGCGACCTGCTGACCCTGGCTGGCCGCTTTGTGGGCGAGGACCGGGCAAGGCACAGCTTCATCCGCTTTGCCTATACCCGCGGCATAGGTTTCAATCCGGTCGAAATCGCCAGCAGTGACTGGATTGCGCACACCGAGCGCCTGCTGACCGGCGTATTGGGCGCTTCCTCCACGCGTGTTGTGGTGCGCGCCGCCATTGAAGGCCGCGAGATGCATGTCGAGGATGTAGTACGCATCGTCGGCGAAGCCTCCGAGGCGCTGCAGTTCAACCGGACCCTGCTGCAGGGCGCCATCGAGAACCTGACCCAGGGTATCAGTGTGGTTGACCGCTCACTGCAACTGGTTGCCTGGAACACCCGCTATCTGCAGCTCTTTGATTATCCCGACGGGCTGATACAGGTTGGCCGACCCATTGCCGACATCATTCGGCACAATGCGGAAAAAGGCCTGTGCGGTCCCGGCGATGTTGAGATCCACGTCAGCAAACGTCTGTACTGGATGCGCCAGGGTACGGCGCACACCTCCGAGCGACTGTTTCCCAATGGCAGGGTCATTGAGCTGATCGGCAACCCGATGCCCGGTGGCGGCTTTGTCATGAGCTTCACCGATATCACCGCCTTCCGCGAAGCCGAGCAGGCACTCAAGGACGCCAACGAAGGCCTGGAACAAAGGGTGAGCGAGCGCACCCATGAGCTCTCGCAGCTCAACCAGGAGCTGACCAGCGCCAAGCGCATTGCCGAGGATGCCAACGCCTCCAAGACCCGCTTTCTGGCGGCGGTCAGCCACGACCTGATGCAGCCGCTGAATGCGGCCAGGCTGTTTTCGGCGGCCCTTTCCCACCAGGAAAGCCTGCCTGACGAGGCCCAGGAGCTGGTGCGCAACCTGGACAGCTCGCTGCGTTCGGCCGAAGACCTGATCAGCGACCTGCTGGACATGTCGCGCCTGGAAGGCGGCAGTGTGACCCCCAACCCGCAACCCTTCGCCTTACGTCCCTGGCTGGAAGCCATGGGTGCCGAGTTCACCGTGCTAGCTGAGGAACAGGGTATCGACTTCCGCCTGTTCGCCCCCGACATCAAGGTCAACAGTGATCCCAGGCTGCTCCGGCGCATCATTCAGAACTTCCTGACCAATGCCTTCCGTTACGCCAAGGGCAAGGTTCTGCTGGGCGTACGCCAGCAGGGAATGCATGTACGTCTGGAGGTGTGGGACTGCGGACCGGGCATCCCTGAGGACAAGCTCCGCTTCATCTTTGAGGAATTCAAGCGGCTGGATAGCCATCAGACCCGCGAGGAGAAAGGACTGGGGCTGGGACTGGCCATTGCCGACGGTCTGTGCAAGGTACTGGGCCACCCCATCAACGTGACCTCGAAACTGGACAAGGGCAGCGTGTTCAGCGTTACCGTGCCTCTTTACAAGGGAACCTTGCGTGCACCGGTCGCCAAGGCCAGCCCCGTTGCCCAGACCACGCAGCCGCTGCAGGGTATCAGCGTGCTGTGCATCGATAACGAGGAGAGCATCCTGACCGGCATGCACAGCCTGCTCAGCCGCTGGGGTTGCGATGTGCGCACGGCACGCAACCAGGCCGAAAGCGAATCCGTACTGGAAGGCGGATTCGTTCCGCAAATCGTGCTGATCGACTACCATCTGGATGATGGCGAAACCGGTATCAACGTCATGCGCTGGCTGCGCAAGCGGATCGGCATACCCGGTTTGCCCGGTATCGTCATCAGTGCGGATGCCCGTCCCGAGCTGCCCATCCAGGCACAAAACGATCAGCTGGACTTCTTGCCCAAGCCGGTCAAGCCTGCCGCCCTGCGCGCCCTGATGAACAGGTACCGCTAGTCAACGGAAAAAGGCTCATTGGCAGGCCCGGATGGCTGCATCGAGAAGTCATCCGGCGAATGGTTTGCGTCTATCCTGGACGCCTGCTGGTTGTTCAAGGCACGATCGCCCCCTGGACAGCCTGCATTCCCTGTCAAGCGTAGATGTAGAACAGGAACTCCTGTCCGTTCTTCACCGGATCGCAAGCAAAGCGGTAACCGTGGGCAACAGCCTCCTCCGGCACATTGCGAAACGATCCGGGGCAATCGGTGATCACCTGCAGCAACTCACCCTTGTTCATTCCGGCCAGCGCCTCCAGCGTATAGATCACCGGATAGGGGCAGGACTCGCCGCGCAGGTCGAGGGTGAAGTCGGGATTGATTTCGATATTCATGGTTTTACAGCTCTTCTCAGTGCAGTGTCACGGCGATGAACAAGGAACAGATGCAGTTGGCCAGCTCAATGCACCCGGCTCCTTTTTCGGTGATAACGCGTTTCGGCATGCAACGTGAGGGCGTACAGCGCACCCAGCATGGCCAGTGTCGCAGCCAGCGCACCGGTCGGCCCGAACAGCTCCAGCAGGCTCAGTTTCGCGCCCGGCCCGACTAGCAATGCATGTACGCCCAGATGATCCCAGGCGTAGGCCAGCAGGGTCGCGCCGATGATGTTGCCGACAAATACCGGCAGGAACAGCACCTGCCCTTCCATCAGCCGGTACATCATGCCGGTTTCGCAGCCCGACGCCATGACGATGCCCAGTCCGAACAGGATGCCGCCCACCAGGGTACTGGGCGCAGCCACCTGGGTGACCGGCGTCAGGTCGCAGACGGAAATGACCAGCAGGGTTGCCACTGAACTGATGGCCATGCCGACGATGATGGCCTTGGCCATCAGGCTGCGGCCGACCAGAAACAGGTCGCGAAAGGCCGAGGTGAAACAGATCTGGCCACGCTCGATGAGCGCGCCGAATGCCAGACCGAATAGAGCCCCCAGCGCCAGCAAGGCGTATCCGGCGGCAAACAGGTGCGCAACCAGCCCCAGATACCCTATGGCCAGAGCAGCACCGACCCGGGGCTGTACCACCCTGCTCTTGAGGCGCGATGGCCGGGCAGCGCCGGCCATCAGCAGGGGGCGTCCCTTCCACCAGCGTTGCTGGCTCAGCCTGGCACCCCAGAAGGTGCCGATGCCGGTGGCGACGATGAAAATCCAGGAGTGCAGCGAGAACTGCGGCACTCCGGTGAAAAACGCTGCCAGGTTGCAACCCAGTGCCATGCGCGCACCAAAACCGGCAATGATGCCGCCGACAAAACCCTGCATGTAGCGGCGCTTTTGCTGCGGCAAACGGATCTTGAAGCTGTTGCTGAGCAACACCGTGATCAGTGCCCCCATGAACATGCCCCAGACGATCCAGCCGTCGGAACGGTTCCAGGTGGCATCCTGCAACTTGACCAGCTGGAAGTACTGCCAGCTGGTGGCATCGACACCAAACAGCAGCAACAGATCACCACCCAGACGGGTGAACTCACCGGTAACCGCCCAGACCGTATGGGTCAGCGCAAAATACAGGGCGCTGAGCGCGCCGGCCAGCACCAGTACGAGATAGGGGTTCCAGTATTGCTGGAACAGGATGCGGAAGACGGGCTGCATGGGCTATCCATGAAGATGGAAAAGACGGGCCGCTGCCTGAATGGCGGATCGGCAAAACGGCGCGCAGAATACCACGCCGCCGCGGCCTGGCTCCACCTCCGGAATTTCTGAAAATGAAAAGATGTTCCCGCATGCTCCGGCTGGCATGGCGTTTCAGCCAAAACCGGTATTCCGGAGGATATGAATCCGCACCAGGGTCATCCGGTGGCTGGCTTGCGGCTGGTTGGAACAACCGCTGTGCGCACAAGGCCGGGAGTGTTTCCCGGACGTGCATGACGAACAAAAAAAGGCGACCCGCGGGTCGCCCAATTGCCTTGCATGCACTACCCTGACAAGTCAGGATTTACGTTCTTCCGCCTTTTTGACAAAGATATAAAGCCCGACAAAGAAACTAATCATCAGCGCTACAGTGCCAATCCCGGCAAAGACAACAACGTCCATAAACATGGCATTCTCTCCAAGCTTTCAAGAAAAACTGCAACCACAGTAGTGGAGTTGATAGTCATGCTCATTGACACGAGTCAACAGACCCGTGTTTGTCGCGTACGCAGCCTGCAGGTCACACCCTGATATTGACCAGCAGCCCTTTGCGACTCATGCCCTCCCGCTTGCCCGGCATGGCCTGTTCATCTGCAACCTCCTGCTCTTCCTCGGTCTCTTCCCGTTGGCGTCGCTTGCGCGGCTGGTAGTGCGCGTCGGATCCCCCGCGATCATCGGTGCTGATCTGGCTGTTGGCCTCGCTTTCCGTTGCCGGAGTCACAGGCTGTACGTCCGGCCGCTGTCGGGCCGGATCCTGCTGTACCGTTACCGGTACCAGTCCCTGGGGTATGGGCGGCAACATGGCACTACCTCGCTGAAAAATCTGTTCTGACCGGGCCGTCAACCGGGCGACAGAAACGTGATGGCAGTACGCCATACCTGTATCTTTCCGTCAACCCTGCCAGCCTGGCACATGCCATGGTCGAAACGGGCTGCGTGGCCATTCTGTGCGTCGGTCACTCCCTGTATCGGCAGCCTGCCGTTTTATGTGCAAGAGAAAGGCGGCAGTGCGGCCCGTACGTGAATCGGCTAGAATGGCGCGCTTTCAAAAAACGCGGAGATTTGCATGCCCCAGCAGTACCAACCCGGCCAGCGCTGGATCAGTGACAGTGAAGCCGACCTGGGCCTCGGCACCGTTCTGGCCGGTGATGACCGCCTGCTCACCCTGCTCTATCCTGCCAGTGGAGAGACGCGCCAGTACTCCCTGCGCAATGCACCCCTGACCCGTGTCCGCTTCGCGCCGGGTGACGAGATCAGTCACCACGACGGCTGGAGCATGACCGTGCGCGAAGTGGAGGAGCAGGACGGACTGCTGACCTACCATGGCTTCGACCAGCACAACCGGGATTGCAGCCTGCCGGAAACACAGCTGTCCAACTTCATCCGCTTTCGTCTGGCCAGCGACCGTTTGCTGGCCGGCCAGGTGGACCCGCTGAACTGGTTCGCCCTGCGCTACCACAGCTTGCAACAACGCAGCCGTCAGCAGCAGAGCGGACTCTGGGGCCTGGTCGGCCCGCGCATCCAGCCCATCCCCCACCAGTTGTATATCGCACGTGAAGTGGCCGACCGCATGGCACCCCGTGTGCTGCTGGCAGACGAGGTCGGCCTGGGCAAGACCATCGAGGCTGGCCTGATCATCCATCGCCAGCTTTTGAGCGGTCGTGCCGGCCGGGTGGCGTTGATCGTGCCGGAAAGCCTGGTACATCAGTGGCTGGTCGAACTGTTGCGCCGTTTCAACCTGCAGGCCACCATCTTTGACCATGAGATGTTCCGCGCCAGTGATGCCGACAACCCCTTTGAGGATACGCAGATCGCGCTACTGTCACTGGACTGGATCACCGGGGACGAACAGGCCCGCAACGCCCTGCTGGCCGCCAGCTGGGATATTCTGGTGGTGGACGAAGCCCATCACCTGGGCTGGACACCCGAGCAGGCCAGTCCGGCCTACCAGCTGGTCGAACAGCTGGCCGAGCAGGTTGCAGGTGTGCTGCTGCTGACCGCAACCCCCGAACAACTGGGGCTGGAAAGCCACTTCGCCCGCCTGCGCCTGCTGGATCCGCACCGTTTCCACGACCTGGACAGCTTCCGCGAAGAAAGTCGGCACTTCCATGCCGTGGCAGATGCAGCCAGCGAGCTGCTGGACGGACAAACCCTGTCTCCCGCGCATGAGGAGTTGTTGACCGGTTTACTGGGCGATGCCTGCAGCACGCTGATCCGGCAGGCCCGACAGACCGATGATAGGGAGTCACGCAACCAGCTGGTCCGCATGCTGGTGGACCGGCACGGTACCGGTCGCCTGCTGTTTCGCAACACCCGCAGCACCATGCAGGGTTTTCCCGGGCGCGTGCTGCATCCTGCCCCCCTGTCCATTCCGGACGAATACCTGGATGCCGGCAACACTCTGCGCAGCAGGCTCTACCCCGAACTCCACTACCAGACGCTGCAACCGGAAGACAGCGAAAACCGCTGGTGGAAGATTGATCCCCGCGTGGACTGGCTGATCGATACGCTCAAGCAGCTCAAGGGGCAAAAGGTCCTGGTGATCTGCGCCAGCGCCTATACCGCACTGGACCTGGACGAAGCCCTGCGCGTACGCAGCGGCATTCCCGCCACGACTTTCCATGAAGGAATGAGCATCATCGAGCGGGACCGGGCAGCTGCCTGGTTTGCCGACGAAGAGTTCGGTGCCCAGGTACTGATCTGCTCGGAAATCGGCAGCGAGGGTCGCAACTTCCAGTTCAGCCACCATCTGGTCCTGTTCGATCTGCCGCAACATCCGGATTTGCTGGAGCAGCGTATTGGCCGCCTCGACCGCATTGGCCAGCGGCAAGATATCAACATTCACGTCCCCTATTTTGCCGACAGCACCCAGCAGCGCCTGTTCGAGTGGTACCACCTGGGCCAGGATGCCTTTCTGAGCACCAGTCCCGCGGCTCTGGCCCTGCAACAGCAATTTGACGAAAGGTTGCAGCAAGTCCTGTCGGACAGCCTGCCGGAAGCCGACTGGCAGGAGCTGCTGCTGCAGGCTGCACAGTCCCGCCAACAGCTGCTGGAAGAAATGCACAAGGGCCGCGACCGCCTGCTGGAGATCAACTCCAGCGGCAGCGGCCAGGGCGAACAGCTGGCGGAGCAGATCAACCGGCAAGGCAAGGGATTCGAGCTGCCCCTGTACATGGAACAGTTGTTTGACGCTTTCGGCATCGATAGCGAAGACCACTCGGAAAATGCGCTCATTTTGCGTCCCGGCGAAAAGATGCTCGATTCCAGCTTCCCGCTGGGCAGTGACGAGGCGGTCACCATCACCTACAGCCGCGAGCTGGCCCTGAGCCGTGAAGACATGCAGTTCATCACCTGGGAGCATCCCATGGTACAGGGCGGCATGGATCTGGTCCTGACCGGCTCGATGGGCAACAGCACCGTGGCGTTGCTGAAAAACAAGTCCGTCAAGCCGGGCACCATGCTGCTGGAGCTGATCTATGTCAGCGAAGCCATCGCCCCCCGGCACCTGCAGCTGGGCCGCTACATGCCGCCACTGGTCATTCGCTGCCTGATGGACCAGCAGGGCCGCGACCTGGCCGACAAGGTCGGTTTTGAAACCCTCAACAATCAGCTGGAAACCGTACCGCGCTCCAGTGCCGCACGTTTTGCCCGCGCGCAGCGCGAAGTGCTGGCCGGACTGGTCGATAAGGCCGATGCACGGGTCCAGCCACAACACATGGAGCACGCCCAGCTGGCGCGTACCGCCTTCAATCAGGCACTGACGGATGAAATCGACCGGCTGCTTGCACTACAGGAGGTCAACCCCAGTGTGCGCGACGAGGAAATCGATCTGCTGCGCAGCAACCTGAGCGATGGCCTTGCCCTGCTGGACAAGGCCACCGTGCGTCTGGAAGCCGTACGCGTGCTGGTCGCCGGCTGACAGCATGGACAACTTTCACATGCAGCCCATCGGGCATGTGCAGTCCTGCTTTGCCGAGAAGTTCGCCATTCCGCGCCAGCCCGCCCTGGCACCGGCGGCGCGCGGCATCATCATTCTCGAGCCGCCCTACAACCAGTCGCAGGCTCTGGCCGGGCTGGAGCAGGTCAGCCACATCTGGGTGATCTTTGTCTTTCATCGGGCCCTTGAACAACAAAAACGCCTGCAGGTACGCCCACCACGGCTGGGTGGCAACCGTTATCTGGGCGTTTTTGCCAGCCGCTCCAGCCACCGGCCCAACAGCATCGGCCAGTCGCTGGTTCGTCTGGACCATATTGACGAGGATTGCCAGCTGCATATCTCCGGCATCGACCTGCTCGATGGCACGCCGGTACTGGATATCAAACCCTATATTCCCTTTGTCGAGTCGGTGCCAGACGCCAGCAACCGCATTGCCGAACAGCCGCCAGAGTTGCTGCCGGTCGACTGGCAGCCTGAAGCTCTTTCGTCTGCTCAGATGCATGCCTTGCGCCTGCAGGAGCCCCTGGTGGAGCTGATCGAACAGTGTCTGGCTCAGGACCCAAAACCAGCCTACCAGCAGCCGGAACCTTCACGCCGGTACGGGGCGCGACTGCATGATGTGAATGTGGTCTGGTGCTACCCGGAGGCCGGGCGGATTCTGGTGTTGACGGTGGAGTGATTTTTGTGCTCTTGGTGCACTGGTGAAGGCGAGACGCTCCGCAAAGCTCGCGTTGTCCGCGCTGTTAAAAGCAGCGCGAACAACAAGGCTTTGCTCCGGTCTCGCCCCACCTTCCGGCACCGCGCACGGGGGAGAGATATGGGTCCGGCTGCGCCGGACTGCTGACGCCCGTTTTAATGACTGATTTGTGGTAACTGCAGATTTACTGATTTGGCTGATCCGCCACCTTGCTTTATACGCTTATAAAACTATGTCTATACGAGCAAGACACGAGCTGAAAAAGCTGCTCTTGGGCAGACAATAAACACGCCCCGCTGCTTAACGTCGAGTAAAACTCGCAGTTTTATCGGGCCATCAACATCCACTGCGTTTATATACAGCCAAACAACGAAAGCCCAGCCAGTCACGGCGACAGTAGCCCGGCATAGCCGGGCCGCCACCCCACCACCCGCACAAGGTGTATTGGGTGTGACGAGGTGTTGTGTCTGGCATCAGCCGGCTGTGGCATTTTAATGACACGGCCGAGCGTCAGCCTGATACAGCACCACGGCACACCCCACCAAAGTGCAAAACCTACTCTTCTACTAACCCGCCATCCTGCAAACGCAGTACCCGCTGCATCTGGCGGGCCAGCTCGAGATCGTGGGTCACCACCAGGAAGCTGGTTCCCAGCGATTCGGACAGCTCCAGCATCAACGCCTGAATGCTTTGTGCGGTATTGCGATCCAGGTTGCCGGTCGGCTCATCCAGCAATACCAGCTGCGGCCGGTTGACCAGCGCCCGGGCGATGGCCACACGCTGGCGCTCGCCACCGGACAGCTCGGTCGGCTTGTGATCCAGGCGGTGTCCCAACCCGACCCTTTCCAGCAGGGCCACCGCGCGTTCGCGCGCCTCGGGGATTGGTGTGGTGCCGATCAGCAACGGCATGCATACATTCTCGATGGCGGTGAATTCCGGCAACAGGTGGTGAAACTGGTACACAAAACCCAGCGCCCGGTTGCGCAGCAGGCCGCGCTTGCGCTCGGACAGTGAGGACAGCTCTTCACCGGCCAGCCAGACACTGCCCGCCGTGGGCACATCCAGTCCGGCCAGCATGTTCAGCAAGGTCGTCTTGCCGGAGCCGGAGCTGCCGACAATCGCCATGCGCTCGCCGGCAACCAGTTGCAGGTCCACACCGCGCAGCACTTCCACTTCGACCGGGCCTTCCTGGTAGGTTTTCACCAGCTGGCGGCATTCCAGCACGATGGACTTACTCATAACGCAATGCCTCCGCAGGCTGGGTCCTGGATGCGCGCCAGGCCGGATACAGGGTCGCCAGGAAGCTCATGCCCAGTGCCGCGCCGCAGATCAGCACCACATCACCGGTGCGCAACTCCGAAGGCAGATAGCTGATGAAATACACGTCCGAGCTGAGGAACTGGTGGCCGAAGAAAGACTCGATGGCCGCCACCCAGCTGGATACATTCAGCGCCGAGACCACCCCCAGCACTCCGCCAATCAACGTGCCTACCACCCCGATCAACGTGCCCTGCACCATGAACACCGCCATGATCTGGCCCGGCGAGGCACCCAGGGTACGCAGGATGGCAATGTCAGCCTTCTTGTCGGTCACCACCATCACCAGCGTGGAGATGATGTTGAACGCGGCAACGGCAACGATCAGCAGCAGCAACAGGGCAATCATGGTCTTTTCCATCTGGATGGCCTGGAAAAGATTGCCGTGGCTGCGCGTCCAGTCACGCGGGTGCAGGTCGCTGTCCTCGATGGTGCGGGCAATTTCCCAGGACACGCGCGGCGCCTGGAACAGGTCCTTGAGCTTGAGGCGGATCCCCTCCACCTGATGGGGCTGCCAGCGTGACAGACGGGCCGCGTCTTCCACATGGATCAATGCCAGCGAGCCGTCCAGTTCGGCACCCACCTTGAAAATGCCGGCCACGGTAAAGCGCTTGAGCCGCGGAAAGACTCCCGCCGGAGTCACCGAGGCCTCAGGCAGCACGAAGGTCAGCTTGTCACCAATCCGCACATTGAAACGTCGGGCAGTCAGCTCGCCGATCACAATGGAAAAGTCGCCGCTTTTCAGATCCTTCAGGCTGCCAGCCTGCATGTGGTTGCTGATGATGGAGACCTGGTCCTCCACCCCGGGCAGGACGCCGTTGACCAGTACCGGCTGCACGCTGCCACTGTGGGTCAGCATGCCCTGCAGCTGGGTGAAGGGCGCGATGGCCTCCACCTCGGGATGCTGCATGACCTGCCGGCCGGTTTCCTGCCAGTCCTCCAGCGGCGTGAAAGAGCTGACGGTGGCGTGGGGAACCATGCCCAGAATGCGGGTGCGCATCTCGCGGTCAAAGCCGTTCATGACCGACAGCACCAGTATCATGACCAATACACCCAGCGCCAGGCCGATCATGGAAGTCAGGGAAATGAAGGAGATAAAGTGGTTACGCCTTTTGGCCCGCGTGTAACGCATGCCTATGAACAAAGCGAGGGGTCGAAACATCGTGCTGTACACTACGGGGTTAATGGCTAAAATGGCGGCAGGTTGCGGTTCTGATGAAAACACCGGAAGCCTGCACTTTTTCATGACCAGTCTGGACGCGACATGCCCACACAGGACACTCAAGAGCGACGCGAATACTACCGCATCCGGGACCGGATCGCACTGCAAATCAATGATGTGACAACCGGCGCGCCGGATGATTCGGTACTTTTCGCCCTGCTTAACGAACTTTATCTGCTGGATCTGGAATCCCGGCCACTGCTGCGCTCCATCAGTGAAAAACAGCGCGCCCTGGTCAGCTATCTGCAAATCACCAACAAGCGCATCGACCTGCTGGCCAATGCACTGGCCCAGGGTCTGCTGCGCCAGTTCGGCGAGCCCAGGAATGTGGTTCTATCCGAAGACGGTATTTCCTTTGACGATGACCGGCCACATACGCCCGGCGGCTTGCTGGATCTCAAGCTGATCCTGCTGCCACAGGCCTTCGGCCTGCAACTGCAGGCCAGGATTGTACAGTGCCAAGAGCAGGATGACGGACGTTTCCGGCTGTCCCTGCAGTTCCGGGACATCAGCGAAACCCAGCGCCAGGTACTGGCCCGACACATCATGCAGAAACAGGCACAGGAGCGCCGCAACGCCCTGGCCGGGCAAGAGGAACCATGAATGAACAAGACAACAGCTGCCGCCCTGCTTGCCATCCTGCTGGGCACATCCGCTGCCTATGCCGACACACTGAGCATCCCCTTGGGCCAACAGGGCAGCCAGCAGCAAATGGACCTGCCGCAACGCGGCCAGAGTCAGGCCAGCGTACTGCGCCGGCATGGTGAACCGGTACAGCGCCACGCCAGCGTGGGCCAGCCACCCATCACCCGCTGGGACTATCCCGACTTTTCCGTATATTTCGAATACAGCCATGTGATCAATAGCGTACGCCAGCACCGGCGGCAGCAACCATGACGCTGATCTACGGTCACCGTGGTGCCAAGGGAGTCGCACCGGAAAACACCCTGGCCAGCTTTCAGGCCTGCCTGGACGCCGGAGTCACCCGCTGTGAGCTGGATGTGCGGTTGTCACGCGACAACCAGGTGATGGTCATTCATGACGCCGACCTGAAGCGCCTGGCCGGCATCAAGGAGCGGGTCAAGGACAAGACCGCAGCGGAGCTGGCCCAGTATGACATCCGTCATGCCGGCCCGGCATGGCCGCACCCCTGCCCGATTCCCACCCTGTCCGAAGTCCTGGACAGCTGCCCGTTCGAACACTGGCAGATCGAGATCAAGAGCCTGTCACGCAAGCGGGCAGTGATCCTCATCCAGTCCATTGTCAGGCTGTGTGAACAGTTCGGACTGACCGACAGGGTAGTCCTGACCAGCAGTTCGCACACGGTACTGCGTGCCGCAATGCAGCAGGCGCCCGAACTGCAACGGGGACTGGTAGCCGAGTACGGCTGGATGGATCCGGTACGTACCGCGCAACGCTTTCAGTGCAGCCTGCTGGCCCTGAACTGGACCCTGTGCACGGAACGCCGCATCCGGCAGGCGCGCGACTCCGGTCTGCATGTTTCCGCCTGGACCGTGAACGACCCGGCCCTGATGGGCCAGCTCGTTCACTACGGGGTGGACAGCCTGATCACAGACTTTCCCGGTTTGGCCATTGCCACGCTCGGGTATCGCTGAACAGTCTGTCAAAGACTGCTCCGGCCAGCACCAGGCCCTGGCCGGAGCCGGCTAAAAAAGCCGGTTCAGGCCGTCATAGGCGGCCACACGGTAGGCTTCCGCCATGGTGGGGAAGTTGAAGGTGGTGTTGATGAAGTACTTGAGGGTATTCGCCTCGCCCGGCTGGTTCATGATGGCCTGGCCGATATGGACGATCTCCGAAGCCTGGTAACCGAAGCAATGCACACCGAGGATTTCCAGCGTCTCGCGGTGGAACAGGATTTTCAGCATGCCCACTTCCTCACCGGAGATCTGCGCCCTGGCCATGCTCTTGAAGAAGGCCTTGCCCACTTCGTAGGGTACCCTGGCACTGGTCAGTTCCTGCTCGGTCTTGCCGATGGAGCTGATCTCCGGAATGGTGTAGATGCCGGTAGGTACATCGTCCACATAGTGCCAGCTGCCGTCATCGATGATGTTGCCGGCTGCGGAGCGGCCCTGGTCGTAGGCGGCACTGGCCAGACTCGGCCAGCCGATCACGTCGCCTGCGGCATAGATATTCTCCACCTCGGTGCGGTAGAACTCGTCCACCGCGATCTGGCCGCGGCTGTTGGCGGTCAGGCCGACATTCTCCAGACCCAGCTGGTCGGTGTTGCCGGTTCGGCCGTTACACCACAGGAATCCGTCCGCCTTGATCTTCTTGCCGGACTTCAGGTGCAGGATGACGCCGTTGTCCACGCCTTCCACACGTTCGTATTCCTCGTTGTGCCGCACCAGCACGTTGTTGTTGCGCAGGTGGTAGCTCAGGGCGTCGGAAATCTCCTTGTCCAGGAAGCTGAGCAGCTGGTCCCTGGTGTCGATCAGATCGACCAGTACGCCCAATCCACTGAAGATGGAGGCGTATTCACAGCCGATCACACCCGCACCATAGATGATCATGCGCCTTGGCGTATGGTTGAGCGTCAGTACGGTGTCACTGTCGTAGATGCGCGGGTGGTTGAAGTCGATATCCGCCGGACGGTACGGGCGGGAGCCGGTGGCGATGATGACCTGGTTGGCTACCAGTTTCTCCACACGGCTTGGGCCCACTACATCGACACTGTGCTCGTCGGCAAAGCTGGCCGTACCGAAGTACACGTCAATGCGGTTACGCGCGTAGTAACTGGTGCGCGAGGCCACCTGGCGGGCAATCACGCTTTCCGCATTCTTGAGCACGTCAGGGAAGGAAAACCAGCGCGGCTCGCCGATCTGGCGGAACATCGAGCCGGTGTTGAAACGCAGGATCTGGCGAACCGAGTTTCGCAGCGCCTTGGACGGAATGGTACCCAGGTGGGTACTGCTGCCGCCCACCACGCCACGACTTTCCACCACGGCCACCTTGCGCCCGGATTTGGCGGCGTTCATGGCCGCTCCCTCACCCGCAGGACCAGACCCCAGAATGACCACGTCGTAATTGTAAACAGCCATTTAAACTCCTAATTCACCTGCAGTGCGGCAGCGGCCCGCGGCCGCTCCCCCACCTGACGTCTTTACGGTTATTTTTTGGTGGCGTCGTAGGCCAGATCTTCTACCTGGACAGCACCACTGGCATTGGCTTCCTCGCACTTCTGGCGCTCACCGCCACAGATCGAGCAACTCTTTTCGATGCCCAGCGCGGCAATTCCACCACAGGACCCGCCGATCGGCTTGCGACCGGCCATCACGCCGGACGCCATGCCCAGCACGACTAGGGCCATTACCGCAAAAGCCACCAGAAACATGATGATGAATGTCATGATACTACCCCCTATTCCGGGAACATCTGTTCAAAAACGGGACTGGCATGGCTGCGGAACTCTTCCTTTTCGCGCGTCACGAACAACGCCGCGATGTCATGTTTTCTGGCCAGCTCCATGCCCTCTTCCAGCCCCACGACCAGGAGCAGGGTACCCAGACCATCGGCAGCCAGGGCCGAGCGGTCGATGACGGTCACTGCTGCCAGGTTGTGCGCAATGGGCGCACCGCTTTTTGGATTCAGGGTATGCGAGAAGCGCACGCCGTCCTCCTCGAAATAATTCCGGTAATCACCTGAGGTATTGACGCCCCAGCCGTCAATTTCAAGTACCCGGTGCAAAACACGCTCGCCCTTGCCTACCGGCTGCTCCAGTGCAATGCGCCATGGCGAGTTGTCGGGCTTCCTGCCTTTGGCGATCAGCTCTCCGGTCACCTCGATCATGTAGCTGCCGATGCCCATTTCCTCGAAGTGCTCGGCAATCCGGTCCACAGTATAACCGGCGGCAATGCTGTTCAGGTCCAGCTTGAGATCAATTTCCTTGCATAGCTGGTTGTCCTCAATGCGCAGGTGCCTGTGGCCCATCCTTTCCTGCGCTGCGGCAATCTCGTCTGCCGATGGCACCCGCTGCTCGCGACTGCCCGGGCCGAATCCCCAGACATCCAGCAACGGGTGGATGGTGATGTCGAACTGGCCATCGCTCAGCTCCGACAATTCGCCTGCATAGCGGACCAGCTGCAGCACGGGCTCCGGCATGGCCTCGCAGCTGCCTGCCGGCAAGCGGTTGAAACGTGAAAGATCCGAATCGGCACGGTAGGTGGACATCTGGCGGTCCACCTCATCAAGAATGCCCTGAACGGCAACACCCGCTGCATCGGCAGCGGGTGTTCCCGAGTGTGACACATACTTGATGGTGTAGGTGCTGCCCATGGTAAGCCCGGACAGTACCTCGATGCGCTGCGCCGGCTGGCAGCCGGCGAGCGCAAGGCTCATGACTGTGAGTAATCCCGCACCCTGTAACAGGTTGCGCAGCATGTTAGCCTCCAAAGTCATCCAGCAGGATGTTTTCCGGCTCGACACCCAGGTCTTCCAGCATCTTGATGACGGCTGCGTTCATCATGGGCGGTCCGCACATGTAGAACTCGCAGTCTTCCGGAGCCGGATGGTCCTTCAGGTAGTTTTCGTAGAGCACGTTGTGGATGAAGCCCTGCAGGCCTTCCCAGTTATCCTCGGGCAGAGGATCGGACAGGGCCAGGTGCCAGGTGAAGTTTTCGTTCTCTTCCTGCAGCTTGTCGTACTCGTCCACGTAGAAGGCTTCACGCAGCGAACGCGCACCGTACCAGAAGCTGATCTTGCGCTTGGACTTCAGGCGCTTGAGCTGGTCGAAGATGTGCGAGCGCATCGGCGCCATGCCGGCACCACCACCGATGAAGACCATCTCGGCGTCGGTATCCTTGGCGAAGAAGTCACCGAAGGGGCCGTATACGGTTACCTTGTCACCCTCTTTCAGGCTGAACACGTAGGAAGACATGATGCCGGGCGGGATGTCGTCACGGCCGGGAGGCGGAGTCGCAATACGGATATTGAACTTCACCATACCCTTTTCTTCCGGGTAGTTGGCCATGGAGTAGGCGCGGATGGTGGTCTCCTTCACATCGGACACATAGCGCCAGATGTTGAATTTGTCCCAGTCCTCGTGGAACCTCTCCTCGATGTCAAAATCCTTGTACTCGACACGGTGTGGCGGGCACTCCAGCTGCACGTAGCCGCCAGCACGGAAGTTGACGTCCTCGCCCTCGGGCAGGACCAGGGTCAGCTCCTTGATGAAGGTGGCCACGTTGGGGTTGGAGCCCACAGTGCACTCCCACTTCTTCACGCCGAACACTTCTTCGGGGATCTGGATTTTCATGTCCTGCTTGACGGATACCTGGCAGGACAGGCGCCAGCCCTCGCGGGCCTCGCGACGGGTGAAGTGGGTGCCCTCGGCCGGCAGCATGTCGCCACCGCCCTCGAACACCTGGCAGGTGCACTGGGCACAGGTACCACCACCACCACACGCGGATGACAGGAAGATGTTCTGTGCAGCCAGCGTCTGCAGCAGTTTGCCGCCCGCCGGTACGGTGACCGTACGCTCGCCATTGATCAGAATGCTGACATCGCCACTGGAAACCAGCTTGGCGCGGGCAATCAGGATGATCACCACCAGCGCCAGAACGATGGCGGTGAACATTCCGATGGCCAAAAAGACTTCGAAACTCATTATTCACTGCTCCTTAGAGTTGTACGCCGGAGAAGGACATGAAACCAAGGGACATCAGGCCAATGGTAATGAAGGTGATTCCCAGCCCCTGCAGTCCTGCAGGAATATCACTGTACTTCAGCTTCTCACGAATGGCTGCCAGCAGGGCAATCGCCAGAGCCCAGGAGAAGCCGGAGCCCAGTCCGTAAACCACACTCTCGGCCAGGTCGTAGTCACGCTCCACCATGAACAGGGTGCCACCCATGATGGCGCAGTTCACGGTAATCAGCGGCAGGAACACACCCAGCGCGTTGTAGAGCGCAGGAACGTACTTGTCCAGCAGCATTTCCAGGATCTGCACGATGGCGGCAATAACGCCGATGTAGCTCAGCAGACCAAGGAAGCTCAGATCCACATCCGGCAGACCGGCCCAGGCCAGCGCGCCGTCCTTCAGCAAGTAGGTGTAGATCAGGTTGTTGGCAGGAACGGTAATGGTCTGCACCACAACCACTGCAATACCCAGACCAATGGCGGTTTCGACCTTCTTGGACAGTGCAATGAAGGTACACATGCCCAGGAAGAAGGCCAGCGCCATGTTTTCGATGAAGATCGATTTAACCAGCAGACTCAAATAGTGTTCCATCTCAGTACGCCTCCTTCTCGACGCTATTCGGAGCCATGACGAAATCTGGTTTCTCGATCTGCTCACGCTTCCACATGCGCAGCGCCCAGATGATCAGGCCGATCAGGAAGAACGCGGAGGGAGGCAACAACAACAGACCGTTGGGCAAATACCAGCCGCCGTCGTTAACGGTTTGCAGGATAGTGACACCCATCAGCTTGCCGGAACCAAACAGCTCGCGGATGATACCGAGAATGATCAGCATTGCACTGTAGCCCAGGCCGTTACCGATCCCGTCAAAGAACGACAGGACTGGCGGGTTGGACATGGCAAACGCCTCCGCACGGCCCATCACGATACAGTTGGTGATGATCAGACCGACAAATACCGACAGCTGCTTGGACAGCCCATAGGCATAGGCCTTGAGGAACTGGTCCACCACAATCACCAGCGAGGCAATGATCACCACTTGTACGATCATGCGGATCGAGCTGGGAATTTGCGCCCGGATCATGGAGATGAACAAGCCGGAAAAACCGATTACCAGAGTCAGTGCAATGGACATGACAACGGCAGTGTTCAGATTTGAGGTAACGGCCAGCGCAGAACAAATACCCAGGATCTGCAGGCCGATGGGGTTGTTGTTGAAGATTGGATCAAGCAACACACCCTTGATGGTTGGTTGTGACATTGATTATGCCTCCCCGTTACGCAAGCGGTTCAAAAACGGGCCGAAGCCGTTCTCACCCAGCCAAAAGTCCAACAGATGGTTGACGCCGTTACTGGTCAGGGTAGCACCTGCCAGACCGTCGACCTGGTTCTTGGCCGCAGGACTGGAACGATCGACGTTACCCTTGATGACGTGCAGCACAGGCTCGCCATTGGCATCGAACACTTCCTTGCCTGGCCACAGGGCGGTCCACTTGGGATTGTCAATCTCGCCACCAAGGCCCGGAGTCTCACCGTGCTCATAGAAGCCGAAGCCGGCAACCGTGTTCAGGTCGCCCTTGACGGCAATGAAGCCCTGCATGGTCGACCACAGGCCGTATCCGCGTACCGGAATGATCAGGGTGTCCAGCTGGCCATCCTTTTCCACCACGTATACCGTGGCGTAGCGCTCACGACGCTTGATGGACGCAATGTCCTCACGTCCTTCCAGCTTGCGCGACACGGCGGGATCCTTTGCGGATGCCACGTGGTCGAAGGTGATCGGATCTTCCGCATCGGAATAGGTGCCGGACTCCAGGTCCACCAGACGGGCCTGGATACGGTCCTTGAACATGTCACGGACCTGGTTTCCGCTCAGCTTTCCACTGCCCAGACCGGCAATGGCCAGGATGCTGCGCTGCTTGTCCAGCAGGCTGTTCGCCTGTTGGGTCGAGCGCAGTGCAACCGCGGCACCGGCAACAAAAATGGAGCACACCAGACAGACCGCCAGGGCAACGGTCAGGGTGCCTGCTACTGTATCTTTTCTACTAGACATTGCGTGCCAGCCTCCGTTTGATATTGGCCTGAACTACAAAGTGGTCAATCAGTGGTGCACAAAGGTTGGCAAACAGGATGGCCAACATCATGCCTTCCGGGAACGCCGGGTTGACCACACGGATCAACACCACTATCACGCCGATCAGGACACCGAAAACCCACTTGCCGGTGTTGGTCATGGCCGCGGATACCGGGTCGGTCGCCATGAAGATCATGCCGAAGGCAAAACCGCCCACCACCATGTGCCAGTACCAGGGCATGGCAAACATCGGGTTGCTTTCCGAGCCGATCATGTTGAACAGCGTGCTCAGCACGATCATTCCCAGCATCACGCCGGCCACGATGCGCCAGGCGGCAATGCGGGTCAGCAACAGGAAGGCTCCACCAATAAAGATGGCCAGTGTGCTGGTTTCACCGATGGAACCGGGCATGAAGCCGAGGAAAGCATCCATCCAGCTCAGACCCTGATCAGACAGTGCCTGCATACCGCTGACAGAAACCACGCTCAGGCTGGTTGCACCGGCAAAGCCGTCCACTGCAGTCCAGACCGTATCGCCGGAGATGTCGGCCGGATAGGCGAAGAACAGGAAGGCACGGCCAACCAGCGCCGGGTTGAGGAAGTTCTTGCCGGTACCGCCAAACACTTCCTTGCCGATCACCACACCGAAGCTGATACCCAGGGCGACCTGCCACAGCGGAATGCTGGGTGGCACGATCAGGGCAAACAGGATGGAGCTGACGAAGAAACCTTCGTTGACTTCATGCTTGCGGATGGTGGCAAACAGGATTTCCCAGAAAATACCGGCAGCAAAGGTCACCACATAGATGGGCAGGAACCAGGTGGCACCCTGGATCGTGTTGTCCCAGATGCTGTTCGGATCAAAACCGGCGAGCATGCCGGTCAGCGCCATGCGCCAGCCCTCCTGGGCGGCCAGCAGGTCCGGGTTTGCGGCAAACACCAGGTTTGCCTGGTAGCCGGTATTCCACATGCCGAAGAACATGGCGGGAAAGGCACACAGCCAGACCGTGATCATCATGCGCTTGAGGTCGATGCCGTCGCGCACGTGGGCTGTGGTTTTGGTTACGTCGGCCGGCTTGTACAGGAAAGTATCCAGCGCCTCATAGAGCGCATACCACTTTTCGTACTTGCCGCCTTTTTCGAAGTTGTGTTCGATCTTGTCCAGAAATGAGCGAAGACCCATGGATTAACCCTCCACCTCGATGCGCGTTAAGTTGTCCCGCAGGATCGGGCCGTACTCGTACTTGCCGGCACAGACATAGCTGCACAGTGCCAGATCCTCTTCGTCGAGCTCCAGGCAACCCAGATTCTGGGCCATCTCGGTATCACCGACGATCAGGGAGCGCAGCAGCTGGGTCGGCAGGATATCCAGCGGCATGACGGACTCATAGTTGCCTACCGGAACCATGGCGCGGGCGCTGCCGTTGGAGCTGGTGGTGAAGGCAAACTTCTTGCCGCCAGTCAGCTTGGAAATGTAGATGTTGAGCACGGAGTGCTTGTTGGCGCCGGCGCGCAGGTAGTGGAGCATTTCGCGCTCACGACCTTCCAGCAGGCAGCTGACCTGCACGTGATAGCGGCCCAGGTAGTTACATGAGCCACGTGCGGTGCGACCACCCAGCACGGAACCGGTGATGATGCGATTCTCGCCAGCCTGCAGCTCGCCCTCGGTCAGCTCGCCAAGGTTGGCACCCAGACGGGTACGCAGCAGACGCGGTTTGTTGACCACGGGGCCTGCCAGGGAAATCACGCGCTCGACCCACAGCTGGCCGGTGGTGAACAGCTTGCCAACGGCAATCACGTCCTGGTAGCCGATCTGCCAGACGCTGCGCTCGGCATTCACCGGATCCAGGAAGTGGATATGGGTACCGGGTAGACCCGCCGGATGCGGGCCGGCAAAGGCCTCGGTCTGAACGCCGGCGATGTCCTCGCCCGGCAGGCTGACGCCATCGGCCTTGCACAGGAACACCTTGGCCAGGCGCGTCAGCACCTGCAGGCCGTGCTTGAAGTCTTCCGCGTATTCGCCGATGACCAGTGCAGGGTCGGCCGCCAGTGGGTGGGTGTCGATAGCGGTCACGAAAATGGAGCGCGGGGTCGAGTCCACGGCGGGCACTTTGGAATATGGGCGGGTACGCAGGGCGGCCCAGAGACCGGACTGCTGCAGGTTCTCGCGCACCTGCTCATCGGTGAGACCGCCCAGCTCGGTAGCAGGATACTGCTGGAAGGTTTCCTGCTCGTCACCTTCCAGCTCGATCTCCACAGACTGGAACACACGGCGTTCGCCACGGTTCACCGCTTTGACCACGCCGGCACCCGGCGAGGTATAGAGCACGCCGGGGGTTTTCTTGTCCTCGAACAGGACCTGTCCCAGCTTGACACGATCACCTTCCTGCACATGCATCGTCGGCTTCATCCCGTTATAGTCGAAGCCTATGATTGCTACGCTGCGCACCTGCCGAGCTGCGTCAATTTGCCGCTCCGGCGCACCCACGATGGGCAAATCAAGCCCACGCTTTATTCTGATCATAGGTAGCCTAACCACGTTGTTAATCAAACTTTCATCAACCAGGCAAAAGCCGTTTTTTCGGTGAAAACAGCCTGTTTCAGACGCCTGGCGACCCCGAATTTTATCTGCATCATTATAAAGACCTAACAGGCCAAGTTGCCAGTGAAAAAGGAAACTTTGTCGCACACACCGGCAATATCCCCATCAGAATCAAGAAAATAAAAAAGGGAGCCGAAAGACTCCCTTGACAGAAACCACTCATCCGTGCTTGTCGGAATCAGGTTGGAAACGGCCTAGCGGGGAAAGACTGGCGGATGCACGCCCGCAATCTCTTCCAGCACCCGGACCACCTGGTGGCTGTAGCCGTATTCGTTGTCATACCAGACGTAGAGGATCACGCGGTTACCGGTGCAGATGGTGGCCTTGGAGTCCACCACACCCGCATGGCGCGAACCGACAAAGTCGGTGGAAACCACTTCCTGGGATGCCACGTAGTCGATCTGCTTCTGCAGGTCGGAATGCATGGCGATCTGGCGCAGGTACTCGTTGAGTTCTTCCTTGCTGGTGCTCTTCTCCAGGTTCAGGCTCAGGATGGCCATGGACACGTTCGGAGTCGGCACACGAATGGCATTGCCGGTCAGCTTGCCCTTCAGGAAAGGCAACGCCTTCTCGGCAGCGGTGGCGGCACCGGTCTCGGTGATCACCATGTTCAGCGCGGCACTGCGGCCACGACGGCTGCCCTTGTGGAAGTTGTCGATCAGGTTCTGGTCGTTGGTGTAGGAGTGGACGGTTTCCACGTGACCATTGACGATGCCGAACTCGTCATTGACCGCCTTCAGCACCGGCACGATGGCGTTGGTGGTGCAGGAGGCCGCGGAAATGATCTTGTCGTCGGCGGTGATGTCCTGATGGTTGATGCCGTGGACGATGTTCTTCATGTCGCCCTTGCCGGGTGCGGTCAGCAACACACGGGCAATGCCGGGACGGTTCAGGTGCTGGGTCAGCCCCTCCACGTCACGCCAGCGACCGGTGTTGTCCACCAACAGTGCATCCTTGATGCCGTACTGGGTGTAGTCGACGGTGGACGGATCGTTGGAGTAGATGAACTGCACCAAGTTGCCGTTGATGTTCAGGGTGTTGTTGACCTCATCCACCACGATGGTGCCCTTGAAGGAACCGTGCACGGAGTCGCGGCGCAGCAGGCTGGCACGCTTCATCAGGTCGTTGTCGGCACCCTTGCGCACCACCACGGCACGCAGGCGCAGGCCCTCGCCGGCACCTACGCGGTCGACCAGGATACGCGCCAGCAGGCGACCGATGCGGCCAAAGCCGTAGAGCACCACATCGGTACCCTTGTCCTCGTTCTCGCCGCGCTTGCCCACTACGTCTGCCAGCTCGTCGCGCACGAACTCGTCAATGCTGCGGCCGCCGCCTTCATTCTTGTGCTTGATGGCCAGCTTGCCGATGTCAACGGAGGCGGCACCCAGATCCAGCTTGCTCATGGCCTCGATGACCGGCCAGGTGTCACGCACGGACAGGCCGTCGTTGCCCACACGGTGACGGGCCGAACGGTGCGCCTTGAGAATGGCGATCACCGAGCGGTTGATCAGACCGCGGCCATAGATGGATGTGATCACGTTGTTGTTGCGATACAACTGACCAACCAGGGGAATCATGGATTCGGCTAATGCCTCGCTTTCGATCCATTCGCGCAGGCACTGATCTGTCTTCTCAGTCACGTGAAATACCTGTAGTGAGATTTAAAAGGGACTACATTATCAACGTATAGCGGCAAACCGGCAAGTCCCGGCTGCTGCCACTGGTGGCAAATCGCCTGGCTGGCTACAATCTCCGGTTTCATTTTCAAGCAAGGCAAGGCCCGTGTCCCTACCCGCAGTTCCCTCCCTTCCCCAAAAAACCGGCACGCAGCACTGGCACAGCCTGCCCGGCTCGGCCCGCGGCCTGCTGCTGGCACTGGCCGCGCAGAGCCGCACGCAGCTCACCGTACTGCTCACCGACAACAGCCGCAGCGCATTGTTGCTGCAGGACGAGCTGCGCTTCTATGCTCCCGACCTGCCGGTGGTGCTGTTTCCGGACTGGGAAATCCTGCCCTACGACCTGTTCTCGCCCCACCAGGACATCATCTCCCAGCGTATTGCCGCCCTCTACCAGCTGCCACAGATGCAGCACGGTGTACTGATCGTGCCGGTCAGCACCGCGCTGCAACGGCTGGCCCCCAAGGACTTCCTGATTGGCGGCAGCCTGATGCTGGATGCCGGCCAGACCCTGGATATCGAGGCCATGCGTGACCAGCTGCAGGCAGCCGGCTATCACTGCGTGGATACCGTTTACGAGCACGGCGAGTTTGCCGTGCGCGGCTCCCTGCTGGACCTCTACCCGATGGGCAGCGAGCTGCCCTACCGTATCGACCTGTTCGACAACGAGATCGAGACCCTGCGCACCTTCGACCCGGAAAGCCAGCGCTCCATCGACCAGGTAGGCAGCATCCGCCTGCTGCCGGCGCGTGAGTTCCCCTTCGACAAACAGAGCCGCACGGACTTTCGCAACCGTTTTCGCGAGCGCTTCGACACCGATTTCCGTCGCTGCCCGATTTTCCAGGATGTCAGCAACGGCATTCTCGCCAGTGGCATCGAGATCTATCTGCCGCTGTTCTTTACCCGGACCGCCACGCTGTTCGACTACCTGCCGGACGACTGCCTGCTGTTCACCCTGCCCGGCATCGAACAGGCTGCCGGCAGTTTCTGGCAGGATGTGCGCAACCGGTACGAGGACCTGTGCGGCGACATCGAGCGCCCGCTGCTGCCGCCTGCCGAACTCTATCTGCCGGTGGAAGACTTTTTTACCCGCCTCAAGCAGCATCCGCGTATCGTGCTGGAAAGCGAGCCGGCCGCCGCCGGCGTGGGCCGCACCAGCCTGCCGATCCAGCCGCTGCCCGACCTGACCCTGAATGCCCGCGCCAGCCAGCCACTGGCCGGCCTGCAGGAGTTTGTCGGTGGCTTCAGCGGCCGCATCCTGTTCAGCGCAGAAACCGCCGGCCGTCGTGAAATTCTGCTGGAGCTGCTGGAACGCATCAATCTCAGGCCACAGGAAGTCGCCGGCTGGCCGGAGTTCCTGGCCAGCCGGGAAGCGCTCTGCATCTGCGTAAGTCCGCTGGGCGAAGGCCTGTTGCTGGACGCACTGGCGGTGATTCCGGAAAGCGCCCTGCTCGGCCAGCGCATCAGCCAGCGCCAGCGTCGCGAAAAGGCCAACGAACACGCCAGCGAGCTGGTCATCCGCAACCTGACCGAGCTGCGCGAAGGCGCGCCGGTAGTGCATATCGACCATGGTGTGGGCCGCTATCGGGGGCTGGTCACCATGGAGATCGAAGGCCAGGCCACCGAGTTTCTGCAGCTGGAATATGCCGAACAGGCCAAGCTCTATGTGCCGGTCGCCCATCTGCACCTGATTGCCCGTTACAGCGGCAGCGAAGAGGATGCCGCACCCCTGCACCGCCTGGGTTCCGAACAATGGCAGAAAGCCAAACGCAAGGCCGCCGAACAGGTACGCGACGTGGCCGCCGAACTGCTGGACATCTATGCCCGCCGCGCCGCCCGCAAGGGCTTTGCCTTTGGCAACCCCGGGGCTGATTACGCCAGTTTCAGCGCCGCCTTCCCCTACGAGGAAACTCCGGATCAGCAGATGGCGATCGATGCCGTGCGCAACGACATGCTGGCGGGTACCCCCATGGACCGGCTGATTTGTGGCGACGTGGGCTTCGGCAAGACCGAAGTGGCCATGCGCGCCGCTTTCATCGCCGTGCACAGCAGCAAGCAGGTGGCGGTGCTGGTGCCCACTACCCTGCTGGCCCAGCAGCACTACAACAGCTTCCGCGACCGCTTCGCCGACTGGCCGGTGAAGGTGGAAGTGATGAGTCGCTTCAGTAGCGCCAAGGACACCAGGGCCGCACTGCAGCAACTGGCCGAAGGCAAGATCGACATCGTCATCGGCACCCACAAGCTGCTCCAGGACGACGTCAAGTTCAACAACCTGGGGCTGGTCGTCATCGATGAGGAACACCGCTTCGGTGTGCGCCAGAAGGAGCGTCTCAAGGCCCTGCGCAGTGAGGTGGACATTCTCACCCTGACCGCCACGCCGATCCCGCGCACGCTGAACATGGCATTTTCCAATTTGCGCGACCTGTCCATCATCGCCACACCGCCGGCCCGCCGCCTATCGGTGCGCACCTTTGTCATGCCGCGCCAGGACACCATCGTCAAGGAAGCACTGCTGCGGGAGCTGCTGCGTGGCGGCCAAGTGTACTACCTGCACAACGATGTGAAAACCATCGACAAATGCGCCGAAGACCTGGCCAAACTGGTGCCGGAAGCACGCATCGGCGTCGGTCACGGCCAGATGCGCGAACGCGAACTGGAACAGGTGATGAACGACTTCTACCACAAGCGCACCAACGTGCTGGTCGCCACCACCATCATCGAGACCGGTATCGACGTGCCCAGCGCCAACACCATTCTGATCGACCGCGCCGACAAGTTCGGCCTGGCCCAGTTGCACCAGTTGCGTGGCCGGGTCGGCCGCAGCCACCATCAGGCCTATGCCTACCTGCTGGTACCCAGCGGCAAGAAGCTGACCACCGATGCGGAAAAGCGTCTGGAAGCCATCAGCAATGCCCAGGACCTGGGCGCCGGTTTCGTGCTGGCCACCCACGACCTGGAAATCCGTGGTGCCGGCGAGCTACTGGGCGATGGCCAGAGCGGCCAGATCCAGTCGGTCGGTTTCAGCCTCTACATGGAAATGCTGGAACGCGCGGTGCAGGCCATCCAGAAGGGCGAGCAGCCCGACCTGGAACAACCCCTGCACAGTGGTGCCCAGGTCAGTCTGCGGGTTCCTGCACTGATTCCCGAAGACTACCTGCCCGATGTGCACAACCGGCTGATGCTCTATAAGCGCATCTCCTCGGCCGTGGACGAGGAAGCCCTGAAAGATCTGCAAGTGGAGATGATCGACCGCTTCGGCCTGCTGCCCGAGCCGGCGAAGAACCTGTTTGCCCAGGCCTCGCTCAAGCTCAGGGCCGATCGGCTGGGCATCCTCAAGATCGATGCCGGCGCCCAGGGTGGCCGCCTGGAATTTTCCAGCGATACGCCGGTCGATCCCATGCAGCTGATCAAGCTCATCCAGAGCCAGCCGCAGCGATACAAGTTCGAGGGCGCCACGGTCTTCCGTTTCAACGTGCCCATGGATACAACCAGCGAGCGTTTTGCTATGCTTGACGCGCTGTTAGACCAGCTAGCCAGTTAACCGTCCGGGAACCCAACCATGTACCAACGCCTGCTTGCCTTTCTGCTCCTGATCACCACCGCCCTGCCTCTGTGGGCCGCGGACAGCAGCCATATCGAACTGATCCTGTTCCGTCAAGGAGACATGCAGCCGCGCTATCACAGCAAACTGGCCCCGGACACCTGGGCGGCCGGCAGCCAGCACCTGGAACCCTTCCAGTTGCGCAGCAGCCTGCTGGAAGATCCGGTATCCAGACTGACCCCAGACAACGGCTACAGCATCCTGCTGCACCGCATCTGGCAGCAGGATCGGGTCAACGGTCCGGTGCGCATCGCCCTGAGCAGCGGCGACAACATCTTCGGCCATCACCCGGTGGAAGGCGTGCTCACCCTTGAGCAGGATGCCGGCAACCGTGTCGAGCTGGACTTCTGGATCAACCGCTTCAACGCCGATGGCAGTCTGGAGCGCAGCGAACGGATGCAGCAAAGCGCCGCCGTTCCCTACAACGAACTCTATTTCATCGACTACGGTGATCTGGGTGCACTGATCCGTATCCAGCCGCAGTAGCTGCGGGTTCGATTTTCCCGGACGAACCATGCCTTGTGCGAATGAATTCGCACCTACAGATCATCCAGACAGCGCACCCCGCCTGTAGGTCCGGATTTATCCGGACACAGCCTGCCGTTATTACTCGGAGCCTATCACCACCGGCTCGATCTCCAGCTGTACCCCATAACGGCTGGCAATGTCGTCCCTGATCTGCCCGGCCAGTGCCAGTACGTCTTCGCCGGTGGCCTGGCCGCGGTTCACCAGCACCAGCGCCTGCTGCTCATGCACGGCAGCATCGCCAACGCACCTGCCCTTCCAGCCGGCCTGCTCGATCAGCCAGCCGGCTGCCAGCTTGACCTGACCATCAGCCAGCGGGTATTGCACCATGTCCGGATGCTGCTGTTTCAGCTCGGCAGCCTGCTGCGCGCCAATCACCGGGTTCTTGAAGAAGCTGCCGGCATTGGCCAGCCCCGCAGGATCCGGCAGTTTGGACTGGCGAATGGCGATCACCGCATCGCTGACATCCAGCGGCGTTGGCTCGTTGATGCCACGACGTTCCAGCTCGGTACGGATCGGGCTGTAGTCCATCCTGAGTTGCGGCTGTTTGCGCAAACGCAGGTCGATGCTCAAGACGACCCGCCGCCCCGGCTCACGCTTGAACAGACTGTCACGGTAGCCGAATTGGCAGTCCTCCACCGACAGATGCTTGAGGCCGAAATCCAGCGCATCCAGCACCAGCACCTGCTGCAGTACATCCTTCAGCTCGACACCATAGGCACCGATATTCTGCACGGGCGCGGCGCCGGCGGTACCGGGAATCAGGCTGAGGTTTTCCAGCCCCGACCAGCCCTGCTCCAGCGTCCAGCGCACCAGTTCGTGCCAGTTCTCGCCGGCCTGGGCACGCACCCAGACATGTTCGTCATCTTCATGCACCACACGCCGGCCGCTCATTTCCAGGCGGATCACCAGTCCGGGCACATCACCAGCCAGCACCAGGTTGCTGCCGCCACCGAGCAGCAGCCAGGGCTGGTCGTTCTCCATGGCCCAACGCATGGCAGCCTGCAGCTGCGGCTGGATGCGCGCACTGGCGAAATAACGGGCGCGAGCGCTGACGCCCAGCGTATTGTACGGACGCAGATCCACCTGCTCTTGCGGCTGAAAACTCACAGACGACTCCTGATTTCATCCAGCAGGACCTCACTGGCCTGTTCCAGCATATCCAGCACCAGCTCGAAACCGTCTGCGCCACCGTAGTACGGGTCCGGCACCTCGCGCGTATCCTGCCCCAGACGCGGCAGGTAAAGCGCCAGCTCCGCCTTGCCGTTCGCCGGCTGGATGGCCTGCAGGTTGGCCAGATTGCTTTCATCCATGGCCAGGATCAGGTCGAACTTGTGGAAGTCTTCTGTCACTGCCTGTCGCGCTCTGAGCACCGACAGGTCATAGCCGCGCCTGGCTGCTGCCTTGATGGTGCGTGGGTCCGGTGCCTTGCCGATATGCCAGTCGGAGGTGCCGGCGGAATCGATGGTGATTTTCTGCCCCAAGCCCGCCTGTTTCACATAATGGCGGAACACGCCTTCGGCGGTGGGGGAACGGCAGATATTGCCAAGACAGACAAACAGAACTTTCAATGAACTCTCCAAAAATTGAAGGGTTATCCGTCACCTCCGCGCCTGACGCGGAGATCTCCTCATTCTGGTGGAGATTGCCGGGTCAAACCCGGCAATGACAGTTTTTCTACAGCAGGATTGATCAGCACACATCCTGCAGGTTCGAATTCATTCGAACAAAATAGGCAGCATTAAACGCATATGCGATTCGTGTGCAAATTTATTCACGCCACACCAACACGGTGTTTTATGTGCGAATGAATTCGCACCTACAGCATCTAGCCCGCAAACAGCGCCCGTACCCGCTCCAGATCTTCCGGGGTATCCACACCATGAGGCGGGGTCTCCAGGGCATCGGCAACGTGGATCTCCTCGCCGTGCCAGAGCGCCCGCAACTGCTCCAGACACTCGGTCTGCTCCAGCCAGCAAGGCCCCCACTCGACAAATCGGTGCAAGAAGCCGGCACGATAGGCGTAAATCCCGATATGCCGACGATAAGGCACACCGGCCGGCAGCTCGTCCGGCTGGCTGATGAAGGCATCCCGTGCCCAGGGCAGCGGCGCGCGGCTGAAGGTCAGGGCCAGGCCGTTCTTGTCACTCAATACCTTGACCACGTTGTTGTTCATCAGGGTAGCCATGTTCTCGATGGGCTCGGCCAAGGTGGCCATGGCAGCCTCCGGGTGCGCAGCCAGATTGGTTGCCACCTGATCAATGACCGCCGGCGGGATCAGCGGCTCATCACCCTGCACGTTGACCACGATGGCATCGTCGGGCCAGCCCATGATGGCGGCCACCTCGGCCAGCCGGTCCGTGCCGGATTCATGATCATCACGGGTCATCACCACCTGCGCGCCAAAGTTCGTGCACACATCAAAGATGCGCTGGTCATCCGTGGCGATCACCAGATGCTCCGCCCCGCTCTTCTGCGCCTGCCGCCAGACACGCTGGATCATCGGCTGTCCGGCAATGTCCTGCAGCGGCTTGCCGGGAAAACGGCTGGACGCATAGCGTGCCGGGATCACCACATAAAAGGGCTGCTGCATGGTTATTTTTCCAGACGTTCGTCGGTGGTCAGGGTGCGCGCCTGGCTTTCCAGCATCACCGGAATGCCGTCACGTACGGGAAAGGCCAGGCCATCGGCCTTGCAGATCAGCTCATTGTTTTCCTGATCGTGCTTCAACGGGCTTTTGCACAACGGGCAGGCCAGGATATCCAGCAGTTTGGGGTCCATCGTTTTCAACCTCGGTTTCGGGTAAACAGGATTGCCGGTGGCAATGCCATCATTCGACAGCACGATCGGCAAGCAGTTGCGCCATGCGCGCATCCAGCCATTCTACAAAAGCCGGCGACGGACTGGCTTCCACTTTCAGGTACCAGGCATGATCCGGCGCAAATGACCGGCATTTTACCGCATCTTTCTCGGTCATCAGCAAGGGCAGGTCATCGGCAAACTGCAAGTCCTGCGCGGTGAACTGCGCATGGTCGGCAAAAGCATGCTCTTCCGGCTGCCAACCCAGCTCCGCAAGGGTGTTGAAAAAACGCTGCGGATTGCCGATGCCGGCAATGGCATGCATGGCCTGCCCCGGCGGGAAATGATCCAGCGGCATCATCTTGCCTGTAGCCACATGCACCAGCGCCGAGGGCTGCAGATACATGGCATAGCCCTGTTCGCTGTCCTCGCGGGCACCATTGAGCAGCACCGCATCCACCGACTGCAGGCGCCCGGCCGGCTCACGCAGGGGCCCGGCAGGCAGGCAACGGCCATTGCCCAGTCCGCGCGCAGCATCAATCAGCACCAGCTCCAGGTCGCGTTGCAAGGCATAATGCTGCAAACCGTCATCACAGAGCACCAGATCCAGCGACTCCTGCTCCAGCAGCAGCCGGACCGCCTGTGCCCGCTGCGGGTCGATTGCCAGCGGCACACCGGTACGCCGCACCAGCAGGGACGGTTCGTCCCCTACCTGTGCCGGGTCATCGTCTGCCCGTACCCGCCAGGGATACTCCGTTGCCTGACCGCCATAGCCACGGCTGACCACTCCGACACGCAGACCGCGGGTCCGGCAATGCTCGATCAGCCACAGAATCAAGGGGGTCTTGCCGGTACCGCCGACCGTGATGTTGCCCACCACGATCACCGGCACCGGCGCACGATAGCTGTCCAGCTCGCCTGCCAGGAACTTGCGGCGCTTGCGCTGCACCACCGCGCAATAGAGTTTCTCCAGGGGCCATAACGCAACAAGCCCGGCATGCCCCGCATACCAGGCCTGTTGCAAACGGTCAGCCAGCTTCACTGGCCTTCCTGTGCCTCGATGGTGGTGATGCGCAATTGCACAAAACCCAGCTTGGAGGCCGCATCCATGGCCGTCACCACGGCCTGATGGGGCGCCTTGCCGTCGGCACTCAGGGTTACGGGCACATCCTTCTGGCCTTCCGATGCCTCGATCAGCGCACCCATGATGGCGTTCAGATCGCTGCTGGCCAGCGCCTTGCCATTGACCGCATAACGCCCATCCTGGCCGACCAGGATCTCCAGTGGCTGGTCATAGCGTTCTTCCGGGGGAGTTCCGGTAACCGCTTCCGGCAAGTCCACCTTGAGCTGGGTCTCACGAGTGAAGGTGGTGGTCACCACAAAGAACAACAGCAGGATGAACACCACGTCAATCAGTGGTGCCAGGTTGATATCCACCGGTTCACGCGGCTTGCGGGGAAATTTCACGCCTTCTTGCCCCCGCGTCTGCCCGCCTGCTTGCTGGCCTGTGCGGGCTCGGCCTGCTTACTGTCCGCAGCCTCTTCAGCGGCTTCCTTCCTTGCAGCCCTGGACGTCGCTTTGGGTGCCGCCATCTCTTTCTCGCTCAGCTCCACGGCACGGTCACCCTGTACCGCCTCGACCAACTTGATGGCCTCCTGCTCCATGCCCACCACCAGCTCGTCCACACGGCGCTGCAGAAAACGGTGGAAGAACAGTGCCGGAATGGCCACGATCAGGCCGGCAGCAGTGGTGATCAGTGCCTTGGCGATACCGCCGGCCAGTTGTGGCGCATTGGCCATGCCCGAACCCATGAACGCACTGAAAATCTCGATCATGCCCAGCACGGTGCCCAGCAGGCCCAGCAGCGGGGTGATGGCGGCAATGGTGCCCAGCGGAGTCAGAAAGCGCTCCAGATCATTCACCACCTTGGTACCGGCCTCCTGGATGCTTTCCTTCATCACGTCGCGACCATGGCGGGAGTTGGCCAGCCCGGCAGCCAGAATCTGGCCCAGCGGCGAACCGGCACGAAGTTCCTTGAGCTTGTCGGCATCCAGCTCCCTCGCCTGCATCCAGCGCCAGGCCTGGCCCAGCAGATGCGGCGGACTGATGCGTGAGGTGCGTAGCGTCCACAACCGCTCGGCAACAATGGCCACAGCGATGATCGAACAGGCAATGATCGGCAGCATGATCCAGCCGCCCGATTTAATTAGCTCCCACACAATTGGCTCCTTTTCCAAAATATGCGCAACTCTACCATAAGGCCGGAGACTGCCGGTCGAATTTATGTCTCATTTTGACGCCAAAAATGCCACTGTTGCGACATGGACCACAAAGGCTGCCCTGCACCCAGCCGGATCCGCATGGCTCCGTTGACGGCAGTATCGTACAGACGCATCCCGTTATGGCGGATCCGTTTCAGAACCAGCGGATGCGGATGACCATAGCCGTTGTATCTGCCACGGGACAGCAGCACGCTGTGCGGCTGCAGCTGCTGCAACCAAAAATGCCCTGTCGAAGTGCGACTGCCGTGATGGCCCGCCACCAGCCAGTCCGTACGCAAACCGGGAAACGCATCCAGCAGTGCCCGCTCGCCCTGTACATCCAGATCTCCGGTGACCAGAAAACGCTCGCCGCCAGCGTCCACCAGTAACACGCAGGACGCCGCATTGCCGTCGGCTGCAGCCTGCCATTGCCACTGCCGGAAGAGCACACCATCCCACGCCCACTCCTGTTCGCCACAGCCACGTGCCTGCCAGCGCACATGACGCTGCGGCTCCCCACTGATCAGTTCCTTCACCGGCACATGCCGCAACACCGCGTCTGTTCCGCCGGCATGATCCGCATCGGCATGTGAAAGGATCAGCCGGTCCAGCTGCCGGATGCCCTCACCCCGCAAAAAAGGCACCACCACCGTTTCGCCCGCATCCATGCCGCCCATGGCCGGCCCGGCATCGTACAACAGTGCGTGGCGGGCAGTTTGCACCACAATGGCCTGGCCCTGCCCCACATCCAGTATCCAGACCTGGGCCTGCCCGTGCTCCGGCAATCGGATTGCCGGTGGCCATGCCAATGGTGCCAAAAACAGCAACGCCAGCCATGACGGGCGAAGAGCCACAGGTAACAACAGCAAAAACACCCCAAGCGCAGCCAGCAGCAGCACCCACGCCGGCGAAACCGCCATCTGCCAGGCCGGCCAGCCCTGCACCAGCCACTCCAGCAGCTGCCACAGCCCTTGCAGCGAAGCCGCTGCCAGCTGCAAAACCGGTCCGGCCAACGATGGCCAGGGCAACAACAGCAAGCCAAACAGCACCAGCGGCAACACCCAGAAACTGACAAAAGGCACCGCGAGCGCATTGGCCAGCGGCCCCACACCGCTTACCGGCAATCCCGTAGCCAGCAAGAATGGCAGCAAGCCCAGCGCGGCCGCCCACTGGGCGCGGAACAGAACCTGCCACCAGCGCCAGCGACCCAGGCGGCCGACAAACACCAGCATCAACACAGCCACCGCCGCAAAAGACAACCAGAATCCGGGCTGCAACACCACCAACGGATCCAGTAGCAACAGCAAGGCCAGCGCCAACAGCCACGGCTTCCAGCTGGCCAGCGACTGATGGCGCACACGCCAGAACAAGGCCACCGCCACCATGATCAGCGCACGCCGTACCGGCACACCAAAACCGGCCAGCGCACCGTAGGCCAGTGCGCAACCCAGGGCCAGCAGGCACGCCACCGGCAGCCAGGGAATGCGCATCGGCCACCAGCCAAGCCGCAGCAACAACGCAACCAGTCCATAGGCCAGCCCCGCCACCAGACTGATGTGTTGCCCGGAAATAACAAACAGGTGCACGGTTCCCGAGTCCTGCAGCTGCTGCCATTGCGCCCGTGACAGCAGGGAGCCATCTCCCAGCGCCAGGGCAACCACCCCGCCGGCGGCCGGCTTTTCTTCCAGCACAGCCAGCAGGCCTGCACGCAAACGTTCACGCAGGGCCTGCACTCCGCTGCCACCTGCCAACCTATGGCCGGTCTTCACCGAGCCGGTGGCACCAATCCGCCGCGCCGTCAGCCACTGTACACGATCAAAACTATGAGGATTGAGCAAGCCGTCCGGCCGCTTGAGATTGGCCACCAGTCGCCAGTGCTCGCCAGCCTGCAACTCTGGCGGGTCGTGCCACGACAACCGGATGCGTGTTGGTAAGTCCGTACGCCTGGAAACCGCATCCGTCAGCTCGAAACGCACCACCTTGCGCCCATGCTCGTCTTCCTGCCATTGCGGCAGGCCGGAAATGCGTCCTTCCAGCCACAGGCTGTGTCCGTCCCAATCTGTGGACAAACGCTGGCTGATGCTGCTCGCCGCCTGCCAGCCTGCCCAGCACAAACCCAGCAGCGCGAGCGCCAAAATCTGCAGCAGCGCACGCTTTCGCAACCAGAAAACAGCCACCATGCAGACAGGCACGGCAAGACCCATGACAGGAGAAACCGCCGGCATGAAACGCAATAGCAGCGCGCCCAGAGCAAACGCAAGCAAGGAAACCTGCACAAGCCACCTCCATGCAGCTTTTGCCGGTTGACGGGAGTGCGCCAGGCAGCAAAGCGATAAAACTTTGTTACATCCTGCCGCAGCAGCCCGATGACATAATGGGCATAATAGCCCCGCAATTTTATCCGAGCGACAAAATGCCACGAGACCTTTTCAAGCGCTTCATGCCAGATCCGGAAACCATCAAGCGAAACAAATCGTTACGCTTTCTTGGTGGCCTGATCCATGATGCCAACCTGTGGCAGCTCAACCGTCACTCGATTGCCCGTGCCTTTGCCGTGGGCCTGTTCTGGGCGCTCATCCCCATGCCCATGCAGATGCTGGCTGCCGCACTGGTCGCCATTCCCATGCGTGCCAACCTACCGATGTCCATTGCCCTGGTCTGGCTGACCAACCCGCTGACCATGCCGCCCATCTTCTACGCCAACTACAAGCTGGGATCCTGGTTGCTGGGCACGCCCGCCATCGAGATGCCCGATAAGATCAGCCTGCAATGGGTCATGCAGATCACCACCACCCATTGGCAACCACTCTATGCCGGCTCCTTTGTATCAGCCGTTGTGGCTGCCATCCTTGGCTACTTTGCCGTCCTGCTCTACTGGCGCTGGTGGGTCGCCCGCAGCTGGAAGCGCCGCCAGCGCAGCCGCTTGCCGGCCAATTCCAATAAAGCCTGAACATTTTTTTGACAGTCATCGCAAAGTCTGTATAATGGCCGTCGCGGGATGGAGCAGTCTGGTAGCTCGTCGGGCTCATAACCCGAAGGTCGTAGGTTCAAATCCTGCTCCCGCAACCAGACAAAACAAGCCTCGCTGATGAAAATCAGCGGGGCTTTTTTGTGTCTGCATTCCAGCGTATCGCGCATCTGGATCAGACAGAGCAAGCCGGCTTATGCAACAACTGACCGAACAGAACACCAGCATTCTGCCCACCTGACCACAAAGCCAACCAGTTGGCATTACGGCTCAAAACAACTTGCAATTAAATCCAGTGACAGTACAACCAACCGGACAAAGTCGATTGTTGGTTTCCGCACACTCAACCGGTCACTGACACAGCGGGCTCCAGGCCTGCACAGCGGGGGCCAGAGCAACTCAAGGGGTTTTATGAAGGTTCTACAAATCAATTCTGTCTGCGGTATCGGCAGCACGGGACGCATCGCAACCGATATTGACAACATCCTGCAGTCAAAAGGTCACGATAGCTATATCGCGTACGGAAGAGACGCTCTGAAGCCACAGGAAAACTTTCTGAAAATAGGAAACAAGCTGGATTTCTATCTTCATATCCTGAAAACCAGGCTTTTTGACTTGCACGGATTCGGCTCAAGGAATGCAACCCGGGGTCTGCTCAGGAAAATCGATGAAATCGACCCCGATATCATCCACCTGCACAACATCCACGGTTATTACATCAATATTGAACTGCTCTTCAACTACTTGAAGAAAATCAAAAAACCGGTCATCTGGACACTGCATGACTGCTGGAGCTTCACCGGGCACTGCTCGCATTTCGAGTATGAAGGGTGTGAATGCTGGAGAATAGATAAAAACGAGAAATGCATCCAAAAGGACAGCTACCCGACAAGCTGGTTTCTGAACAACTCGCTGAGTAACTTCAAGAGGAAACAAGAACTGTTTACCGGTGTGGAAAACCTGACAGTGGTAACCCCTTCCAACTGGCTGGCGAATCTTGCAAGACAGTCCCTGTTGAAGGAATACCCGGTCAAGACCATTAACAATGGAATCAACCTGGATATTTTCAAACCGACTCCAAGCAACCTGAAAGAAAGCCTGGCAGTGGAAAACAAGTTCATAATCCTTGGTGTTGCGGGTGTCTGGGGCGAGAAAAAAGGACTCAACCACTTCGTTGAGCTGTCAGGCAAAGTAAGCAAGGACGAAGCCATCATCCTGGTGGGTTTGACCGATGCACAAATAAAAAGCCTGCCAGACAATATCATCGGTATAGAAAAAACCAACAGCATAGAAGAACTGGCTCAGCTCTACTCAATGGCCGACGTTTTTGTAAACCCGACCTTGGAAGACACATTCCCGACAACCAACCTGGAAGCACTGGCTTGCGGAACTCCAGTCATCACCTTCCAGACCGGCGGCAGCCCGGAAACAATCGATGAAAAAACGGGACTGGTGATCGAGCAGGAAAATACAGGCAAGCTCTACGAAGCCATCTCCAAAATCAAAAATGGCAAGCTGAAACTGGACGCGCAAGACTGCGTCGACAGGGCAAGGAAACATTACAATCGGTCTGACAAGTACCAGGAATATGTGGATACCTACAAGCAGATCATAGAGAGCAAAAGCAAGCTGTACAGCTGATACCGGCGTTATGGCCGACGATCGCTTTCGCTGCCTGTATACCAACTAGATAAAATCCTGCACATGTACAGTGATTCTGGAGTTCTAAGCAGAGCCGGTGCGTGGTTTTGTCGCTGCGCATCAGGTCGGGGTTGCATAACCGGCGAGCCTGTAAAGCATTTTGTGTAACTGCCTTCGCCGGTTAGTTACAGGTGGCCGT
>ERZ1032915.23-NODE-23-length-38202-cov-8.250242_pt1 | contig 38202 bp, 39 predicted proteins | sample MGYA00517090_ERZ1032915 | MGnify/ENA primary metagenome ERZ1032915 (study PRJEB33719, sample SAMN04261607) | wastewater metagenome | biome: rural village; feature: latrine urine exit; material: soil | place: El Salvador | collected 2013-01-14 ...
CCCGTTTTTATCCAAGGGATAGTACCCATAAAATATTCAGATTTTTTCCTGGATGGCGTGCCGCCAGATCCCCAGTCGGCTACCTCGCCAAGAGTAGTAGTGCTCCAGCTTTTAGACGGCTCAAAGCAATCCATCACGCCACCAACTCCCTATTCATCTCGTCAATCACCCAATCCATCCTGTCCCCAAACAACTGATACATGCGCCCCAACCCTCCCTGGGCATCAAAAGGAGCCATATCCAGATCATCCCGCTCAAAGTGTGTCGAGCTGGCAATGTGGTCACGAATCAGACGCAGCCAGGCCATTTGCTCTTCAGTGAATTTATCGCCTGCGCCTTCATGGTGACCAAACACCCAGTTTTTGAAGTTGCGCTGCACCACGGCATTAAAGGTAGTGATGCTTGCGTCAATGCCGCAGACACGGCGCACCAACGCCACCAGTGCGGTCAGCTCGGTGAGTGGGTCTGTGCCTTTGTAGCCGTCCAGATGTGCATAGGCTTGCCACACCCGCAGCGGTGCCAGCTTGGGCCTGTCCTGTTTGATCTGCTCAAGCAGGTTTTTGATTTGTGCAAAAGTAATTTCGCTGCGCCGTGCCGGGGTATGAAAGTAAATGCTGAGTGCATCCACTGTATCGGCATGTTCGGTCAGGTAGTCGGCAAACTCTTGTGTCAGTGCCTTGGCATTGTCTGTGGTGTCACCGGCCCACTCTGCTTTGATGAGCTCATCAAGGTCTTCATGCACCACGATTTGTTCTTTGTCGCGACGAATGCTGTCAATCAGCTCTATCAGTTCACCGTTCAGCACATTGGCGACCTGTGATACCAGTTCGGCCTGGGCTTTGTTCCTGTACTCTTCACCCGGGTCTGTTCCTTCGGGCAGGTTGGCAAGCTCCAGTGCCTTGCGCTCCACATTGTCGCCGTCGATGGCGTTAAACAGCTCGCCGACTATGGTTAGCAAGGGTGTGCCGCCTGCTTGCTTGGAAATGCGGGCACGCTCTTTGTCATCGAGCTGTTTGTCCAGCCTTGCCAAGCGGCCTGCCAAAGACGAAACGGTATCGCTGTCGCTGGCTCCCATCATCACGCCCATAGCAAGGTCTTTTAGCGGTATGCCGGGCTTGGTAATCAGTGGACGACTGGCGGTTTTGACGGACTGGGTCACGCCCACGGCGTCGACAATCACATAGTGGGTTTTGGCGCTTTTGGCGGAGGGTGTCACTTTTTGCAGGCTGTCTTTATCCAGCGTGCGGGTGCCCCGGCCCTTCATTTGTTCAAAGTAGTTTTTACTTTTTACATCCCGCATGAATACCAGGCATTCCAGGGCTTTTACATCGGTACCGGTGGCAATCATGTCTACGGTTACGGCAATGCGCGGGTAGTAGTCGTTACGCAGCTGGGCCAGGATGCTGGCTGGGTCTTCACCCTTTTCCAGCACCTTGCCATCGCTATCGGTTTTGTCGTCGGCGGCGCGGTAGGTTACTTTTTTGCAAAACTCGTTTCGCTCGGCAAACTCTTCACGCACCATTTGAATGATATCGTCGGCATGGCTGTCGGTTTTGGCAAAAATCAGTGTTTTCGGCACTTCTTCACGGCCAGGAAACATCTGTGGCAACGAGTCCTTGAAGGCACGGATAACGGTACGTATCTGGTCGGGGTTTACAATGTCGCGGTCGAGCTGTTTGGCGGTATAGGTTTGATCTTCATCCTGTATTTCCCAGCGCTTTTTGCGGGTGGTGCGCTCCCGCCTTTCAACCTGCTGTTTGGCTTCAATGGTACCGCCGCTTTTGCTTTTTTCGGTTTCGATGATGAAGACTTCGTTGCCCACGTTAACGCCGTCGGCGACAGCTTTTTCGTGGCTGTATTCACTGACCACGTTTTTATTGAAGAAGCCATAGGTGCGGGCATCAGGCGTGGCGGTGAGACCCACCAGGAAGGCATCAAAATACTCCACCACCTGCCGCCACAGGTTGTAAATGGAGCGGTGGCATTCGTCGATGATGATTACGTCGAAAAACTCGGGCGGAATTTTTTCGTTATAGACCACGGGCAAAGGCTCACGCGGTCGGGTCAGCTGTTCAGCCGGGTTTTGCTCTTCAATGGACTCGTCCAGTGGCTCATCTTTGAGCATGGAATACATGCGCTGGATGGTGCTGATATACACCTGTGAGTCGGTGCTGATGTAGGAGCTTTTTAACCGCTGAACGCTATATAGTTCGGTAAATTTGCGGTTGTCATCATTGGGCACATAGGTCATGAACTCCTGTTCTGCCTGTTCGCCCAGGTTTTTCGTATCTACCAGAAACAAAATGCGTTTGGCGCTGACCGGCTCTTTCAGCAAACGATAGCTGGCGGTGATGGCGGTAAAGGTTTTGCCTGCACCCGTGGCCATTTGAATCAGAGCACGTGGACGGCCTTCTTTTAGTGACTGTTCCAGATTGGTGACTGCGTTGATTTGGCAATCACGCAGGCCGTCAGTAGGTAGAGGCGGCATGTCTTGCAAACGGCTGCGCAGGCTTTTTGCCTCAAGCTGCCAGCTGGCCAGGGTCTCCGGACGGTGGAAGTTAAAAGTTTCACGGGAACGGGGTGTTGAGTCTTTGCCATTGGTAAAGCGGGTGACAACGCCAGTGCTTTCATAGACGTAGTGCAAAGGCTCTTTGTTGTGCGCCCATTTTAGCTTGGCGTGTGCATAGCCCTGGGACTGGTCTTCGACTGTGGTTATTCTCTCGCCCCAGCTTTCCGGCTTGGCTTCAATCACCCCCACAGGTGTTTTATCAATAAACAGGACGTAATCTGCAAAGCCTGCATCGGTCTGGTATTCCCGCACGGCTATACCCTGACCGGCAGAAAATTTGATTTTGTCTTTGTCTTGAACCAACCAGCCGGCTTGATACAACATCTGGTCGATACGGTCGCGGGCCTGCTGTTCGGGGTGCTGATTGGGCGCTGACATCCTGCTTCCTTTGCAACATCTGAAAGTGTTCGATTATAAGCACTTGCAAGCAAAGTAACAGTGCACTGTTAGCGGTACTGCATTATGAGTGTCAGCTAACCCCGCACCAAGCCGATACGCATGCCAAAAAGGCCAAACACTGCATTGAGTGTGGCCAGGGTGGGATTGCCTTCGTCCTGCTCCAGCTGACGCAGCAAAATACAACACACATGTTTTATGCAACACATGGATGATGCTGCGCATGCTATGACTTTCAGCGCCCCAGATGGAGATCACCCGGTCGTTGCCGGGTGATGACGGTGATCGTGAGACCCTGATGGTGGTAACGGCGGTGACGGCGACCAAAGTGATTAATTTGGCTCTTTATGCCGAACCCGCCACGCCCTGTGGATCTTCTGGTTACGGGCAAAGTCCTGGTCGATGGTCTGCGCGCTGATTTCTTCAATGTCGTAGCGTTCGGCCAGCTCCGGCTCCAGCTCGAAGCGGCGGAAGTTATTGGAGAAATACAGTACACCATCCTTTGCCAGCAGGCGCATGGCTTCATTGATCAGCGTGCGCTGGTCGCGTTGCACGTCGAACACGTCCTGCATGCGCTTGGAGTTGGAGAAGGTTGGCGGGTCGATGAAGATCAGGTCGTATTCGCCCTGCTCTTTGGCCAGCCATTGCATGACGTCGGCCTGCACCAGCAGATTCTTGTCGGAAAAGCCGTTCAGCGACAGGTTGCGCCGTGCCCAGTCCAGATAGGTCTTTGACAGGTCCACACTGGTGGTGGTGCGCGCTCCGCCGGCGGCAGCATGCACAGTAGCCACGCCGGTGTAGCAGAACAGGTTGAGAAAACGCTTGCCACGGGCTTCACTGGCGATGCGCAGGCGCAGCGGACGGTGGTCAAGAAACAGGCCGGTATCAAGATAGTCAGTCAGGTTGACCAGCAGCTTGACACTGCCTTCACGCACCTCCAGAAACTCTCCCTTGCTGGCCTGGCGCTCGTACTGGCTCAAACCGCTCTGGCGCTCGCGGCGCTTGACCACTACCTGTTCGGGCGGCACGTCCAGTGCCTGCGGAATGGCGGCCAGCACATCCAGCAGGCGGGATTGCGCGCGCTCGGCATCCACCGACTTGGGCGCGGCATATTCCTGCACGTGCACCCAGTCATCGTAGATGTCCACTGCCACGGCATATTCGGGCATGTCGGCGTCGTACAGGCGGTAGCACTGGATATCGTTCTGGCGCAGCCATTTGCCCAGCTGCCGGCGGTTCTTCTGCAGGCGGTTGGCGAACATCTGCGCGCCGCTGGAGAGCATGGCCGGGGCTTCGGCCTTGTTTTCCTCGTTGCTGGCAGCGCCCAGCTCCGGCTCGCGCTGAGTGACAAAGCTTTTCTCCTGCACATCGAACATCAGCAATTTGCAGAGAATGGCTCCGTTGAAGAAGGAGTACTGCTTGTAGCTGCGGATACCCATGCGCCGGCATAGTTGCGGCGCTCCGGTGAATACACCAGCCTGCCAGCCGGCAAGCTGGCTGCGCATGCGCTCGCCCAGATGCTGGTAGAGATACAGCAGGCTGGCTTCGTCGCCCAATCGCTCACCGTACGGCGGGTTGCAGATCATCAGGCCAGGCTGGCCCTTGTCGGGGCTGGGTGCATAGGTGGCCAGCTCACCCTGATAGATCTTGACCCAGTCGCTCAGGCCGGCACGGGCAATGTTGTTGCGCGCAGGCTGCATCAGGCGCGGGTCGGCTTCGTAGCCGCGAATCCACAGCGGTTCCTGCTGCAACCCCTTCTCTGCCCGCTGTTCCGCTTCGTCCAGCAGGCGGTTCCAAATGGCGGGCACATGGCCCTGCCAGCCCAGAAAACCCCAGTATTCCCGCTTCAGGCCCGGTGCCATATCGGCGGCCATCATCGCGCCCTCGATCAGGAAGGTTGCCATGCCACACATGGGGTCGCTCAGGGCATGACCCTGTCTGGCCAGCTCGGGCCAGCCGGCACGCACCAGAATGGCGGCGGCGAGGTTTTCCTTCAGCGGTGCCGCACCCTGCTGCAGACGATAGCCACGCTGGTGCAGGCTGGTACCGGACAGGTCCAGCGCCACGGTGATCTCGTCACGGCGCAGGTGCACGTTGACGCGCAGGTCCGGATTACGCTTTTCCACTGACGGACGATTGCCCATGCGGTCGCGTAGTGCGTCAACGATGGCATCCTTGACCTTGAGCGCGCCGAAGTGGGTATTGTCGATGCCCTTGCCGCGGCCGGAGAAATCAATCGCCAGCGTACCCTTGCTGTCCAGATGATCGCGCCAGTCAATGCTCTGAATGGCAGCGTATAATTCGTCGGCGCCACGCACCGGAAAACGGCCGATCACCAGTAGTACGCGGTTGGCCAGTCTGGACCACAGGCACAGGCGGTAGGCGGTTTCCAGCGTGCCGCGTCCGCTGACCAGTGCCGGACGCTGACGGCCCTGCTCCAGCTCCAGCTCCTGCGCTTCGGCAAGCAGCAGCTCTTCCAGGCTTTTCGGGCAGCTGAGGTGAAGTTCAAGCAGGGTATCGTCGGACATGGGGATAAAAATCTCGGGTAATGAGTATGAAAAATGCCCGGGTGGTTCCGGTAGCCTGGCCAGTCGCCGTATGGCGGCGGGAGATCACCCGGTCAAGCCGGGTGATGACGTGTTGTCTGTAGATGCGAATTCATTCGCACACCTGTTGTATTGACGGATTTTTGTACGAATGAATTCGTACCTACACAAACCGGCTCACCAAATCTTGCTGCACAAGGTGACTGGAGGCCGAACACTGCCTCAGTGCAAACAAATTCGCACCTACGGAGTTTTGCTGCGCAGGGCGGCGATGGCGTCTACCGACTGACGGATCAGCGCCGGTCCCTTGTACAGAAAACCGGAATAGATCTGTACCAGGCTGGCACCGGCCTGGATTTTCTCGGCCGCATGCCGACCTTCGGTGATGCCGCCCACCGCAATGATGGGCAAACGGCCCTGCAGGGTGTCGGCCAGCACGCGCACCACGTGGGTACTCTGCTCACGCACCGGTGCACCCGACAGGCCTCCGGCCTCGTCCGCATGCTGCATGCCTTCCACACCCTCACGAGATAACGTGGTGTTGGTGGCGATCACGCCATCCATGCCGCAATCGACAATGATCTCCGCGACCTGGACGATTTCCTCATCGTTCATGTCCGGCGCGATCTTGACTGCAATCGGCACACGACGGCCGTGCATTTCGGTGAGGTCTTCCTGGCGCAGCTGCAATGCACTCAACAGCTCCTTGAGCGAGTCGCCATACTGCAAACTGCGCAGGCCCGGGGTATTGGGCGAGCTGATATTGACGGTGATATAGCTGGCACTGGTATAGACCCTGTCCAGACAGTGGAGGTAGTCATCGGTGGCCTGTTCCACCGGAGTGGTCAGGTTCTTGCCGATATTGATGCCCAGCACGCCATCGAATCTTGCGTTGCTCACCCGCTCCAGCAGGTAATCGACACCACGGTTGTTGAAGCCCATGCGGTTGATCACGCCTTCGGCCTGCGGCAGGCGGAAGATGCGCGGCTTGGGATTGCCCGGTTGTGGACGCGGCGTGATGGTGCCGATCTCGATGAACCCGAACCCCAGGTCGGACAGGCCACGGATGGCATCGCCATTCTTGTCCAGACCGGCCGCCAGACCCACCGGGTTGGGAAAATCGATTCCCATCACATTGACCGGTGCAGCTGTCGGCTGTCGGACAAACAGCTTGCTCACGCCCAGCCGGCCAGCGGCACCCAGCAGATCCAGTGACAGGTCATGGGCGGTTTCCGGAGACAGTGAAAACAACAGAGGTCGGGCAAGTTTGTACATGGCTACGGGCAGTCTGCAAGAAAAGTGCAAAGTATAGCGGATTACTTCAGCTGCCGCAGGGAAATGAACTTGCCAGCGCTGTCAAAAGTCAGCTCGAAACTGCCATGGATGCCGTCTCGGGTCAGGAAGGGTTGCAGACGCCCGGCCGGCAGACTGACCGACTTGCCTTCCCTGCTGCGCAGCAGTACACGATTGGCAGTACCCTGATAAACCCTCAGAAACTCGTCGGCGGGCAACGCGATTTCCAGATGTAATTTCAACATGGCCTATTCATTACAAAAAGTGCACAATACATCATGATTTGCAGCCGACCCTGACAGCATGGTTGGCAAGGACATTTCATATCAAGGACTCTCCACAACATGCGTCAGCCCTCCGTACTAAGCAAGCTGCTAAGCTCGGTATTCAAACGCAAGGCCAAAGGCCCCCGTGCCTATACGGCTGCCGATGTGGTACAGCAGCTGCGTATCGGCTTTCCGCAAATCAGCATACCGCCTGCCAGCATACACTGGAAACACACCCCTCATCTGCGCCAACTGGTCAATCTCCCCGGCAGTTCTCTGTCCGGTCCGGATCAGGCTGACAAGGCCGAAGCTCACCAGCTGTTAAAGGATATTGTCCAGGAAGAGGTGGAGCTGATTGATTCCTATGACTTGCGAGTACTGCACGGGCTGAATCACAACCAGCCGGAACTCTATCAGCACTCCAACTGGGAAGGTTTGGCCAAGGCGCAGGTCTGCCGCCGGATACGCATCATCAGCATGCGTGATTTCAATCGCACACTGGACAAGCTGATTCCCGGGCAACAGCGGCTGCCGCTGCTGGCAACCGCCTGGGCTCCGGAGCAGTACTACTGGGCAGGAACGCAGAACACCTGCGAGCTGGCCTGCGCGCTGGTTTATGCCAGGATGCGCGGGCTGCCACTGGAGTACCCGGTGCAGCTTCACCGGATCAGCCTGAACCGGGCAGCACTGGGCAGGCTGCACCAGCAATACCGTATGCTGGCCATACCGGAGCCGGCATGGAACGATGCAGACTTCATGCAGTTTCTGGTCCGCTACAAAACGCCCTATGCGCGTCTTTCCTTCCATTTCGGCGAACAGCAGCTGGAAGCCTTGCTGCTGCCGCGCAAGCATGAACTGGCCAACACTCTGGGCAGCGGTCTGAGCCAGGCCGGTGCCTGCAACCTCATTGACGTGCTGACCAAGCTGGCCATAGAGCAGTCCTGACTTTTCACGTATTGCCCGCTCCCGTGCAGCCACTTTGGTAGTACGCCCGCTTGCATCGGCTCGACTACTGTATATAATGCCAGCACACTGTATAAAAAAACAGGGCTGCCCGATGAGCAAACTGACCAAAAGACAAAGCGAGATCCTTGAGTTTCTCAGGGGCTGGATTGACGAACACGGGTATCCGCCCACCCGCATCGAGATTGCCCAGGCACTGGGCTTCCGCTCGCCCAATGCGGCAGAGGACCACCTCAAGGCACTGGCCCGCAAAGGAGCCATCGAAATGATCTCCGGGGCATCGCGCGGCATCCGGCTGGTGGAGGATTCCGGGCAGGAGCCGTCACCGGCGGAAAACGAGCTGCCGGTGGTAGGCCGCGTGGCGGCAGGCAGTCCCATCCTCGCCCAGGAACACATAGACAGCACCTGTCAGGTCAGTCCCGACCTGTTCAAGCCCAGGGCCGACTATCTGCTGCAAGTGCGCGGCATGAGCATGAAGGACGCCGGCATCCTGGATGGTGATCTGCTGGCCGTCCACATCGCCCGTGAGGCACGCAACGGACAGCTGGTAGTCGCGCGTCTGGATGACGAGGTGACCGTCAAGCGTTTCCAGCGCAAGGGCAACAAGGTCTGGCTGCTGCCGGAAAACAGCGATTTCGAACCCATCGAGGTGGATCTGACCAGCCAGGAGCTGGTGATCGAAGGTCTTGGTGTGGGCGTGATCCGCCGCTAGGAGGACTCCTGATGAACAACAATGCACAAAGCCATCAGCCCGGCCTGTTCGACCAGCAGGCCGCACTGGATCTGAACATGACCGAGCCGCAACGACAGGAACCACCCGCCGCTGACAGCCGCTGGTGCAGCGAGGTCAGCCTGAGCGGGCGGGCCGAGCACTGCCTGCATCTGCTGGCTCCCATGCTCAGGGTACTGAGCGAGGCCCAGGAGGAACGCTGGCTGGCGCTGGTATCGCCACCGGAAATACTGACCATGCAGTGGCTGCGTGATGCCGGCCTCAACCCCAAGCGTACGCTGATCCTGCACCCCAAGGGCTTGCAGAGTAGCCAGGAGCTGGCCTGCCAGGTTCTCGAATTGGGCTGCAGCCATACTGTGATCACCTGGCTGAGTCCCCTTCCCGAGGCAGCACGCCAGCGTCTGTCACGAGCTGCTGCCCTTGGCAACTCGCAAAGCATCAACATCAGTCAACAATTTGGCGGTATGTGAGCAAGTGTCCCTTTACGTTTGCTCCAGGCAATGAAAGACGACGGAGTTTTCTTCTTGCCGTCATTCTGTCTGGGGCAAAGCGCAATTGCATAACCCACTGCCTCACGTGCCAGGCCCTGCGACTACGCACAGGGTGACGTAGTTTTCGGGCTAGCTTTTAGTCGCTTTGCGTGCTGGGTGATATGGTGGCAGCCGGTTGCAAGACCGAATGGCAATCTTCGCAAGGCTGCATTCCATTTTTAGGCCAGTGAATACATTTCCCGCATCATCAGCTGGTCAATCCGTTGGGTATCGGTCTCACGGCGGATGTAACGGAAAAACTCACCAGCCTCCGGATAGGCCAGCATCAACATGGACAGCCACTGCTTGAGCCTCCCCGGGGCATATCCGGGTTGCAGCTTTTCACGCACGCGTACCCAGAACTCCTGCAGCAACGGCCAGAGTTCACGCCACCCCTGTGGCCGGTACTCCTCGCCGGCCTGATGCGCCTTGATCTGCCTGGCCAGATCCGGTCGGCAGACCAGCCCGCGTCCGATCATGACCGAAGCCACACCACTGACTTCCCTGCATCTCTGCCAGTCCTGCAAGGTCCAGACATCCCCATTGGCCAGTACCGGTATGTCGACAACCTCGTTGATCCGGGCCACCCACTCCCAGTGGGCAGGCGGTTTGTAGCCCTGCGCGCGGGTTCGCGCATGCACCACCAGCTGCTCGGCACCACCCACGACCAGAGCCCTGGCGCAATCCAGTGCCGGGCCGGTGTCCTCATAGCCGAGCCGCATCTTGGCGGTCAGCGGAATCCCTTGCGGCAACGCGGCACGCACAGCGGATGCGATCCGGTAGAGGCGCTCCGGCTCCTTGAGCAGGATCGCCCCGCCCCGCGAGTTGTTGACGGTTTTTGCCGGACAGCCGAAATTGAGGTCGACCGCCGCAGCTCCCAGCTCCGCCACCAGCGCTGCATTATCTGCCATGCAGACGGGATCCGAACCCAGCAACTGCACACGCATCTGCGTGCCAGCTGCGGTTCGGCTGGCATTATGCAGCTCCGGGGCATGCCGATATACCGCATCCGCTGTCAGCAAGCGGTTGCTGATCCGTACAAACTCGCTGACACACCAGTCCACACCGCCCTGGCGGGTGATCAGGTCACGCAGCATGGCATCGGCCAGACCCTCCATGGGCGCAAGGGCGATTTCCATCAATCGCTGCCTGCCTGCATGATTTCCTGCCAGGCGCTGCCGTAGCCGGCAATGAACTCCTCCGGCATGCGCTTCGGCCGGCCGGTGGAGATTTGTACGCAGACGAAGGTGGTTCGCGCACGCAACAGGGTGGTGCCGTCCGCCGGGCGCACCAGCTGGAACAGGCGATCCATCTTCAGCCGGCTGTCGGTCCTGACCAGCCAGGTGCCCATGCACAGGCGGTCACCGGCAAAGGCGCTGGCCAGATAGTCGATTTCGTGGCGGAGTACGGCCATGCTGCGGTCCAGCTCGACAAAACGCTCCACCCCGAGACCCAGATGGCTGGAGTGCTGCCAGGCACAATCCTCCATCCATTGCACATACACCGCGTTGTTCACGTGCTGCAGCTCGTCCATGTGCTCCGGCAGTGCGGTGAATTCAGCGCGGAACGGATCCGGCCAGTCCCATGGCAAGTTCATGCATTGTTCCTCCTGGCAAAAGACTCCACCGTCTGGCGGGCCATGGCGGTGATTGCTGCCCAGTTGTTCGCTTCAATCAGCGCGGCCGGGGCCAGCCAGCTGCCGCCACAGCAACTCACGTTTTCGTGCTGCAGGAAAGTCGCCAGGTTGTCGGCATTGATTCCACCCGTCGGGCAAAAACGCACTCCGGCAAAAGGCCCCGCAAAACTGTTCAGCAGTTCCCGGCCACGCAAACCCCGGGCGGGAAACAGCTTGAGCTCGCGATAGCCAAGCTCCATGGCCTGCATGATCTCGGAAGGTGTCATGACGCCGGGCAGCCAGGGCATGTTGTGCCGCTGCGCCTCCTGGTGCATGCACAGGCTGAACCCGGGACTGACCGCAAACTGTGCACCGGCATCCGCTAGCTGGCGGATTTGACTGGTTGTCGTTACCGTCCCGGCACCGACCAGCAGGTCCGGCAGCTGCTGGCGGACCAGACGGATCGCAGCCAGTGCCGCCGATGTGCGCAGGGTGATTTCCACCACCCTGACTCCGCCCTCCTGCAGGGCTGCGGCCAGCGGTACCGCCTGCTCCACATCCTCCAGCACCACCACGGGCAGTACCGGCCAGGTGTGATCGAGAATTTCCGTCATTGTCTGCATGACTGGTTCCTAGTCCGGCTTGCCGGCAGGCTTTCTGCGCAGCGGTGCATGTCCATCGTCGCTGATCAGCAGGTTCTTTCCGCCGGAAGGCCTGCGTGCCGGCCTTTTGGCGGCTGCTGCCGTCTTGCCGGCACCGGCCTTCTTCTTTTTCGGGCCGGCGGCCTTGCCGGAGCTTTTGACTTTTTTCGGGCCGTGATAGCTGCCCTTGAGCCCCGGCAGAATGCGCTTTTCAAAATCCTGTTTGAGATAACGCTGGATGCTGGACATCAGGTTCCAGTCCTGATGCTCGATCAGCGAGATGGCCAGCCCGTCGTCCCCGCCACGGCCGGTGCGGCCGATGCGGTGCACGTATTCATCCCCCGAGCGTGGCATATCATAGTTGATCACCAGATCCACGCCCTCGATATCCAGCCCGCGGGCCGCCACATCGGTAGCCAGCAACACCCGCTCGCTGCCCTGACTGAAACGCTGCAGTGCCTGCCTGCGCTCCTGCTGGTCCTTCTCGCCGTGCAACACAAATACCCGATAGTCCTGGGCGCGCATGCGACCGTACAGCTGGTCGGCCATGGCCCGGGTGTTGGTGAACACCATGGCCTTGCGGTAGCTCTCATTGGCCAGCAGCCAGGCCAGCAGCTTTTCCTTGTGGGCGACGCTTTCCGCGGTAATGACCTGCTGGCGGGTGGTTTCGCTCAGGCTGGAAACGGGATTGAGCATCAGGTGTTCGGGGTTGCGCAGCACGCTGCGGGCAATCTCGCGCAGGGCTCGTCCGCCGGTGGTGGCAGAGAACAGCAGGGTTTGCCGACGGTTGTTGCAGGCCTCGATGATTGCCTGCATGTCCTCGGCAAACCCCATGTCCAGCATGCGGTCGGCTTCGTCCAGAATCAACCAGCGCACCTCGCCGGCGGGCAGGTTGCCGGCCTGGATATGCTCCAGCAGCCGGCCCGGTGTGGCCACCAGGATGTCGGGAATCTTGCGCAACAGTGCGGCTTGCTCCCGGAAGCCCTCGCCGCCGATCACCATCGCCGACTGCAGAAAGGTGTAGCGCGAGAAGCGTTGTGCCTCTTCCAGGATCTGTCGGGCCAGTTCGCGGGTAGGTACCAGGATCAGCACCCGGGTGGCAGGGCTGTCCGCTTCCGTGGCCAGCAGCTGATGCAGTACCGGCAGCAGGAATGCAGCCGTCTTGCCACTGCCGGTCTGGGCCGTGGCCCGCAGGTCGCGACCCGCCAGGATCAGCGGAATGGCTTGCTGCTGGATCGGCGTCGGCTCGTCAAAATCGTTTTCTTTCAGCGCGCGCAACAGGCGCTCGTGCAATTCCAGCTGTGCAAACATTTGTGCGTCCGGTTCAAATCAGAAAGCGTTGATTCTACAGCAAGGAGCGCCCCTGCGGCAGCCATCACCTGCAGCGGATACTCCTTCCCCGTGCGGTTCCGCCACGGGTATCATGTGCCTGTCCGATATCCATACAGGCAGCATTGCAATGAATGACTCCATCAGCCCGCTCTATGCGGAAATCCTGGGTGAAACCGCGCGCATCAGCTGGGGTGAACTGGCTCCCTGGTTCGCCAAGGGGCTCCTGTTGTGGGTGGCCAGCGATCAGGACCTGATTGCCGTTGCCGAAGCCATTGCCGCTGACGACAAGAAACAGGTGAACAGCCTGATGCAAAAGCGCTTGTTGGCACGGCTGGGTGACGAGCAGGCCAGGGACTTTCATGCCCGGGACCCCGAGCTCTGGGCCACGGTGGTCTCGCCTTGGGTGCTGGTCCAGGAGCGGGCCGCTTCCGCCGACACGACGACCCGTCACTGATGGGCAACGCCGACAACAGGCCGCTGGTTGCCGTCAGCGCCTGCCTGTTGGGCGAGCCGGTGCGTTATGACGGGCGGCACAAGCTGTGCACCGTCCTGCAGAATTTCTTGCAGCGCCACTTCCGGCTTCTGCCGCTGTGCCCGGAGGTGGCGATCGGTCTTGGTGTACCCAGGGGCCCCATTCAGTTGGTCCGTCAGGAAAACGGCATCCGTGTTCTGGGTGTTGATTGCCCGCAGCTGGATGTGACCGATGCGCTTGCCGGCCGCGCAAGATGGCTCCTGGAAGCGTACCCGGAGCTGGCCGGGCATGTCCTGATGCAGAAATCACCCAGCTGCGCCCTGCACAGCGGGCAGTTGTTCGACCGCAACGATCGGCTGCTGGACGAACAGCAGGCCGGCGGCTATGCACACATATTGCGAGAGCTTGCTCCATGCCTGCCGCTGGCAGAGGCAAGGCAACTGCAGACGTCTGCAGGACAGCAGCGATTCCTTCGGCAGGTGCTGCACTACCATGCCGGCCTCGGCAACCGCTGAGGACGGAACAGCAGACAAGTCCGGGCAATCTGCCTGCGGCCTTGCATGGTAGTTGCCGGTTTGCATGACTGACCCGACGGTCACCTACCCATTTTGTCCAATAGCGCAACCTGTTTGCCGCTTTTTGGTTCCACTTCAAGTACTTCTTGACTAAACTTCATGATCGTACGACGAGCAGACAGCTCGGTTCACACAAGAATGACAAAAAGATCACACAAGGTAGGCATTCATGAGCAAGACAACACGCAACCTGACCAAACTCCTTGCCGCCATGGCACTGGCCGGCGCTGCCAGCTACTCCATGGCTGCCGAGCCCATCAAGATCGCCCTGGCCGGCCCGGTGACCGGACCTGTCGCGCAGTACGGCGACATGCAGTCCATGGGCGCCAACATGGCCATCGAGCAGATCAACAAGGCGGGCGGCGTGAACGGCCGCATGCTGGAGTCCGTGACCTACGATGACGCCTGTGACCCCAAGCAGGCGGTCGCGGTAGCCAACAAGATCGTCAACGACGGGATCCAGTTTGTTGTCGGTCACCTCTGCTCCGGCTCCACTCAACCGGCTGCCGATATCTACGAGGAAGAAGGCATCCTGATGATCACCGCGGCTTCCACCGCACCGGAGCTGACCGAAAAGGGCCATACCCTGATCTTCCGCACCATCGGTCTGGACAACATGCAGGGTCCGGCTGCCGGCAAGTACGTGGTTGAACAGCTCAAGCCCAAGCGCGCGGCCGTTCTGCACGACAAGCAGCAGTACGGTGAAGGAGTGGCCACTGCGGTCAAGTCCGCACTGGACGCAGCCAAGATCCCTGTTGCACTGTTTGAAGGCGTGACTGCCGGTGATAAGGATTTCTCTGCCCTGATCGCCAAGATGAAGCGTGAAAACGTCGAATTCGTCTACTTTGGCGGCTACCACCCGGAAATGGGTGCCCTGTTGCGCCAGTCAGCTGAAAACGGTTTCAAGGCCAGATTCATGGGGCCGGAAGGCGTTGGCAACACCGACATCACCGCGATTGCCGGTGCGGCTGCCGAAGGCATGCTGACCACCCTGCCCAAGGCATTTGACGAAGATCCGGCCAACGCCGATCTGGTCCAGGCCTTCAAGGACAAGGGTCAGGATCCAAGCGGCGCCTTTGTGTTCCCGGCCTATGCCGCAGTCCAGGTGATGGCGGATGCGATGAAAATCACCAATTCCACCGATCCGGAAAAGATGGCCGATGCCATCCGCAGCAACAGCTTCGACACCCCGACCGGTACCCTGGAATTTGACGAGAAAGGCGACCTGAAGGAGTTCAGCTTCATCGTCTACGAGTGGCATGCGGACAACAGCAAGACCGCGCTGACCGAGTGATGCCCTGTCCGTCACATTCGTTACAGCGTCATCACCCGGCTTGACCGGGTGATCTCCGGCTAGCGGCTTCGTGCCCTGTGTTGGGAGATTGCCGGATCAAGTCTGGCAATGACAATGTGGCGAATGCGATGAATACGGCGGGGATGGCGGCCATGCAGGCCACTCCGCCCTTGACGAATGCCCGGCTTGCCGGAACGTACCGGGCATTGACGGATATACGGAAGACTGTCCACGTCAGCAGATATTGAGCGTCACCACCCGGCCAGGTCGGGTGGTTCTCTCGATTACCGGCCTGAACCTCACACCTGATGCCTCATACCCGGCTCTGGATCCGCCCCATGACAGACACCTTCTATTACTTTCTGCAACAGCTGCTCAATGGCCTGACCGTCGGTAGCACCTATGCGCTGATCGCCATTGGCTACACCATGGTGTACGGCATCATCGGCATGATCAACTTCGCCCACGGCGAGGTGTACATGATCGGCAGCTACATGACCTTCATCGCCCTGACCGGACTGGCCATGCTGGGTCTGGAAAGCCTGCCCCTGCTGATCCTGGGAGCCTTTCTGCTGAGTATGATCGTCACCAGCGCCTATGGTTTCAGTATCGAGCGGGTCGCGTACCGGCCACTGCGGGGCAGCAACCGCCTGATCCCGCTGATTTCCGCCATCGGCATGTCGATCTTCCTGCAGAACTTTGTGCGGATCGCCCAGGGCGCCCGCGATGTCGCCATGCCAAGCATGATTTCCGGCAGCTTCAAGCTCGGCAGCCACGATGCCGCAGCCAGCCTGTCCTACATGCAACTGATCATCTTTGTCACCACCTTCGTGTCCATGGTGGTGCTGTCCATCTTCATCAGCCGTTCGCGAACCGGCCGGGCCTGTCGTGCCTGTGCCGAAGACATCAAGATGACCGGCCTGCTGGGCATCAACAGTAACGCCATCATTGCCATCACCTTCGTGATCGGCGCTGCGCTGGCTGCGGTGGCCGGCGTTCTACTCAGCCTGTATTACGGTGTGGTCAATCCCTACATCGGCTTCATGGCCGGCCTGAAGGCCTTCACCGCTGCCGTGCTGGGCGGCATCGGCAGCATTCCCGGTGCCGTGCTCGGCGGCCTGGTGCTGGGCGTGACCGAGGCCATGACGTCCGGCTATTTCAGCACCCAGTACAAGGATGCGGTGGCCTTTGCCCTGCTGATCCTGATCCTGCTGTTCCGTCCGACCGGAATCCTGGGTCGCCCCGAAGTGGAGAAAGTCTGATGCGCCTGCACTTCAAGTCCGCCATTTTTTCCGCCCTGGTGGTGCTGGTGCTGACCGGCGTGCTGCTGGGTGTGCGCCTGACCCAGGTGGGCTCGCAACTGACCGTGGCGGCTGCCGACCCTTCCGTCTACTGGAAGATCTTCACTGCCGCCGGTTTCATCTTCCTCTACAACCTGTTCCGCGACCCCATTGATCGCGTCAAGGCCGCCATTCCCCGCCCGGCAGGCCTGGGCACTGCCAGCCTGCTGGACAAGTCCTGGATCCGCACCCTGGTCTGGCTGGCCATCATTGCCGCGGCCGTGGCCTTTCCCTTTCTGGCCGGCCGCAGCCAGATCGATCTGGCAACCCTGGTACTGATCTATGTGATGCTCGGCCTGGGGCTGAACATCGTGGTCGGCCTGGCCGGCCTGCTGGATCTCGGCTATGTGGGCTTCTATGCGGTGGGCGCCTATACCTATGCCCTGCTCGCCCAGTACTTCGGCATCGGTTTCTGGACCGGGCTGGTGGCCGCCGGTGTGATGGCCGCTTTCTTCGGATTCATATTGGGCTTTCCGGTATTGCGCCTGCGCGGGGACTATCTGGCGATTGTCACCCTGGGTTTTGGCGAGATCATCCGCATCCTGCTCAACAACCTGACCGAGATCACCGGCGGTCCCAGGGGTATTGGCAGCATTCCCAAGCCGACCCTGTTCAACCTGGAGTTTGCCCGGCGCGCACCGGAAGGTACCCAGACATTCCATGAATTTTTCGGCATTGCCTTCAACAGCAACCACCGGGTCATGTTTCTCTACCTGTTGGCACTGGCGCTGGTGCTGATCACCGTCTTTGTCATCAACCGCCTGATGCGTATGCCCATCGGCCGCACCTGGGAAGCCATGCGCGAGGACGAGATCGCCTGCCGGGCGCTGGGGCTCAACCCGACCAACATCAAGCTCAGCGCCTTCACCATTGGTGCCACCTTCGCCGGTTTTGCCGGCAGTTTCTTTGCCGCCCGCCAGGGCTTCATCAGCCCGGAGTCCTTTACCTTCATCGAGTCGGCCATCATCCTGGCCATTGTGGTGCTGGGCGGCATGGGCTCGCAGATCGGCGTGATCCTCGCTGCCATCGTGATGACCGTGTTGCCGGAGCTGGCCCGGGAATTCAATGAGTACCGCATGCTGCTGTTCGGCCTGATGATGGTGCTGATGATGATCTGGCGGCCCCAGGGACTGCTGCCGGTGAAACGTCCGCATGTGGAGTTGCGCTCATGAGCAGGAAGATTCTTGAGGTCAGCGGCCTGCGCATGCGCTTTGGCGGCCTGCTGGCCGTGGACGGTGTGGAGCTGACCGCGGAGGAAGGCCAGGTCGTCTCCATGATCGGCCCCAACGGTGCGGGCAAGACCACCGTTTTCAACTGTCTGACCGGTTTCTACAAACCCACCGAAGGCGTGGTGCGCTTTCGCGGCGAGGAGATCCAGGGCCTGCCCGGCCACCGGATCGCCAACAAGGGCATGATCCGCACCTTTCAGCATGTGCGCTTGTTCAGGGACATGACCGTGCTGGAAAACCTTCTGGTGGCCCAGCATCGTCTGCTCAACAACAACCTGCTGGCCGGCCTGTTCAAGACGCCCCGCTACCGTGCCGCCGAGCAGCGTGCGCTGGAACAGGCCCGGTACTGGCTGGAAAAGGTCGATTTGCTGGAACATGCCAACCGCGAGGCCGGCACCCTGGCCTATGGTCAGCAGCGACACCTGGAAATCATCCGCTGCATGGTGACCAACCCCACCCTTCTGATGCTGGATGAGCCGGCTGCCGGTCTCAATCCCAGTGAAACCGAAGGTCTCAAGCACCTAATCGCCGACCTGCGTGACAACCATGGCATGACCGTCCTGCTGATCGAGCACGACATGAAGCTGGTCATGGACATCTCCGACCATATCGTCGTCATCAACCAGGGAGCACCGCTGGCTGCCGGCACGCCGGACGAGGTACGCAACAATCCCGATGTCATCAAGGCCTATCTGGGAGAGGAATGAGCATGCTCAAGGTCAGCAACCTGAACACCTTTTACGGCAAGATCCAGGCCCTGCACGATATTTCCATCAAGGTGAAAAGGGGCGAGATCGTCACCCTGATCGGGGCCAACGGCGCCGGCAAGACCACCCTGATGATGAGCCTGTGCGGCGACCCAAAACCGGCCAGCGGCGACATCGTCTATGAGGGGCAGTCCATCCTCGGCCAGCCCACTGCTCGTATCATGCGCCAGGGCATTGCCATCGTGCCGGAAGGCCGCCGCGTGTTTTCCCGCCTGACGGTGGAAGAGAACCTCGCTATGGGGGCCTTTTTCTGCGATGACAAGGAAATGCGTGAAGAGCGTCTGGAGCGCGTGCTGGGTCTGTTCCCGCGCCTGCACGAGCGCTTCCAGCAGCGTGCCGGCACCATGTCCGGTGGTGAGCAGCAGATGCTGGCGATCGGTCGCGCACTGATGAGCGAGCCACGCCTGCTGTTGCTGGACGAACCTTCGCTGGGTCTGGCTCCGATCATCATCCAGCAGATCTTCGCCATCATCGAACAGCTGCGCGATGCCGGAGTCACGGTCTTCCTGGTGGAGCAGAATGCCAACCAGGCGCTCAAGCTGGCCGACCGGGGCTATGTGATGGAACATGGCCGCATCGTGCTGGAAGATACCGGTGCCAATTTGCTGGTCAATGAGGATGTGCGCCGCGCCTATCTGGGTGGCTAAAGCCTCATCCGGGACATTGGGCGAACCTGCAGGAATCCTGTCGCGACCAGGGCCGCTCCACAAAGAGCGTCGCTAGGCGCGATGGCCGGACTCGGATTGCGGACAGGGACAATGAGGATGCACAAGGCCCGTACGAACGGGCTAGCCCCGCAAGGGTTCACATAGTACAAAAGAAAACGGGACGCGATGCGTCCCGTTTTCAATTGCGGTGAGGAATCAGGCCTGCTCGCGGATCGGTGTTTCCGGATACCAGGCATCCTGCAGCGCACTGACTTCCACGCTTTCCGGCTCGTTGCGGGCTTTCAGCCAGGCTTCGACCGAAGCACGCTGTTCGGCCGATACGGAACCGCGCTTGCCGAGACAAATCAGCGCATACTCCGGTCCGCCGATCAGACCCAGGCCGTTGGCCTCGATGGCTTCCACCACAAAGTCGGAAAAAAAGCCTTCAATGGCCTCATCAGCCAGAGACTCTGAGTAGGAAATCTGCACTTCGAAGCCCAGTTCCTGGAACTCGTCTACACAGAGCTTTTTACGCAAGCGACGCGAACGGTTTTTTGCCATGACAACCTCCGGATTCAAAGTTCCAATGGTAACAGATTTTTTGGTCGCGGTTTTTTAATTGCACCAACTTCAGGCATACTATGCCGGTATTCTGACGGCGACAAAACCAGCCTCCAGCAGGCTGCTCTGCCTCTGTTCCATCTTTCTATTCCGGATGCATCGCAAAACAATGCGCAAACTGTTTCTATTCCTGTATATCGGTCTCTGTGCCAGCCTGCCTCTTGCCGCAAGTGCGGCTCATCCGAGTAGCGGAGACATCCAGAAGCTGCTTGCCAGGCATGAGCTGCCTGCCGATTCCCTGACCCTGGTCACCCTCCCCCTCCAGCCCGGCCTGGAAGGCACGCGCTACAACCCCGATGTTGCGGTGAACCCCGCATCGGTCATGAAGTTGGTCACCACCTATGCGGCACTGGAGACCCTGGGCCCGACCTATACCTGGAAAACCGATCTGCTGACCGATGGCGAAGTCAGGGGCGACACCCTGTACGGCAACCTGTATTTTCGCAGCGGCGGCGACCCCAAGCTCACCACCGAGCGGCTCTGGCTGCTGCTGCGCGACCTGAAGCTGCAAGGTGTCCGGCATGTCACCGGCAACCTGGTCCTGGACGGTTCCCATTACGATATCCAGAACCTGGCGGCCTTCGATGGCGAAGCCAGTGACCTGTACCGGCCGTTCATGGTCGAACCGGACGGCCTGCTGATCAACTTCAATGCCCAACGCTTCATCGTGCGCACGGAAGGTGGCCAGGCAAAGGTGGTTGCCGACCCGCTGGTGCCCGAGGTGCAGGTGTTCAACAAGGTGCAGGTGGTGCCGGCCAAGGCCTGCCATGTGCACACCCGGTTGAATTTCCTGCCACGCCAGACCGAGGACAGCCTCAGCCTGACCGTTTCCGGAAGCATCCCGGAAGGTTGCCAGACCGAGCGCTATTTTGCCTTCATCGATCACACCCGCTATTCGTCCGGCGTGATCCGCAGCACCTGGAGCGACATGGGCGGCACACTGGAAGGACGCAGCCTCCTGGGCAAGACTCCGGACTCCGCCAAGCTGCTGGCCCGGCTGCCTTCGGCCACGGTCGCGGATACCATCCGTGACATCAACAAGTTCAGCAACAACACCATTGCCAAGCAGCTGTTCATCACCATGGGTGCCCACTTCCGCACACCGGATGATGCCGACGACGTGGTGGCGGCCAAGCGTGCCATTGGCAACTGGTGGCGCGGCATGGGCATTCCGCGTCCGAGCCTGATCATCGAGAATGGTTCCGGGCTTTCCCGCCAGGAAAGGGTCAGTGCTGGCGAGCTGGCACTGATGCTGAAGAATGCGGCAAACAGCGCTTATGCCGCCGAATTCCAGGCCTCCCTGCCCGTGGTGGCCGTGGACGGCACCATGCGCCGGCGTCTGACCAGGCATCCAATTGCCGGCCAGGCCCGCATCAAGACGGGAACCCTGAAAAACGTCCGGGCCATTGCTGGCTACAGCAAGGACAAGGACGGCAACGACTGGGCCGTGGTGGCCATCCTCAACCATCACAGGAACCTGAACAACGCCATTCTCGACAGCCTGCTGGGTTCTCTGTTCAGCCAGCAGCCGATACGCTGATGCATGCAATCCCTGCTGCGGGCTTGCCCGCAACAGGGGTGCAGGCCTTTCCCACATTTCTGTACCGCACTGCCACACTGCACCGTGCCGGCAACCCGGCACAGGCGCTGCGCGACCCTTCCGCTAGAACTCGTCCCGCCCTTCCAGCATGTGGCGCTTGAGCAGGACATAGAGCGCACCGGCACCGCCATGGCGCGGATGGCAGGAAGCAAAGCCCAGTACCCGCTCATGCTGGCGCAGCCAGGTATTGACGTGGCTTTTCAGCATCGGCTTGCGGCCATCCAGCCGGTTGGATTTGCCATGGGTGACACGCACGCAGCGCACTTCCAGCTTCACCGCTTCAGCCAGGAACGCCCATAGCTCGGCACGGGCCTTTTCCACCGTCATGCCGTGCAGGTCGATGCTGCCTTCAAAAGGAATCTGGCCTGCCTTGAGGCGGCGCAGCTGGCTGTCCTGCACTCCGTCCCGCCCCCATAGCAGAAAGTCCTCCGGCCCTACGTCAATCACGTACTGGTCCGACAGGCCATCCATCTTGACCGGCTCTTCGGTCTGCACGGCGTGGACACGGGCCAGCCGCTGCTGCTCCCGGTTGACCGGCTTCTTGCCGGTGTCCGCCCGGTCCGTACGGATCCGGCGCACGCCCTGCATTTCCCGGGCAAACAGGGAAAAATCGTTTTCGTTGTCCATTGCTTCAGTCCCGAAACAAAAACGCCCCACTTGCGTGAGGCGTTCTGTTACCGCATGCCCGGATTACATCTTGGCAATCATGGCATCACCGAACTCGGAGCAGGACAGCAGCTTGGCATCGTCCATCAGGCGCTCGAAGTCGTAGGTCACGGTCTTCTCGCCGATGGCACCGTTGATGCCGTCGATGACCAGGTCGGCCGCTTCGGTCCAGCCCATGTGGCGCAGCATCATTTCGGCAGACAGGATCAGGGAACCGGGGTTCACCTTGTCCTGGCCCGCGTACTTGGGTGCGGTACCGTGAGTGGCTTCGAACATGGCAACGGTGTCGGACAGGTTGGCACCTGGCGCGATACCGATACCGCCCACCTGGGCAGCCAGTGCGTCGGAGATGTAGTCACCGTTCAGGTTCAGGGTGGCGATGACGTCGTACTCTGCAGGGCGCAGAACGATCTGCTGCAGCATGGCGTCGGCAATACCGTCCTTGACGATGATGTTCTTGCCGGTGTTCGGGTTCTTGTACTGCATCCATGGGCCGCCATCCAGCAGCTCGGCACCGAACTCGTCACGGGCGATTTCGTAGCCCCAGTCCTTGAAGGCACCTTCGGTGAACTTCATGATGTTGCCCTTGTGCACCAGGGTCACGGACTCACGGTTGTTGTCGATTGCGTACTGCAGCGCACGGCGAACCAGGCGCTTGGTACCTTCCTCGGAAACCGGCTTGATGCCGATACCGCAGTTTTCGGTGAAGCGGATCTTGGTGACGCCCATTTCCTCGGTCAGGAACTTGATGACCTTGGTTGCCTCTGGAGTACCGGCTTCCCACTCGACACCGGCGTAGATGTCTTCCGAGTTCTCACGGAAGATGACCATGTCGGTATCCTGCGGACGCTTGACCGGGCTGGGTACGCCGTTGAACCAGCGCACCGGGCGCAGGCACACGTACAGGTCCAGCTGCTGGCGCAGGGCAACGTTCAGGGAACGGATACCGCCACCTACCGGAGTGGTCAGCGGACCCTTGATGGAAACAACGTAATCACGAACGGCTTCCAGGGTTTCGTCTGGCAGCCAGGTTTCTGAATCGTATACCTGGGTGGCTTTTTCACCGGCGAAGACTTCCATCCAGGAAATCTTGCGCTTGCCGCCGTAGGCCTTTTCAACGGCCGCATCAACCACCTTGATCATTACGGGGCTGATGTCCACACCAATACCGTCACCTTCAATGTAGGGAATGATCGGATTGTCAGGAACGTTCAAGGACAGGTCGGCATTAACGGTGATTTTGTCACCGGCTGGCACTTGGATCTTTTGGTATCCCATGCTGGACTCCGTTAGTTACGTGGTCAAAACACAAGCTGCCAGGCGTGTGGCCTGACAGCACTGAAATCATCTTGCATATCTTGTACATCTGACCCCAGGTGAGACTTGCGGGTCACATGCTTTGCAACGCGGCGCATTGTAGCATAATTGCGCCCTACGGGCTTGTTCCAGATTAACAATTGGGGGAACAACTCCTGCCGCACATGATAATCCCGTCTCTGCAACCAGGTATTAAGACCTTAGACTTACAGAGCGGAATTCGAACCCTCCGGATATTGAACATGAACTTCAAACCCCACATCACGGTTGCCTCCATCATTGAAAAAGATAACCGCTTCCTGCTGGTCCGTGAACATACCAGTCGTGGCATCGCCATCAACCAGCCGGCCGGACATCTGGAAGCGGATGAAGACCTGCTCGGGGCAGCCCGGCGCGAAGCCCTGGAGGAGACCGGCTGGCATGTGGAGCTGCATGCGCTGGTCGGCCTGTATCTGTACCAGGCGCCCAATGGCGTCACCTACCTGCGGGTGTGCTTTGCCGGCAAGCCACTGCACCGGGATGCGCGGCTGCAGCTGGATGAGGAGATCATCGAGGCACTGTGGCTGACGCAAGAGGAGTTGGCCGGGCTGCAGGAACAGCATCGCAGCCCGCTGGTCATGCAATGTCTGCAGGATTATCTGGACGGAGAACGGCACCCGCTGAGCATGCTCAAGGGTATTTTTCGGGCATAACCTGCTAGACTTGTACGCCGTATTTCCAGCTGTTGTCCAAACCATGAAACATCCATCCCAGACCCGTGTCATCGTCGGCATGTCCGGCGGTGTCGACTCTTCCGTTGCCGCCCTGTTGCTGTTGCAGCAGGGGTATCAGGTCGAAGGCCTGTTCATGAAAAACTGGGAAGAGGATGACGGCACCGAGTACTGCACCGCCAGGGAAGACCTGGCCGATGCGCAGTCGGTGTGCGATGCGCTGGGCATCCGCCTGCATGCCGCCAACTTCGCCGCCGAGTACTGGGACAATGTGTTCGAGCACTTCCTGAGCGAGTACCGCGCCGGGCGCACACCGAACCCGGACATCCTGTGCAACCGGGAAATCAAGTTCAAGGCATTTCTCGACTATGCCAGGGACTTGGGTGCCGACCTGATCGCCACCGGCCATTATGTGCGCCGCCAGGACGTGGACGGCCAGAGCCGGCTGCTCAAGGGTGTGGACCGCAACAAGGACCAGAGCTATTTCCTGCATGCCGTTGGCGGCAGCGAGATTGCGCAGACCCTGTTTCCGGTCGGCGAGCTGGAAAAACCCGCCGTGCGCGCCCTGGCGGAACAACACGGCCTGGTGACGGCCGGAAAAAAGGACTCGACCGGTATCTGTTTCATTGGTGAGCGTCGTTTTACCGATTTCCTCAAACAATACCTGCCGGCCCGGCCGGGCCCCATCGAGACCACGGATGGCCAGGTGATCGGCGAGCATGCCGGACTGATGTATCACACCATCGGTCAGCGTCAGGGGCTCGGTATCGGCGGCATGCGTGATGCCGGCGAGGAGCCCTGGTACGTGCTGGCCAAGGATCTGGCTCGCAACGTGTTGATCGTCGGTCAGGGCAACCAGCATCCGTGGCTGTTTTCCCGAAGCCTGGTTGCCGGCCAGGTCAACTGGATCAACCCGTTGCAGATCGACCGTCCCCGCCAGCTGCATGCCAAGGTACGCTACCGGCAGGCGGACCAGCGCTGTACCCTGGAAGCCCGCGGAGATGGCGGCTATCTGGTCACCTTTGTAGAGCCGCAGCGTGCCGTGACACCCGGCCAGTCCGTCGTCTTCTATGAGGGCGATGTCTGTCTGGGTGGCGGAGTCATCGAGTCCTGCACCCCCTGGGATCCGGAGATCAAACGCCCATGAGCCCTATGCAAGAACAGCTGCTGGCACTGGCCGGTGTATTCCAGTGTGCCAGTCTGGTCCACAAGCTGGCCCAGACTGGCCAGATCAGCGATGCCTCGCTGGAACACATGCTCGGCACCCTGATGGTGCGCGATCCGAAAACCACGCTGGATGTGTACGGCGGCGACGACTATGCACTGCGCGAGGGCTATCGCACCCTGCAGGCCGCGTTGCTGCGTGACAGCCACAACCTGCCCCGTGAAAGCCTGCGCTATGCCCTGTCCATGCTGAGCCTGGAGATGCAGTTCTCCAAGCGGGATGACCTGCTGCAGCTGACCGGCGAGCGGCTGGAGCAGATCGAACGGCAAATCGGGCACTTGGGCATCACCAGCGAAGCGGTGATCAGTGCATTTGCCGCCCTGTACCAGGACACCATCAGCACTTTCAACATGCGCATCCAGGTGCATGGTGACATGCGCTATCTGCAACAGGAAGTCACCGCGGCCAAGATCCGCGCCCTGCTGCTGGCCGGTATCCGCTCGGCACGGCTCTGGCGGCAGCTGGGCGGGCACCGCTGGCAGCTGCTGTTCCGTCGGCGGGCCATGCTCAAAGAACTGCAACGGCACCTGTCCAGCTGATGCGCAGCGTACGACCCTTGCCGGGAGCGGCCTTCCTGATTCTGTCCGCCCTGCTGTTTTCCATCATGGGAGTCTTCGTGCGTGAGGCCTCGCAGAGCGTGAACAACGAAAACGTGGTTTTCTTTCGCAATCTGGTCGGGGTGGTCTTCTTCCTGCCGTTGCTGTTTGCCAAGGGATTCGCGCCCTTCAGGACCACCCGGGTCCGTTCCCATGTGATCCGTACCGGTTACGGGCTGGCAGCCATGTATTGTTTCTTTTACGCCATTGCCCACCTGCCCCTGGCCGATGCGATGATCTTCACCTATGCGGCGCCCGTGTTCACTCCGGTGCTGGCCTGGCTGTGGCTGCGCGAGCCCCTGACCCGCAAGATGATGCTCTTGTCGCTGGTCGGCATGCTGGGGGTCATTCTGGTCGGCAAACCCTCGGGTGCCCTGTTCAGCAAGCTGTCACTGGTGGGGATCGCCGCCAGCCTGCTGGCAGCCAGCGCTTTTGTTTCCATCCGGGAAATGAGCTCCAGCGAACCGGCCTATCGCATCGTCTTCTATTATGCGCTGTTCAGTATGCTGTTTTCTGCCGTGCCCCTGACCTGGGCCTGGCAGCCGCTGGATTCCCGGCAGCTGATGCTGCTGCTCGGCGGTGGCCTGGTCGCTTCGATGGCCCAGTTCTCCATGTCCAAGGCCTATAGCCTGGCCCCGCTGGGCGTGATCGGCCCGGTGGCCTACTCCGCGATTGTCTTTTCCGGAATCATCGGCTGGTGGCTGTGGAATGAGGTGCCGGATACCAGCTCGCTGGTGGGCGCACTGCTGATTTTTAGCGCCAGCCTGCTCAGCGTGCTCGGCAAGCCACCGGCCCCGGCGCCGGCAGCCAGGCCGGTCAACTGATCAGCGGCCCGGCTACACGCACTCCACTTACAGGCTGTAACGAATGTACTTCTGCCGTGCCTGCGCATACGGCAGGTCAAAGCGGTCCGTCTTGCTGCGCAGGAATTCCAGGTTTTTCACGTAGCTTTGGGCAATCTCGCGGGTGATGCCATCCCGGTGCTCCAGCAGACCCTGCATGATTTCCATGGCCGCCCTGGCACCCGCCTCGAGGATGTCCTCCGGAAACGCGTGCAATTGCACGCCATGCTTTTCCGTCAGGGTCTGCAACGCGGCCGGATCGTTGGCATAGTAGTCGGCCGCCACCTGCTCGTATTCGGCCTGGCAGGCAACCTCGACGATGGCCTGCAGATCCTTGGGCAGGGCCAGGAACTTGTCCTTGTTGACGGCCAACTCGATGGCCATGCCCGGCTCGATGAAGCTGGGCAGATAGTAGTTCTTGCAGATCTGGTGAAAACCCAGCGCCAGGTCGTTGTAGGGGCCGACGAACTCGGCGGCATCCAGTGCACCGGACTGCAGTGCGGTGTAGATGTCGCCGGCCGCCAGATTGACCACGTTGGCACCCAGTTTCTGCCAGACCTGGCCACCCAGACCCGGCGTGCGGAAGTTGATGCCCTTCAGGTCGTCCAGACCGGCAATCGGCTTACGGAACCAGCCGCCGGACTGGGCACTGGTGTCTCCGGCCAGGAAGCCCTTGACGCCGAACTGGTCATACAGCCTGTCCCACAACTCCTGGCCACCGTGGTAGCGCATCCAGGCGGCGAACTCGCCGGAAGTCATGCCATAGGGCACGCCGGTGAAGAAGTTGGTGCCCTGGCTCTTGTTCTGCCAGTAGTAGGGTGTGCCGTGGCACATCTCGGCCGAGCCCTCGATCACGGCATCAAAGGCCTGCAGCGCGGGAACCAGCTCGCCGGCGGAGTACACCCTGATGGTCAGGCGGCCCCCGGACATGGCGGTGATGCGGTCAGCCAGACGCTGCGCACCCACACCCAGTCCGGGAAAGTTCTTCGGCCAGGCGGTCACCATGCGCCAGGTGATCCTGGAGGAAGCCAGTGCCGGGGCAGCCACACTTGCAGCGGCCACGCCGGCCATGCCCATGGCGGCGGTTTTGAGGAATTTGCGTTTGTTCGTATCTAGGTTCATCTGGTCAGGCTCCCGGTTGCTCAGGCATGGTTCCGGCCACAACAAGCCGGGCCGGACAAACTGGAAAGTGCAAACTGTATACGGAAAAGCCCTCCGGCTACAAACAGCAGTCGCGAAACAGCTGCAGAAGTCCGCCTGCCTGCCGATACAGTTGTTGACACGGGCTGTTGAAAACAGCACAGCCAGAAACCGGGCCGGAACCTGCACTGACCATGACCAACCAGCTGATTGATACCCTGACCGAAGAGCCTGCATTTGCGCAACCGGAAGCGGACGTGCCGGCCACGAAGGACATGCCGGAAGCGGACTCCGCAGCAGAACCGCAAAAACAGGTAACGGAGTCGGCCAGCCCGGAAGCCATCCTGCAGGAACGGCTGCGCAAGTGGGCCGGTCTGCCCATGGAAAACTTCCAGATACTGCGGCTTGCCCCCTTGCCTGCCGACCGCAACACCGGTTTGCGCCCGCTGCAGTTCGCCAGTCTGGGCACTGTCAGCAGGCACAGCAAGGAGCTCAGCATGCTCGGCCTGCAGGTCGAGCTGCCCGGCCAGAAAAACAAACCCGGAATCAATCGCCTGGAAGTCTGGGTCAACCATCTGGAGAAGGAAATCCGCTTCCTGCCGGAAGCGGGCCTCAGCGTCGAGCCCGGCAACCGTGGGCTGGGCCGTCTGTTGATGGCCACGGCCGCCGGCTGGTGCAGCCCCCACTGGAATGACTACCGCATCCAGCAAGTCAGCCTGCCCGCCCGCCAGGTCACCAGCGAGGCCGGACGCCTGCGTCGTGACCATGCCCTGCAGGCCCAGGGGTTCATCATCACCTATACCGACAGCGTGCAGATGAACGCACTGTGTTCGGCTTTCAGCCTGGAGCAGATCAACACCGGATGGAACCGCAACAAGGTGCGCATCATCGAGCACCTCGAGGCAGCCCACCTGCTGCAAAGTGCGGACCTGAACCTGAAGGCCCAGGCCTCCCACATCAACCGGCAAAGGGAACGCATCGAACTGTTGCAGCGGGACGACAACAAGCTCAAGTTCACCATCTTCACCCTGATCTTCTTCGCCATCTTCCAGGCCTTGCTGCTGATCTGGATGGCAACCCGCTGATCATGCGTCCGGATCGATAACCATTAGCTGATCACTGATCTGCCAAACTGCCACCCATGCAATCCGGAGAGACCGGAGCCTGCTGTTCCTGTGTCCACTCGTCCGCCGTATAGGTATGCAGGGCAAGCGCATAGGGCATGCACTCCTGCAATGCAGCATAGACCTTCTGCTGTCTCTGCACCTTGCGCAAACCGGCAAACAGGGGGGCAACAATGACCACCTTGTAATGGGTTTCCAGGCCACGGCTGTGCATGTGGCTCTCATCGGTCACCTCAAGATGCTCCGGCTGCAGCGCCTGTAGCGCCGATTCGATTTTCTGCTGCATCATCTGTCTGCTTCTCCTTGAATGAAACTATACGCCCTGGCGTGCAAATGCGGGATCATCCATCCAGCCCAGGCTCGCCAGCGTCGTGGTTGCGGGACGATATTCCGCCGCCCAACCACCGGTGTAGCCGGCCTGTTCCAGTGCCTTGCGGATGGCCATGAAGTCCAGCTCGCCACTACCCGGCTCGTGACGGCCGGGACAGTCGGCAAACTGCACATGGCCGATGGCATCGCCCAGTGTCGCGATGGCCTGCAGCGGATCGATGCCCTGCCGCGCCATATGATACAGGTCCAGCTGAGCCTTGCAGCCGGGCTGCGACACTTCATGCAGCAAGGCCAGTTGCTGCTGGGGGGTATTGACCATGAAGCCGGGTATATCCAGCGGGTTGATGGCCTCGACCAGCACCGGCACATGCAGTCGGGCAAAGGAGCGTACCGTATCCCGCAGGTTGGCCGCCAGGGTGGTAAAGGCCGCATCGGCGTTCTGGCCATTGAGCAACCGCCCGGCCAGTACATTGACCCGGGCCGGCTCGACGATCAGCGCGTACTCCCAGGCCGTATCCAGCGCTTCGGCAAACCGGCTCCGGCGATCCGGCTGACAAGCCAGGCCGGGACCACCCTCCATCAGGTCACCGGCTGGCAGATTGATCAGCTCCAGCGGCATGTTGCAGGCGTCCAGCCGCCTTTTCAGCTGGCGTGGCGATACTGCGTAGGGAAACTGGATTTCCACTGCATCGAAGCCGGCGCTGCGGGCCGCGTCGATGCGCTCCAGCAGCGGCAGTTCGGTAAACAGCATCGACAGGTTGGCTATCAGTTTCACGGGGCATCCTTGTTGTATTGCAGAATCAGGGTGGCCGGATCCAGGTCCGCATGGCCGGCAGCCGCGTGAATGCGCATCAGCTGGGCCGCGGTTCCGCTCATGGGCGTGGCACTGCCCTGCTCCTGCGACAGCCGGACAGCCATATCCAGATCCTTGAGCAGGGTGCGCACATGCCATTTGACCGGCTCGAAGGTGTGTGCAGCCATTTGCGGTGCCAAAATCTGCAGGGGTTTGCTGTCGGCAAAACCGCCGGCCAGCGCCTCGGCCAGCAGACCCGCATCCACACCGGACTTGCCGGCCAGTGCCACCACCTCGGCAATCACCATGGCATTGCAGGCCACCAGCATCTGATTGCACACCTTGGTCACTTGGCCACTGCCGGCCGGCCCCATGTGGGTCAGCCGCGCACCCAGTTGCATCAGCACCGGCCGCACCTGTTCCAGCACTGCGGCATCTCCACCGGCCATCAGGGTCAGGCTGCCGGCTTCGGCACCGGCGACGCCACCGGAAACCGGTACATCCAGCCAGTGCGCTCCGCATTGCTGCGCTACCCGATCGGCCAGCTCGCGGGTCGCCTGCGGCTCGATGCTGGAGCAATCCACCACCATCTGCCCGGTCTTGAGCCCTTGCAACAGGCCATCCTCGTCGTGCACCACCTGCTGCACCGCCGCCGTATCGGCCAGACAGAGAATGAGGATGTCCACACTGCTCGCCAACTCTGCCGGGGTTGCAACCTGCTGTGCACCTTCCTGCACCAGTGGCGCATACTTGGCAGGCGTGCGGTTCCATACGGTGAGCGGATAGCCGGCTGCCAGCAGACGGCGGCACATGGGCAGACCCATCAGGCCGATGCCGGCAAAACCGATGCGTGGTTGTTGTGCTGTGCTGTTCATGTCTGTCCTCCCGGGGTGTTACTGACGAATCAGGCGCAGGTTGGCCCATGGTCCGGCATGGGTGCTGCGATACGGGTTGATGTCGAGTCCGCCCCTGCGCAGATAGCGGGCGTATACGGTCAGTCGTTCCGGTTCGAGCAGGCGCTGCAGGTCCAGAAAGATCCGCTCGACGCACTGTTCATGAAAGTCCTGATGCTGCCGGAAACTCACCAGATAGCGCAGCAGGGATGCCCGGTCCAGCTGACGTGCGCCACTGTACTGGATGCAGACGCTGCCCCAGTCCGGCTGGCCGGTGACCGGACAGCAGGAGCGCAACAAATGGCTGTGCAGGCTTTCTTCCACACCGATGGCATGAAACTGCAACTGGCCGGCATGCGGCTCCTGATACTGGCTGATTTCAATATCCAGCCCGTCAATGCAGTCGCCCGGCAGCTCCGTCACCCCCTCAGCCGTGGCCTGTTCCAGCGACAGAATGCGCACCCGGACTGCAGCACCGGCAACCCGGCCCAGATCCCGTTCCATGGCTGCCTGCAGCTCGTCGGTACTTTCCAGCACCGTCTGGTTGAAGGAATTCAGGTACAGCTTGAACGATTTGGATTCGATGATGTTGGGTGAGCGCGCCGGCACATGAATCTCGGCCATGGCCACCACCGGCTTGCCGGAAGGCAGCAGCCAGGACAGCTCATAGACTGTCCAGATATCCACGCCCTGCCAGGGCAATGCCTGCTCCTGCAGGCCGAACTCCCGCCATTTGGCCTGCCGCTCAATGGGATAGAGCAGGCCGGGATCATAGCGGGTCGTATAGTGGCTGGCCTTGCCTAGCGGGGAGTGTTCTGCAGGATGCTGCATGTGCCTTCAGTGTCCTTGCGTGCTGGATGATCGGCACAGTATAGCCTGCCGCCCGCTTCGGGCCATATCGCCAGTCGCTGCGGGCGCTCAATAACTGCGTCTGGCCACGCCCCGGACATACTCAGTGATGCGCCCGTTCCTGTCGGTAACCGCCACGGTCTCACCGGACATCTGCACACCGACCGCATTGTTCCCATAGCTGCGCCGGGCCACACCCCGCAGGTAGTCCGTTACCCGGCCATTGGCGGAAACGGCAGCCACCCACTCGCCATTGGTGGCCGCCGCGATGATGTTGCTGCCATACGAGCGCCGGGCCACGCCATTTTCATACTCGTATACCCGGCCATTTTTCACCCGCACGATCATTGTTCCCTCCAGTCACCAGCATGCCGTGGTCATGTTTCAGTGCCTCTCGCTGCGTTCACGGCTGGCTTCCTTCTTCGCGGCAATGGACAGCATGTAGGCCGAGACTGGCGCACTGATGACCAGAAACAGCGTCACCAGCAGTTCGTGCAGACGCAGGCTGCCGGTGGCAAAGCTGAAATACAGCATGGAAGCCACCAGCACCCCGCCCACTCCCAGAGTGGTCGCCTTGGCCGGGCCATGCAGGCGCATGAAGAAATCACGAAAGCGGAACAGCCCGACAGAACCCATCAAGGCAAAAAAACTGCCGGTCAGCAAAAAAACCGATACAACCAGCTCCAGTCCGAACGCCATGTCTGCCTCACTCGATCACATCGCCGCGCAGCAGATACCTGCTGATCACCACGGTACTGAAAAAACCGAACAGCGCGATCAGCAGTGCCGCCTCAAAGAATACCCGGCTGTCGATGGCCATGCCGAAGATCACCAGGATGGCCAGCCCGTTGATGTACAGGGTATCCAGCGCCAGCACACGGTCCGCAATGGCCGGCCCGCGAATCAGGCGCACCAGATTCAGGCAGAAGGCCGTGCCGATCATGATCATGCTGATCCAGATTACTATGCTTAACATGCAAACACCTTCTGTAGCAGCTGCTCGTACCGCTCGCGAATATCGACAACCAGTTGCTGCTCATCGGTGCAGTGCAGCGCGTGCACCTCGATGCTGTTGTCATCCGGATTGAAGCAGGTGGATACCGAACCCGGCGCCAGCGAGATGGCACTCATCAACATGAAAATCGCCAGCTCATTGTCCAGCCTGGTCTCAAAGCGCACGAACACCGGCTGCAGGTGCTGTTGCGGCCCCAGTGCCAGCCGCGCCACTTGCAGATTGCCCATGAAAATATCCACCATGCCACGCCATAGAAACTGCAGCAGCGCACGCCAGCTGGCAATTCCTGGCATGGCCGGCCACCAATGGACCAGCAGGCGGGGAATCACCAACCCCAGCAAAGCACCAAACAGCCAGTGTCCGGGCGAGGTGAAGTCGTCCACCAGCAACAACCAGCACAGCAGCAGGACCAGGCTGAGCAGCGGCTGTTGCAACCATTTCTTCCTGTCCATCAGTTCCCTCCCAGCTGCTGCAGGTACAGGGCCGGCTCCAGCAGCTGTTGCGCGGCCGCCACGCAATAGTCCAGCACCGGACCGGCGGCAACCAGCAGGAGTACCGCACTGCCGGTCAGCAGCAGTGCACTCCAGTAACGCAACGGCGTCAGAGGTTCGGCTGTCACATCATGAACGCCTGCCCTCTGTTGCCAGAACAGCTGGCTGCCGGAGCGGCTCAGTGCCAGGATGACCAGGAAACTGCCGGTCAGCACACCGCTCCACATGAATACAGCATGCAGGCCGCTGGCCGACTGCAACAGACCCAGTTTGCCGACGAAGCCGGAAAATGGTGGCAGGCCTGCAGTGGCAATGGCACCGACAAAGAACAGCAGGCCCAGACGTGCCGGCGTGATCAGCAGCGGACCACTGCGCAGACGACCGGCCAGACGGCCCCGCTGGCGGGCAATCAGGTCGGCCAACAGGAACATGCCGGCAATGCCCCAGGTACTGTGCAACAGGTAGTAGAGGCTGGCAGTGATCGCCTGCTCGGATGCCAGGCTGATACCGGCCAGCAGGGTCCCAACCGAAACCAGCACCAGCCAGGCCAGCATGGCCGGCAGGGTATCCGCGGCAAAGGCGCCCATGGCACCCAGCAGCAGGGTCAACAGGGCAATGGCAAACAGCAGATCCAGGTTCAGGGCTGCAGCCGCACCGGGCTCGCCGGCAAAAATCAGCGTGACCAGACGCAGAATGGCATAGAGCCCGACCTTGGTCATGATGGCAAACAGCGCGGCCACCGGTGCGGTGGCGCTGGCGTAGGCCCGCGGCAACCAGAAGTGCAGCGGCAGGAAGGCCGCCTTGAGACCGAACACCAGGATCAGCACCCAGCCGGCGGCCTGCATCAGGTACAGGCTGTCGCCCTCGGCCTGTTGCACAAAGCGGGCAATGTCCGCCATGTTGAGCGTGCCACTGATGCCGTACACCAGCCCGGCGCCGAGCAGAAACAGTGTGGAGCCGATCAGGTTGAGCACCACATAATGCACCGCCGAACGCAGCCGCTCCCGGCCACTGCCGTGCAGCAACAGGGCGTAGGAGGCGATCAACAGGATCTCGAAGCAGACAAACAGGTTGAACAGGTCACCGGTCAGGAACGCACCATTGATGCCGGCCACCTGGAAATGGAACAGTGCATGGAAATAGCGTCCCCGCCCATCATCCCCGCTGCAGGCATACAGATTGACCAGCATTGCCAGCACGGCGGTGGTCAGCACCAGCAGTGCGCTCAGACGGTCCAGCACCAAGACGATCCCGAAGGGAGCCGGCCAGTTACCCATGCTGTACACCTGCACTCCGCCCTGCGCCGCATCGCCCAGCAAGACCAGCGAGACAAACAGCAGGAGCAGACTGCCCAGCAGGCTGAGGCGACGCTGCAGCTGCTGGCGGCCATCATCCAGCCAGGCCAGCCCGGCACCGAGCAACAGCGGCAGCAGAAAGGGAAGCATGATCCAGTGACTCATCTGCCGCCCTCCCCGTCCTTCCGGTCAATGCCGTCCACGTGATCGCTGCCCAGCATCACATAGGCACGCAAGGCGAGTGCCAGCACGAATGCGGTCATGGCGAAGCCGATGACGATGGCCGTCAACACCAGGGCCTGTGGAACCGGGTCGGTATACTCGCTGGCGCTGCCGATCACCGCCGGCATGCCGGTTTTCAGCCGGCCCATGGCGAACAGGAACAGGTTGATGGCATAGGACATCAGGGTCAGCCCCAGCGCAACCGGAAAGGTGCGTGCCCGCAGCACCAGGTAGATGCCGCAAAACACCAGAAAACCCACCGCACAGGAAAACCACAACTCCATCACCTGTCCTCCGGCAAGTGCGGGCTATAGCCCAGATGGCCCAGCTTGCCAAGAATCAGCAAGGTACCGCCCACCACAGCAAAATACACGCCCAGATCAAACAGCATGGCCGAGGCCAGCTCCAGCCCGCCCAGCAGCGGAATCTGCACGACGCCATGGGCCGAGGTCAGCAACGGCTTGCCGAACAGCAGACTGCCCAGACCGGTCAGCCCGGCCACCAGGATGCCGCTGGCGGCCAGCTTGCGATAGTTGATCTTCAGGCGTTCCTCCACCCACTGCTGGCCCGAACTGACATGCAGCAACACCAGCGCCACCGAGGTGACCAGGCCGGCAATGAAACCGCCACCCGGCTCGTTGTGCCCGCGCAGGAAGATGAATACCGCCACCAGCAGCGCCAGCGGCAGCAGCAAGCGGGCCAGCATGCGCAGCAGCATGTACTCGCGCGACGCAGTCCAGGGCCGGCCAAAACGGTCGGTCCTTGGCCTGGGCAGGCGGGTACCACTCAGCAGGGCCAGAATGGCAACGGCCGTGATGGCCAGCACACTGATTTCACCCAAGGTATCAAAGCCACGGAAGTCCACCAGCACCACGTTGACCACGTTGGTACCGCCGCCACCGGGCACGCTGTTGGCCAGATAGTACTGGGCCAGACTGTTGTCATAGGGCCGGCTGAGTACCGCATAACCCAATACGGCAAACAGGCCGCCGCCGGCAGCGGCAATGCAGAAGTCACGCAGGCGGCGCAGGCTGGAGCTTTCCGTTGGTGTGGTGGCCGGCATGAAGTTGAGCACCAGCAGCATCAGCAAAATGGTAACCACCTCGACCACCAGCTGGGTCAGTGCCAGGTCCGGGGCGGAAAAACGGGCAAACAGCATGGACACGATCAGGCCCGCCAGCCCCAGGGTGACCAGTGCGCGCAACCGCTTGCGGTGGTAGATCACGGTCAGCATGGCAACCAGACACATCGCCAGCAGGCCCAGCAGGGTCAACGGATCCGTTGCGGATAGCTCTCCCCCGCCGCCAAGCGACTGCATCGGCAACAGGGCCCACCAGACCACCAGCACCAGACTCAGCAGCAGAATGGCGATGTAACGTTGCAGGGACACGGCCTGCAGCACCGACATGGCTCTCGAGGCTCGCGTATAGGAACGCTGCAGGATGCTGCCGAAGCTTTCCAGCGCATTGAGCGTGGGCAGCCCGTCATACCAGCGGTACAGCGGGCCACGAAAGGCATACAGAACCACCCCGCCCAGCATGGCCAGCGCACTCATCAGCAGCGGCAGGTTGAAGCCGTGCCAGATGCTCAGGCTGTATTCCGGCAGCTGGTGACCCAGGCTGGCCTGGGCGGCACTGGCCAGCAGCCCGGCCACACTGAATGCCGGGAAGGTACCGACCAGGATGCACAGGAATACCAGGATCTCCACCGGAATCTTCATGAACCTGGGAGGCTCGTGCGGCGGAAACTTGGGCAGGTTGACCGGCTCGCCATTGAAGAACACATCGTGGATGAAGCGCAACGAATAGGCCACTGAAAACACCGCCGCCACTGTAGCCAGGGCCGGAATCAGGCCGCTGAAACTGCCCAGCAGCTGCTGATGCAGGGTTTCGGCAAAGAACATCTCCTTGCTGAGGAAGCCGTTGAGTAACGGCACCCCGGCCATGGCCAGCGAAGCCACCATGGCCAGCATCGCGGTATGCGGCATGTACTTCCACAAGCCATTGATACGCCGCATGTCGCGGGTGCCGGTTTCATGATCGATGATGCCGGCGGCCATGAACAGCGAAGCCTTGAAAGTGGCATGGTTGATGATGTGAAAGATGGCGGCTACCGGCGCCAGGTCCGAGCCCAGCCCGAACAGCATGGTGATCAGCCCCAGGTGGCTCACCGTCGAATAGGCCAGCAAACCCTTGAGGTCGTGCTGGAAGAGCGCAGTGATGGCACCGATCAGCAAGGTGCTCAGCCCGGCCAGGGTCACCAGATAGAACCACCAGTCCGTTCCGGACAGGGCCGGATACAGGCGTGCCAGCAGGAACACGCCCGCCTTGACCATGGTTGCCGAGTGCAGATAGGCCGAAACCGGTGTGGGCGCCGCCATGGCGTGCGGCAGCCAGAAGTGGAAAGGAAACTGGGCCGACTTGGTGAACACGCCCAGCAGCACCAGCACCAGGATCACCGGATACAGGCTGTGCGCACGGATCAGATCGCCGGCCGCCAGCACGTCCGTCAGCTCGTAGCTGCCCACCACCCTGCCGATCAGGATGATGCCGGCCAGCAGAGCCAGCCCGCCGCCGCCGGTCACCGCCAGCGCCATGCGCGCGCCGATGCGCGCATCATGACGATGCTGCCAGTAGCCGATCAGCAGAAAGGAGGACAGGCTGGTCAGCTCCCAGAACATCAGCATCAACAGCAGGTTGCCGGCCAGCACCACGCCCAGCATGGCACCCATGAACAGCAGCAGGCTGGCAAAGAACCTGGGCAGGGACTCGTGCTCGCCGAGATAGTAGCGGGCGTAGAGGGTCACCAGCAGCCCCACACCAAGAATCAGCAGCGCAAACAGGAAGCTCAGCCCGTCCAGATGCAGGCTGAAATTGATGCCCAGCTGCGGCAGCCACTCATATTGCAGGCTGGCCACCTCGCGTGACAGCGCCACCGGCAGATAGACAGCCAGCATCAGCAGGCCGGCAACCGGTGCCAGCGCGGTGAGGCCGGTCAACCGGTTGCGTGAGCTGCGGGGAAAGAGAAGCACCAGCACGGCACTCAGAAAAGGCAATACCAGTAAAGCGATCATCTCGGGACTCGGCTTGTTGTAGTTATCATTCGGGTCACTTGTGCGGATTCCCCTTTGTTATACATCATCTGCAAATGAACAGACTGTACGACTTAAAGATCAGGCTACCGTTTGTCGCACAAAAAAAAGCCGCCCACTGATGAACTGCACCCCGAAAGTTGGACATCTAATCCAGCCTTCGGGGTGTTTTTATGT